>JAABUP010009087.1_pt1 | contig 12371 bp, 8 predicted proteins | sample 5559201 | NCBI WGS metagenome assembly JAABUP01 (sample SAMN10711887, study PRJNA513373) | rock metagenome | isolation source: Antarctica rocks | place: Antarctica | reverse complement strand
TGATGACGCTCGCTGAACTTCCCCGGTGTTGCTCGTCGAAAGTCCCCACTTGAGCGAGCCCGAGGTTAGCCCCTGGCGGGGTGTTCGGGAGTGTTCTGGGGCGTGTCGAGCAGGTCGGTGAGCGCGACGGGTTCCTGGCAGTGCGGGCAGAGACCGCCGAGGCCGACGCGGGTGCATGGCTGGTTGCAGTCGGGGCACCATTGTTGGCCGTAGAACCGCATGTCGCAGGACGGGCAGGCGTAGACGGTCGCCTCCCGCCGTCGGCCGCGGGGTGGGACCGGCGCAGCCGGTGCCGCCGGTGCGCGGTGGGTGCGAGCCCAGGCGGTCTTGCGGCAGTTGTCGGAGCAGAATCGTTGCCGGCGAACGCGCGCGAAGCTGGTCCAGCAGACCGGGCAGAGCAGCTGCTCGCTCGAGCCCGGCGAGCTGGTCGTCGTCGTGATGTCGTCGCCCGACGGGCTGTGGTCGGGCGGGCTGTCGCCGGACGTGCTGGTGTCCGGGGGGATCATCGGCTGGTGCCGTGGGGGCGGAGCTGGGCGGCGCGGGCTTGGTGGTGACGTAGGCGGTAGCTGTCGCCGTCCAGGTGCATCACGACGCTGCGGTCCAGGAGCCGGTCGAGCATCGCGGCGGCGAGCATGTCGTCGCCGAACACGGTGCCCCAGCTGCTGATCTGCCGGTTCGTCGTGAGCACGATCGAGGTCTTGAGGTGGCGTTGGCTGATCACCTGGAACAGTGCCGCCGCCGCGTCCGCCGGCAAGGCCAAATATCCAAGCTCATCGATCACGAGCAAGGTGGGGCCGGCGTAGAAGCGCATGGTGGTGGCCCAGCGGCCCTCGAGAGCGGCGCGGTGGCAGCGGGCGGCGAGGTCGGCGGCGGTGGTGAAGTAGACCCGGTAGCCGGCCTCGGCGGCTTTGCGGGCCAGCCCGACGGCGATGTGGGTCTTGCCGACCCCCGGGGGTCCGACGAGCAGGACGTTGCAGGCCTGCTCGACGAACCGCAGCGACGCCAAGTCCTGGATCAGCGCGCGGTCCAGGGCGGGGCTGGCGTCGAAGTCCAGGTCCTCCAGCGTCCACGGCGCGGGCAGGCTGGCGAACCGGAGCCGGCCGGTGCGCCGGCGGTCCTCGGTCGCATTCACCTCGAGCTCCAGGAGACGTTCCAGCGCCACGGTCACCGACAGGTCCTCCGCGCGCGCGGCGTCCAGCACCGCCGGGAGGTGCTCGGCGGCGGTCGGGAGCTTGAGGTAGTCCAGGTGCGCACGCAGCCGCTGGTAGGACGCGGCCGCCGTCGCAGTCAACGGCCCGCCGGGCGCCGTCGACGCGGCCGTGCTGCTCGTGGCGGTCACGGGGCGACCTGGCGCAGCCGGGCGGCGTCCGCCCAGACCGACAGGTCGACCACGACCTCACGCTCGGCAACGAACACGGCAGCGCCCTGGACGGCGCCATTGCGAAGCTGGCCGGCGTGGAGGAGCGCGGCCGCCGTCGGTGGCCGGCGGACCTTGCGGGCGCACCGGGAGCCGTCGCTGAACGCGGTCAGGACCGCGGTCTGCAGCGCCCGGACATGCCCGGCGTCGCGGACCGAGACCCCGGCGCCATCCACAGCCCGGTCGTGCCGGGCCAGCACGGTCACTGCACCGGCAGCGCCGCACGCGCCGCTGCCGGTGCCGGTCGTCGCGATGTCCAGGGTGTGGGTGCCGAGCCGATGACGGACCTGCACGGTCGTGCCGGCCAGGCCCGGCGGGACGGAGTAGGTGTTGCCCCGGAAGTGCACCAGCGCCTGCGCGGTCACCGTCCGGTCGACGGTGGTGGTGGCGGGGAACGCCGGTGGCAGCGCGGCGAGGGGCTCAGCGTCTGCCAGCACGCCCACCGAGGTCGCGATCCCGTCGCGGCGCCGCAGCCGCGTGTCGCCGACCCGGGCGCAGAACGCGTCCAACGATGCCTGGGCCTGCTCGACGGTGACGTCGTCGGCCAGGGTGCGCCACCAGCGTTGCGCGGCGCTGTGGTTCGCCTTCTCCACCACGCCCTTGCGGTTACCGTGCCGCGGCGGACACAGCGCCACCTGTACCGCGTAGTGCTTCGCGACAGCGGCGAAGCTGGCCGTGACCCGGCCGGTGTTCGGGTTGGCGACCGTCGCCATCCGGTCGAACCGCCACGCCCGCGGGAGCCCCCCGAGCCGCCCTGACACGGCGTGCAGGGCCTCGACCAGGTGGGCGTGCTGCTCGGTCTCGGCCAGCACCGCCCGCCAGCGGCCCGAGGACGACAGCGCCCCGACCAGCAGGTGCGCGTGCGGCCCGGCTTGCCACGCCGCGGGCGGGTCGGGGAGCTCGACCCAGTCCCACTGAACCTCTTCGCCAGGCGGGTGCTCGATCACCGTGTGGTCGCGGCCAGTCGAGGCTGAGCACGGCTCGCAGTGCGGCCGGAGCCGGTGCGCCCGCAGACCCTTGGTGAACGTCGGGTAGGACCGGTCGAACCCGAGCCTGACCACCTCGTCGAACAACACCACCGCCCACACGTGCGGGTCATCGGCCAGCCGCTGCCGTAGATAGTCCACGAACGCCTCGAGGGGATCGGCAGCGCTCGCTGCCGGTGCCCGCTGCCCGGCGACCCGGCCGTCATACAAGTAGGCACGAATCGTCTTGCGGTCGTGTCCCAGGTGCCGGGCGATCGCCGACACCGTCCAACCCTGGCGCTTGAGAGCGTGCACGTCCACGTCGTTCTCCTGTGTGAGCATCCGGTCGCGGGTTCCTTCGAGGAGCTGGTGGAGGTCAGAGACCGCCACCCTCGAAGGGACCCGCTCCTGCGTGGCGACGCCACGCAGGAGGTGCTCAAAGTGGGGAGATTCGACGAGCAGGTCTGAGGAGATTCAGACGAGCGCCATCACATCTGGTTCCTTCCAGTTGAAGTCGTGCGGTCGCTGGAGCCCTGCCCAGCACAAGCTGCGGGCAGACCGACCAGAACCGCGAAACAGCAAGCGGGCCCCTGCGGCGCTCAACACGCCACCCGACGCCTTGCCGTGCCGTGCAGTGCCGAGCTGGGCTGGTCCTCACGCAGGCGAGCAGCACCTCCGAGCTCAAGCTCGCCGGCAACGACCCGCACGTCGGCCGCAACATCGGCCGCGGCATCAGTGGTTGAGGTCGTGCGCGGACACCCGCCCGCGCGGCGCCGCCGGACGGATCGGGAACCCGGTTCACGCTCAGCAGCCAAACTCAAGCGGCAGCTGCGCGGGCCTACAGGCGGATCGATGTCCTCGTGGGCTAACTTGCCGACTGTCCAGCTGTCCGATCCGGCTGCCCCTGAGGACGAGGAAGACGTGCTCGGGCTCTTGCGGTTCGCGCCCCTGACCACAACCCGCTCAGGTCCAGGCCCCGGGGTCCCTTATGGGGTCGCCCTCCGCGGGACCCGTCCGTGCGGGCACATCCCAGAAGGTGAAATGGCAGGACGACGGCGAGGCACTGAGGGCCTGGTGCGGCGTCGGGTGTGGCCCTCGCGCGTGAGGTCTTGCCTGAGGTCATCGACCGGAGGAACTGTTGGTCACGTAGCCGGGGCCCAAGGGGTGAAGGCCCAGTCGCGCCGAGGCGGATGGACGCCGGCCATCGCGTTTGCTGCCTGGGCGTTGGTGATGGGGCTGTGGGCAGTCGCTAATCCGCTCATGACTGGACCCGATGAGCCTCAGCACATCATCAACGCGGTGGCTGTCGCGCATGGGCAGATCGGGCGAGCAACGGTGGAAAGCCCGATCGGGCGCCGGTTTCTGGTGGACGTACCGGATTACGTCGTGCAGGAGCGGCGCAATGCTTGTACGGCGTTCCACCCAAACATCACCGCGGCGTGCCAGCGGCCGCGGCCTGCGCGGGCTGGAATGAGCCCTGCCTTGACCCAGTTTAACAACTACCCGGCGTTGTACTACGCGGTCGTTGGTTCGGCGACGTACGCGACCTCTGGGTTGCCGGCTTTCGTGGCGATGCGGGTCCTGAGTGTGCTGCTCTGCGCCGCGATGCTGACCGCCGCGACCTCCTTTCTGCTCTGGAGCCGATGCCGCCGCCGGGCGCTACTGGGGCTGGCGGCCGGCATCACCCCCATGACCTTGTTCCTGACCGGGGTCATAAACGACAGCGCTTTCGAGATCACGGCGGGGGTCGCGGCCTGGGCCGGAGCCATCCACCTCTGCACTGTCACCCGGCCAACTCGCAGGGCGCGAGTGCTGTTCGCCGTGGTGTGCTTGTGCTTTGCCAACGCTCGGGCCCCCGACGTGGCCTACCTGCCGGCCATCGTGGTCATCGTCGCGGTCGTCACCAGCGAACGCGCAACGCCATGGTGGCGACCCTTGCGCGCCGGTGCGGTCTGGGTGCCCGTTCTCGCGGCGGACCTGCTCGGGCTCGTCTACCTGGTGGTCTACGGTCCACCGAACCTCCTCGGTCACCGTCCCGCCCAGCCGGTGGGCTTCTGGGCTGCAGCCCACGTCAGCCTGCACGGGCTGTCACTTCATGGCCATGAGCTCATCGGCGTCTTCGGTTGGCTGGACACCCCGGTACCCGCCCCGGTCAGCACCTTGTGGCTCGTGGCCGTCGGCTGCCTCGCGGTCAACGCGGCGCGGCGGCGCGCCGTGCGGGCGCTCATCGTCAGCGGGCTACTGCCCATCATCTGCGTCCTAGGAGCGACGTTGACCGAAGCAAGCAGCTACAACGCGGTGGGATTGTTGTTCCAGACGCGTTACGTGCTGCCGCTGCTCACCGGGATCCCGCTGCTACTGCTCGCACGGGGTGGGCCGGACCGGAGCCTGCGAATAGTGATCCTCAGCTGCCTGGCAGCCGGGGACCTACTGGCTTTCCAACAGGAGCTGCGCCGCTACACCGTCGGCCTCAGCGGCCCACTCTTCCCCCGCCACGCCGCCTGGGAACCGGCTCTGCCCTGGCCGGTACTCGCCGCCGCCTACCTCACGCTGGTGGTCACTGCGGTAAGTCTCGGACTTCGCCGCAGCCGCGCGGCACGAAAGCCCACCGACCTATTCGGCAACCAGCCCCACACACCCGGAAAGCAAATCATGGACACTGCCCTCACCCACGACCTGACCTAACTACCTCGACCTGAAGAAGTCGAAGCGGAGGATGATCACGGCACCCGGGCCTGGGCGACCCAGTTGGCGAACCCGCTCAGCCCTGGCTGCTCGGCACCTACCCAACATGCGTCACGAGCACGACGAGCAACCCACCGACACACCGCATCACAGCATGTGTCTCCTGCTTTGCCAGCACCGCAGCAGCGCAGCAGGTCACCGCCCAGCCCAGCACAGTGAGGTGTGCTGCGGCGCAATGCACGGCCCCATCAACGATGGTTGGCTACCTCGAGGCGGCTACTGGGCCGCGTCGTAGGCCTCCCGCACCTTCGTGCTGATCCGGCCCCTGGTGCTGACCTGCAGCCCTTGGTCCTGCGCCCACGTACGGATCTCGTCCGGGGCCGGCGCGCTGGGCGTGGCCGTTGGCTGGGCCTTGGGCCGCACGCTTGTGGACCGGCGGGTACCGCCCATTCGGCGTCCGGCGTCGGCGTAGTGCTGCAGCACCGATCGCAGCTCCCCGGCGTGCTCATCGCTCAAGTCGATTTCGTAGGAGGTGTTGTCCAGGCCGAAGCGGACGGTTGCCACCGCCTCGCTCGCACCGTCGAGGTCGTCAATCATCGTCACCTTCGTCCGCTGCGCCATGGGCCACAACGTAGCTGCCGAAGAAGGCGCCGCCAGTACGCGAGGATGACGTCCAACAGCGGTACGTGGGGTCTCAGTAGACCGAGATGTGGACGTGCTCATAGTGGCCGCCGGTGATGCCGTCCGGGGTGGTCGGGGTGGTGTTGTAGACGCCGGCACCGTGGTAAGGCCGCCAGCCTTCGTGGGCGCGGTCGGCGTTCCAGATCCGGCCGTACCAAATCAGGTAGTGCACGCCGGTGCGGGCGGCGCTGGCCTGCAGTGATGCGGCGAGGGCGTCGCCGGCGGCCTTCTGGGCCGGGGTCGGGAGCGTCCCGTAGGTGCCGGGCGGCGCGTCGCAGGCCTTGCCCAGGGGGTGGTCGCTGCGGGCGACGGGGTCGCTGGGCCGGTAGCAGGACGGGTGCCAGCCGCCGGTGACGAGCTGGCTGTACAGCGCGGCCATCCTGGGGGTCAGGCAGCCGGTGCCGGTGGACGGGTCCGGCACCACACTGCACCCCTGCGCCCCCAACGCGCCGCCGCCAGCGCCCGTGAAGCTGGCCGCGGTGGCTCCGGTGGTGCAGCTCAACGCCCCGCCGGTGTGGTCCCACAGCGCCCCGGCACCAGCGGTGCCCAGCGCGGCCCATTGGGCGTAGGCGGCGCTGTCGGCGCTGCGCTGCACGGCCTGGGCCTGCCACAGCGGCTGGTGCTGCCAGCCCGGGATCTGCACCAGGCTGCGCAGGAAGGTGGTGGCGGCGTAGCCGGGGTCCATCAGCTGCCCGACGCTGCCCCAGCCCTGGGAGGGGCGTTGCTGGAACAGCCCGACGCTGTCGTGGTCGCTGCCGCTGCCCTGGTGCGGGTAGTCCCCGCTGCCTGGCACCGCCGGGTTGGCCAGCACCAGCAGCGCGACTCCTGCCGCCCGGTCATGATCGCTACCGCCGCGGCCTGCTGCGGCAGACCACGTTGCGCTGTCCAGAGCGCTCCGGCGGGCGCACTGCCGGCAAGCTGACCGTGGGCTGCGCCGACCTGCGGGTGTGCTGGTTGTTAGTGCTGAACACCAACCGACAGTGACGCCGGCGGTGTGCGCCCCGTGGGGCGGCGGACGCCAGAGACACCAGCTGGGACATCAACAGCACGTGCCGTGGGCTCACCGGTCGGCGACCACGCCGGGTCCACATGTGCGGACGCCCGACGCCACCTGCACCAGCAACCCTCACCGCCGGCAGCCCGATCTACCGTCTGACACACGCTGCTACGTCGGCCCTCATTGGCTCACGGCGATCCAGGCTTATCTGGAGGGGCAGGGGGCACCGAGGGCTGCGGGTTGGCCGTGTGGGGCCAGGACGGCTTGGGTGTGACCCGGCTGGAGCTGGATGGTGAGGGTGGTGGCGGTGCGGGTGGAGGGGGCTCCGGTGAGGTCCAGGCCGGTGAAGTTGCGCCCGGTGAGGCTGACCGTCGTTGCTGTGTCGGTGGTCAGGCTCAGGCAGTAACGCCGCGCGGTGTTGACCTGCAACCGGGACAGGTCGACCGAGCTGCTGGTGAGGTTGCTGGTAGTCAAGCTCAGGCTGTTGCTGACCGGACGGCTGCTGATAAGCTGGCGCAGCGAGTCCCGCAGGAGATAGATGCTGCGGTCGATGGCGCTGCCGCCGGTGGAGGTCGTCTCGGTCAGGGCGGTGACGGTTCGGGGCAGGGTGAGGGCCTCGGCATCGGCTGAGCCGTCTGTCCCGACCGCGGGGTGCAGGTGCTGCAGCCACGCTGAGCTGTTATGAACCAGGCCGGGAGAGTCCCAGGTGGTGTCGAAGGAGTAGCGCACCCGTGCCGGCACGGCTGGGCGCACGCTGCGCTGCCACAGCGGCACCATCTGCGGGACGGCGAAGTCGATGATCGCTGGTTCGTGGGTACCGGCGAGGTACTGCTTGAGGTGGGCTTCGTCGCCGAGCTGACGCAGTTGGGCGTACAGGGTGGCGGCGGCGGCGCCGCCGGCGTCGGCGTCCGCCGCCGACGCGCCCAGCAACAGTGGGGTGTCTTGCAGGTTGCCGACGGTGGACGGGTCGGCCGCGCGGGTGATCGGGTACTTCGCGAGGTTGTCGTTGATGACGTTGACGTCGCCCTGTTCACCGCCGACGAACACCGAGGCGTCAGCGAAGATGTCGGCGTGCCGGACGGCGGCTTTGGTCGCCCCGAACCCGCCCATGGAGATCCCCACCAGGTGCACCCGGCTGGTGTCGATGGCGTAGTCGTGCTGCACGGCCCGCTGGACCTCCAGCAGGTCCAGCTCCCCGTCGTGCTCGTACTGCACGTCACCCCGGCCCAGCGGGTACACCCCGATGTAGCCGAGCTTCTCAATCGCCGCCCGCATCTTGGCGGCCAGGAAGTACTCCTCGTCGTAGTAGCCGTTGTAGCCGTGCAGCACCATCACCTCCGGAACGGCCTTGCCGGGCTGGTAGCCAGGGGGCAGGTCGACCAGGTAGCCCTGGGTACGCCCGAGATAGTGGAAGTTCTGGCCCGGCCCGGGGTTCTGGAAGCTGGCTGGGCCGTTGCCGTTGTCGATGCCCTGCCCGCTGTTGTTGGCCGACACCAGCACCTTTTCCACCGGGCCGCTGCTCGGTTCACCCTCCACGCGCTGCGTCCCGGCGCGCAGCGCGGTCAGGTCGATGCTGGCCTGCGCCGGAGCGAGCTCACCCCGGGCGAGCAGGTCGGACTGGACCCGCTCGTCGATGGTGCTACGGGCAGCGCGCACGAACGCCAGGTCGAACACGTTCGTCGCCCTGCCGTTGCCGCCGCCCGGTGACGTCGCGCTCTGCGACGCCTGCACCGGTAGGTAGTGCCCGGAGCCGTCGTGCAAGCCGCTGGCCAGCCACGCCCGCAGCCTCGTGCCGCTGCTGGCGACGCCCGGCACGTGGAAGGACACCGTCTTCTCGGCGGTGTCCACCGCGAGGTTCTGCACCGCCCCGACCGACCGCCCAGCGGCGGTCGCGATGTCACTGCCCGTCCCCCACACCGTGACGTAACGCTCCACCCCGCAGCCGGTGCAGCGCAGCCCCGCGCCCCGCGGCAACGTCGAGGTCGCCGTTCCCGTCCCGGTCGCCACGCCAACGTCACGATGCTGGAGTCCCGCTGGCCCAGGCTGTTGAGCACGACCCGGACATCCAGGCCGGAGGAGGACGGGTGAAGCTGCACGAACACCACACTCGCCGACAGCTCCGGGAACCGCGCGTCATCATTCGGCGGGTAGTAGTCGCCGTTCCGGGCCAGTCGGTGCGTCCCGAAGGCGTCGTAGGTCAACGCCGCCGCGTCCGGCAACCCAGCGAAGTAGTCCTCGCGGTGCTTGCCGTCCAGGTTCGCGCCGGTGGCCTTGCCCCACCGGTTGGTGTAGGACCACACGCCGTTCGCGGCGTAGGCACTCGTCCCGATCGTGCGGTGCACCGGCCACGTCCCGACCCCACCCCACACATACGCTCCGCTGGCCGCCGACACCGGCGCGACCGGCGTCACCAGCAGCGCCAACGCCGAAACTGACACCGCAGCAACAACACCAGACCGAACAGACAGCGGAACTCCCACCACGGCGCGACCGACAACACGTGAGCGGCGCCTGAGAAGGCACAGGGCTACTCCAACCCGCGCCGCCGCTCTGGCGCGGAATTGACCGAAGCATGCCCTGAACGAGCCGCTGGCAACCAGAACGCTCCCAGCAAACGACCGGGGGGCACCCACCTCCTGCAGCCGGTTGCGGCGGACTGCGGCAGCCGGGCGTACAGGCGCAGGTTGCCTGCCGAGCTGCAGGCCAGCCTTCGGGCTGAACCCGGCGGCCTGCGCAAACTACTTCTCCTACGCCTACCCCACGTGCGGCAGCGTGGCCCTCGGCGTCGGTGGCCGAAGCTCGGCGACGTGGCGCCGCACAGGATCACACGCCCAGGCGCCAAACGGCCTTCGCGGGGTGCTGCCGCGGGGTCCAGTACTGGCGAGGATCCACGGCGCTGGCCTGCGTGTTCGCGCGCTTAGACCTCGGCGCTCGTCGCGAAACGTCCCCATGCGCGGTGCTCGGCTAGCAGCTCGAGCATGCGCGGCGCCACCTCCTTGGCGGTACCAACGACAACGCCTTCGTCGTCGCCGGTGATGTCGGCGTCGGTCAATGAGGCGCTCTCGCCTGGGGCGATCGCGCCGATGGCCTTCGAGTGTCGCCATGCCTCACCGATCAGCTTGACGACCCGGGGGTCGCTGGCTATGGGGCTGCTACCGGCGCCGGCCTTGGTGTCGCCGCTGACCATCGCGTCGGGCGCTGGCGGCAGCTCCCCGACAAGCACGAGCGCGTCGAACTCGATCGAGGCCGCATTGGCGTACGTACGGTTCACGATCAGGTGCCCGATCTTGCCGCCGTGCGGGCCGATGACGAGTGGAACAACACCCGCCGCCTGCGCTGCCTTCTGCAACGTGGTGACGGCCGCTTCGGTCACGCCTTCGCCGATGACGATGCCGAGCTGACGCCCGGCGACCGGCCAGGAACCGCCCACCTGCGTGAGCGCCGCACTCGTACCGACGTCTTCGTAGGTGACCGTTGGCGCCGGCGGGGTGAGGCCGAGCCCGTCAGCGACCTTCTTGCACAGGTCGGCGTCAATGTTGGCAAGTGCCTGGAGCTGGCGCTCGCGGATCGTCTGGTCGTAGCACTTGGACAGCTCGAAGGAGTACGCGGCGGCGACGTGGTCCTGCTCGACAGACGCCAGCGAGCGGTAAAACAGAGCGACCTGGCTGAAGTGATCGTCGAACGAAGCCGGGTGCGCCCGCTCCTTGATCGCCGCTTGGACGGGCGCCGGCAGGTCGATGAAGGGATGGTCGTCATGACCGGCGACGAACGGGCAGCCGCCGTCGAGGCTGTTGGGCCGGTACGGCGCCGCTCCCCCGTGCACGGCGTCCTGGTGGAAGCCGTCGCGCAGCATGTCGTTGATCGGCGCGTGCGCACGGTTGATCGGCAGCTGGTTCCAGTTGGGGCCGCCGAGGCGGGTGATCTGGGTGTCGAGATAGGAGAACAGACGGGCCTGCAGCAGCGGGTCGTTGGTGACATCGATGCCAGGTACGAGGTTGGAGACGTTGAACGCGACCTGCTCGGTCTCAGCGAAGTAGTTCGTCGGGTTCGCCTTCAGCGTCATGGTGCCGATCAGCTGGACCGGCGCGAGCTCCTCGGGGACGAACTTCGTCGGGTCGAGCAGGTCGATCCCCTCGAACGTCTGGTCCTCGGTGTCGGGCATGACCTGCACGCCCAGGTCCCAGGCGGGGTAGGCGCCACCCTCGATGGCGTCGGCCAGGTCGCGGCGGTGGTAGTCGGGGTCGGACCCGTTGCTCAACTGCGCCTCCTCCCACGTCACCGAGTGCACGCCCTGCCGCGGCTTCCAGTGGAATTTCACCAGGCAGGTCTCCCCGTCGGCGTTCACGAGCCGCCAGGTGTGGACGCCGAAGCCCTCCATCGTCCGGAACGACCGGGGAAGGCCGCGGTCGGACATGTTCCACATCGTGTGCGCCTGCGCCTCGGTGTGCAGCGAGGCGAAGTCCCAGAACGTGTCGTGCGCGCTCTGCGCCTGCGGGATCTCCCGGTCGGGGTGGGGCTTGGCGGCGTGGATGACGTCGGGGAACTTGATTCCGTCCTGGATGAAGAAGACCGGGATGTTGTTGCCGATCAGGTCGTAATTGCCTTCGGCGGTGTAGAACCGCGTCGCGAACCCGCGGGTGTCGCGCGCCAGATCGGCGGAGCCACGGGAGCCGAGGACGGTGGAGAACCGCACGAACACCGGCGTCTCGACGCCGGACTGCAAGAACCCGGCCCGGCAGATCCCCTCGGCGGCGCCGTTCGCCTCGAACACCCCATGCGCGCCCGCGCCGCGCGCGTGCACCACCCGCTCGGGGATTCGCTCGTGGTCGAAGTGGCTGACCTTCTCCCGCAGGTGATGGTCCTGCAGCAGCGTCGGTCCACGGCGCCCCACCCGCAGCGAGTGATCGCTGTCAGACAGCCGGGCGCCGTGCGCCGTGGTCAGGAACGCGCCCTGCTGGCCCACGCTCTCCGGTGGCTGACCGGTATTTACACCCGTCGGCGTCAGGGTGTCGGGTCCACCCTGGTCGTCCTTCAGCGGCAGCGGACCTGCCGGCGTGGTGGGCTTCTCATACGAAGGCGCTTCACTGGACGGAACGCCGGGCACCGGCGGCTTGCGCTGGTTGTTCGTTGCCATAGGAGTCTCCGAGTCGAGGCAAAGGTGCCGGCGTGCAGCGCGCGGTTGTGCCCGCCCGCGCCGACGCTAGACCCACCCGAGAGCCGACCAGCGGCGGGCCCCCCAACAGATGCATCAACGCCGCGGACACCCACCAAACCCTGCCGCGACGAACGGCAGGGCGGATTCCACGGTCAGGCACCAGGCCTGTGATCATGCAGATTATCGATGTCGACATGACGCCAGCGATCAATCACAGCCGGCAGACGGTGAGAAGCAGTCTGGCTGACGCCGCTCGAGAAGGGATCGGACCCACGCTCGCCGAGGTGCCCCGGCCCGTCCCGCTGACCGATTGGGCTACGGGACGATCGCATCGGCCTCGACCTCGACGAGCAGCGCGGGCTCGATCAGCCGGCTCACCTCGATCATGGACGTAGCCGGCCGGATGCTGCCGAACACCTCGCCGTGCGCCTGTCCGACCTCCTGCCACCGATTGATGTCGGTGACGTACAT
>JAABUP010009086.1_pt1 | contig 12373 bp, 18 predicted proteins | sample 5559201 | NCBI WGS metagenome assembly JAABUP01 (sample SAMN10711887, study PRJNA513373) | rock metagenome | isolation source: Antarctica rocks | place: Antarctica | reverse complement strand
GAGACGCGGATGACTTCATCCTCGCTTGTCGAAAAGACGGGTGCAATCCATCCCCGGAAACTGGTCGGCAGTCGTCTTGGCTTTGGTCCTTTTCCTTTCATGTACCTGCTCAGAGTGCGGGCACAGTGTGCTCTCTGTAAAATCTCCTGTTGAGTGCGTCACACCGCGCAGCAGGAAGCACACTGCGTTTGCTCAACGGTGGCGGAGAGAGGCGCAGAGCCTCCCCATATGGCTCGTCGCAATGCCATGAGAAGCAGTGCGTGCGCACATGCACCGGATAACAAGACACCTGTGCACGCTTGGGAGCCTGGCCTCTCACCTTTTTGGCGCGTAGAACTTCTTGGTGAGGCGGGACTTCCTGAACGCTCCAAAAAACAGGAGACATCCCACGGCAATTGCGAAGTAGATGCCCAAAGAGACGCCAAAGGCGCGTCCGTCAGCAACCATTGCTCCTCAGGTTGCAGTGAGACGCTCGTGTGAGGTAGAAGAGGGTCCAAGAAAACCACAGTCAGGTGCCAAGCAGAGTTTCCACACAGTTGCTGGAACACATCAGCATAGCACCGAGCAGCGGCCCATATCAAGGCCAGCTACCTTTGCAGACCTTGCCAGTTTGGACAATAGCAAAGTGTACGGATCTGCTCCATGGTTAAGGTCCGCCTGAAAACCGCCTCACTTCCCTGGCTTTTTGGGCCCCTTTGGAGACCTGAAGCTACATGCATTTCACACAGGGTTGTCTTGCACTGTTTGCCGAGAGCCAGATATGTGAAGCACAAGGCAGAAACTTTGGCAACATTATGGTACGGTCTCCGGCTCAGCATCTTCCCTTTCTGATAGCTGTCTTTGGCGCCTCATCACCTCTCCATCCTATTCCTGGTAAGGATTTTTACTAATCCCATGTGCAATGAAGAGCAGTGCATGCATGCTCAAAGCAAGCAGATAATAGCATGTCGCACTCCAAGGCCATTGCTCGTGCTCCAGGCGCACTTGTCAATAAGAAAAGAGGAGCCAGAGAGCTCAAAAACCTCTTCTTGAAAGCCGCTACAATCACTGTCTGATTGTGCAGCAAAAGATACTGTTGATTTTCTGAATCACACAGGTGAGTCTGGTCGTCAAGCTCATGTGCAGGAATCTTGCTTGCATGGCGAGCCTTTCAGCCATCGAGGTTCACTTAATTACGCATGCGCTTTGACTTAAACCAGGCATTTGCATGCTTTTTTATGACGACACACAACGTGCATGAGCAGGGTCACGGCACGCAGCAGCCCACCTGCACAACACAAGCATACATATAAAGCAGAAACACGGGCATGGCGCACAGTCCACACGAGCAGCTCTGCAGCTGGAAACATGACGGGGTGCGGCAACGTGGGGTGCAGGGCCTCCAAGCTATATGCAGCGAAACCAGCCCGGCAACGTCCAGAGTCTTAGGAGCTCCGCGCACGACTGCAGCCACTGGGCAGCAGCAGCAGTGCGCGCAGCAATCTCCCAAAGTGTCAATGCTGTGCATCTTCACAGCATCAATTATCCCCGCTCGCGCCAGTGACCCTAATCTACCAGCGCAGGCGCCATGCAAGCGCCCCATGCTGCCTTCACGCACACATCGGACGGCGGCCCCGCAAACGTCTTCCCGCCAAGCGGCACAAAACAGCTTGGAAGGGCAGTCGTCCCAGACCACTGGGCACCGAGCCACCGGACCAGGCCGCCAGGACGGCGACAGCGAGCTGCCACAAGCAGCACGCGCGCGTGCTCGGCGAACCGGCCGCGCGCGCGCCGGCCACGCGCGGGCGTCAGGCACTGCGCGGCAGCAGCGCGCGCGCGAGCGCGGAGAAGATGGACGCGGTGCCCTCGCCCAGCACCAGGCCGCTGGCGACGACGACCATGAGCTGCCGGTGGCTGGCCGGGTGCGTGCGCGCCCACGCCTGCTCCGCCAGGCAGCCCAGCACGCGCGGCAGCGTCCACTCAGCCGCCACGTACATGCCCACCGCAACGCCGATGCCCGACGGCACGGCCCACTCGGCGGCCGCCACGAGCGCCGCGGCGCGCGCGCGCCGCGCCGCCGTGCCCGGCGCCAGGTCGGCCGCGGGCGCCTCGGCCAGCCGCGCGGACGCGCGCTGCAGCAGGAAGGTCGCGACTGCCAGGAAGGCCGCCGCCGCCGCGCCAACCACGGCGTACGGCAGCACGTGCGGCGGCAGCTGGCCCCCATTTACCTGCGCGCGCAGCCACCACAAATCCTTATTCAAACCTGTAACTGTGTCTATGCGAAATTTGCATCACGCAGAACTGACATGCCCGCGTCCCTGCGCACCCTGCGGCCGTAAGTTCAGCAAGGTGATGTGCTCATCCAGTGCAGCAGGATGTGAACACCCACATCGCGGTGTGAGGCCCATCATGCTCGCAGCCCTAGCAGAGCGCGCCATGTCAGGACCAAAGCAGCGGTGAAGCTGGGAGCGCTGAAGGGCGGGACCAGCACATGCGGACACGCGACATGCTGACCATCTTCAAGCAAAGCTCTGGGCACGAGTCGCACCAGCTGAGCCATGTCGAGCCAGATCTGCGCGGTGGGCGCCGGGAAGGTCGCGCTGGGCACGCTCCAGGCCGACGTGTACAGCGAGTATGCGCCCACCGACACAAACACTGACGCCGCAGAGCCGAGCGCCATGGCGAAGAACTGCGCGCGGGGGCAGATGCCCAGCAGGTGCGCCGTCTTGAAGTCCTGCGCGCGCGGCGGCAACTTCATGACGCATGCAGGTGCGCAGCGGGCTGACCTTGGTGGGCCTGACGCACGGCTGCTCTGATTTGCTGTCTCCCAGCTGTGGATGATAGTGATGCGCAGTGAGCAGCAACACGGACAAAACCGAGGCATGTTGAAGCCTGTGGCATTGAGTTTGTGTGCAGCCCGCTGCAGCTTTGCTGTAAGAGTCCGATATCAGCATCTCTGATAGGTTGCACGCTACAATATATCTTGACATGACAAAAGACGGGGCTGACGCAAAAACAAAAAACACCCGTCGACCGGTCACATCATGGGCGAAGCTAGCTGCAAGCACCGCAAGTGCTACAGTATGCATCACTCGTCTGTCATCCCAGGCATGCACGTCACAGCGTCGACGATGCGCTTAGCAGCAGCGGAGGCGCGCCTGCATCATGTCGCCCGCCTGCTGCGCGCCGGCCTCCGCGACCGCGCCCGCCACCAGGTTGGCCACCACCTTGCCGGGCGCGATGCCCGCAAACACTACCTGCGGGGCGCAGGAGGCACACGCCAACAACTTGCACACCATAGGGTGCAAAACACAGCAAGCCTGAGTCTCTGCACCGTGCTGACACCCGGCACCAGCAAGACAGCATGACATGAGCGCTTGCCGGAGCTCCGAGGTGCTGCACTGCCCAGAACACACTGCAATTCCAAGCACCGGCAAGCGAAACTGGGTGGAGCCGACAGCCAAGGCGAGCTCCCTGGGAGTGCACGCACCTGCGACAGCTTGCCTACGCCGGAGACGGGGTTGAGGTCGGTCTGCCCGAGCGCGCGCACGGCCAGCACGGCCACCAACAGCGCGAGCACGACGGCCGCCGCGGGCTCGTACGCCGGCAGCGACATCAGCGGCGACAGCACGGCGGTGCAGAACACCGCGCACGCGCCCAGGCCGCCCAGCCACCACGTGGGCGGGATGCGCTCGTCCGGCGGGCAGTACTCCAGGCTCCCACCGCTGGCAGCTCCCCTGCCGCCACAGGCCGACCCCGCACATCTCAGCACAACATGGCAGTATATCTTGTTCATCCTCAGGGGTATCAGAGCAAATGCGCAGCACTGCGACTGTTGTGCACGGTCACAAATTCCTACAAGCTGTTGGGGCTGCATTGCTATGTCGACAGGTCCTGTGCATGCAGGCGTAACGTTGAAGCAACTAGGTAAAGGCAGTCAGACCGTGAACACTTAAGGCTGTCTGCCAACCACACAAATGGCAACATCCTCACCTGTTGGAGAACGCTCACAGGTTTGCACAAGAGCGGGCATAAAAAATAGGCACAAGCAGCGTGCAAGCCCCGGCGCGCGCCTGCGGGAGAGGGCGCCCGCGACGGAGGTGCCGACCAGCAGCGAGAGCGAGGTCAGGCTGTCGCCGAGCATGATGGCGAGCGAGATCCACAGGATCCAGCCCGCCGCGCCGTCCTGCCAGTCCGCAACCGGGCCGGGCGCCCAGCCCTGGCTCCGCGCGTACGGCCCCAGCGCTGCATAGCCTGCCGCACCAGGCCCAGCTGTCATGCAAACGCGATTTGTACAAGGCCTTGCCGCCTGGCAGCTGTTGGCACGTGCGTGAGCGTCCGAGCATCTGGCAGCGGCGCAAATGCCGACGTCACCCCAGCGAGAGCTCGCGCCCACATGCGCTGCTGCCACCAGCACGCAATCAAACTCAGACGCCATCCGGGTCTGGAAAGGGGGGGGCGGCGTGGAGGGACAGCGCACCGAGCAGCGCGCCTGCCAGCATGGACAGCGCCGTCTTCGGCCCCATGATCATGCCCTGCACGGCCCCATGCGCCCCATCAGAACCCACACGCTGCAGGGCAGCGATGTGAGACAGCGCTGAGAGACTGGCGTACAGATGCGCGCGCAGCTGGCGCGGCAGCGCGCCAGCAAGCAGGCGTGCAGTTGGGGTTCACCTGCCCGACGTAGCCCAGCGACGTGTTGAGCTTCCAGCCCCAGGCAGAGGCGGAGGGCCAGCCCAGCCAGGTCAGCACCGGCAGCGACGCCAGCCAGGGCACCTGCGCGCGCCCAGGCAGGCACGCTCCGGGCATGGAGAGGCAGCCACACGGGGTTGCTGTCATCTGTCAACTCCCAACAGCATGATGCCCCTCGACGTTTGACCATGAGCTGGCAGCCTAGTTACTACAGAACTGAGAACTGAGCAAAACAGAAGACTCTGCACTACGCTGAGACCTGTGGCTTGGTGCTCTCTCACCTGCGCCGCTACGAGGGAGAAAACGCAGCCGCCGCCAAACGTCCACATCAGGGCCGCCCATGCGCGCTCCCACTGACCCTTGCCCTCCTCCTCGTCCAGCCCTGCCTCCCCTGCGTTGGCAAACATGGCACTTTTCGTCAGGCAAAACAGGGCTGGCCGCACAAACAGCACATGCGCAAGATGTGGCAAGGCATGGGCGTGAGGCGGCAGGGGCTGGCGGGCTTGAACCTTTGCGCGCTGCCGCCGCCGGTCCCTCTTGCGCGCCACCGGCCGGCGCGGACGTCAGCGTCGGGAGGCCTGCGCGCAGCACGATGGGCCTTGCACCCTGCGCGGGACAGCGCAGCATGTGCGGCGGCCGCTTGCAGACACAGCAGCGCCGCCGGCGCCGGTGCGCGCACCCTGGCTGCAGCGCTGCAGCTTCAGGCCCTGGCTCTTGGTCCGGGTCAGGCAGATGCCGGTGCTGATAGCGGAGTCGGCGCGCGCCAGGCTGACCACGCTGTCCAGGTCCAGGCTGGGCATCGCGCTGCGCCGCGTCAGCAGCCGCGCGGACTCCTGCGCGCCGCGCCCCCGCGCTGGCCGGAGTGCATGCACGCCGCGCGACCCGCACCCTCGCTTGACTCACATCATTGCTCAGCTCAGCAACCGCATGCAGCGCCTCGGTGACTCGCAGCTTGCAAGGCGGCATGGCCGCATGCATCACAGCGTCGCCGCGCAGATGGGGCGCTCGCTCGCACAGGGCGCCCGCTTGCACAGCAGGTCAGGCACACGCGCTCGGCCTCTGCCGCGGGCGGGCGCACCGCGAGCGCAAGCTCCTCGTCCTCAGCAATGGGCTCCTCCGTGCACACGTGGTTCAGCCGCGAGGTGCGCAGCAGGCCGAGGTCAGTCGCGGCGCGCGCGTGCAGCCGCACGCTCGCGCCCCCGTCCTGGGCGCTCGCTGGCGTCAGTGCCTCCTCCGCGTGCCCGCATGTGTGATATCAGGCTCAAGAGCGCTATGAGCTCCGCTACCCTGACACACACGCTCAGACAACACACGCACCAGCAAACTATACACGCCAGACCTTGCACGCATGCATGCGCTGCACAAGAAAGCTCTGCAACACCCTGCCTCTGCAGCCTTGTCGCTCCTAGCAATGACATGCGCGCCCGGTGAACCAACCAACATAAACCAAGCCAAGTAGAGGGGGACGCACCGGCGCCAGCGCAGACGCCGAGTGCCGCGACGCCCGCAGCGCCCCGCCGTCGCCGCGGGGCTCGCCCGAGGGGTCGTCCTCCGGCAGGCCGTGCAGCGTGCGGATGACCCTGGCGGTGGCGGTGCCCGACGGGAAGCGCAGGTTCTCGCGCAGGATGGTCTGCGTGCGCAGCGGCACCGCGATGAACACGCCCAGGAACGCCTGCCGCGCCCGCGCGCTCATCTGGGTGCCCCGCGGCGCACGCGCAGCAGGACTGGCTCCGGGTCACGCATGCGGAACCCCCACCCCTTTCGAGACCCCAGCGTCAGGGCCTGCCCTGCTTCACCCGCCTGGCTGCGCAGGGTGCCATGTCCAGGCACGCAAAGAACTCGCGAGCGTCACAGGCACGACGCAAACATGGTCACATAAAAAGACGTCCTCCACAGCAGGCAGCACGCGCGTCCTGCGTGCGCACCAGGGCAAAGGACCAGAGGAGCAGCTGGCCGACGTTCAGGGTCAGCGGGCCCCCGGGGTTCTCCGCCTCGGTCATCATGCCGAGCGCGGGGATGATGCCAACTAGACCTGGCACCCCAGCCGCAGCTTGTCAGCAGCTTGTCAGACACGACATTCTGTCACTGTCAGTGTCGCCGCTTGCAGCAGCGCACACACATGGCCAACGCTGGGCGGGCGGGCACTTCAGTACATGGGTCGCAGCAGGCGGCTGCACCGGCGGGCAACGACCTCACGCAACCCCCGAGGCGCATGACGATCAAAAGGCATTAACACCAGCGCATCCTCCGTGCCAGAGGACAGTGAGCAGCGACTGGCCAGCGCGGGAGCTGCGCACCGGCAGCCAGCGGCATGGTGGCCGTGGCGACGGACGTGGTCTGCAGGATCACATTCTCGCCGACGCTGAGCTTCCTGAACCCGTAGCGCTCCAGCACTTGGAACGCGCCAAAGCCCAGGATGGCCGACTGCGGCGCGCGCGCGCACGCTTTGGCGACAGTGCATACACTATTTACTTGATGCTCATGCGCTACCATGTCTGCGGGTGCGAAGTCGCTCCTTAAGCATCCCGTCTCCTTGTGGCACGTTGCAGCTGCCTGAGGCTGACCGCCGTCACCAACACTTGCGCAAGTGCCGCCTGCACAGGCTGCTGCTGCCAGGCCACACACGCCGGCCTGCCTGCAGCGTAGGAGAGTAAAATGGAGCGCACCTGGAGGCTGCCCATGGTCACCCAGCCGGTCTGCAGGCCGAAGAAGGTGTTGGAGCAGCAGAGCAGGCTGCCGACCAGCAGGCCGCCCACGAGCGCGCGCACGGTCAGCACCGGCTCGTCCCCCTTCCCCGAGCAGCCCTCCGCTTGCCTGCCCCGAGCGCAGAGCACCGCGTCAGCGCACGGCCACGACAGGCTCAACCTCGCAGTCCAGGACAGTATATCGCTTGCCTAGGGAGCACGGAGCGCCGCCTCTGTCATCAAACACCAGACCTGCCCACGCTCAACAGCTGTGCTTTCAGCATGGTGGCCGCCAACGCATGGCTGTTTGAGTTCCCGGCAGAGCACCTGGCAGGCTGCTCATACGCGAGAGCAGCAGCAGCCCGCAAGCGCTTGTGCTGCGGGGCACGTCCCTTGAGAGCGTACGGGTGGGTGAGGCCGAGAGAGGGAGGCCAACGCCTGGCTCACTTCACATGACAAGCATAACAGGCCAGAGTTCAGCACCACTAGCGGAGCTGCAACAAGCGCCGCTATGCAGCGCACCGCTCTGTCGCGCGCCGTGCAGGCGATTTAGGCCCATCGTCGAGCGAGCGCCGCTGCGCGCCAGGCTGCCCGAACGGCGAGTCCTGCGTTGCCGGCAGGTCGAAGGGAGACCGGAGGCTCGCATCGAGGCCTGCCGGTGCACCAGGCAGGTGTCAGCGAGGGAGGCACATCTACCGTGCAGACGTCAGTTAAGCGTGCGCGTGCGCGCCGTTCGTCCCGTTGAGCAGCGGCTGCTTCGCCGCCATGACTACCTCATATGAAGCAACACGCAAGCTTTAGAAGGCAGGGGGACAGGGGCGAGAGCTCTTGACGATCAATAGCTCTGTGTATGGCCTCCGTCATGACTGCACGTTATAGAGTGGCACGTGCGCGGTCCAAACCCTGGCTGGCACCCGCAGCGCACATGAACACCTGCAGGGGAGGCCATCACAGATCAGCCACCATGCCCAGCGTCCTGCAGTGCGCACTGACGGCCGCGGCGTTTCTGGCCTGCTCAGCGTCGCGGCTTGACAGGTGCACAGAGGAGTTCTATGAGCAGGAACTGGACCACTTTCGACAGAGCTCACAGCGGGCAACCTGGCGGCAACGCTACTATGTCTGTGACGAGTATTGGAGGCACAGCGTGTCTGCCGCACGGCCCATCTTCTTCTACACAGGCGCGCTCAGATGCGGTTGGCCCTTGCAGCGGGACCTGCAGCCCTGGTGTATGTATGTAAATTGCATACAGCCAAGCTTTACCTGCTGCACAAGAACTTTTGATAACCACAAGGCATGCTTTGCAACGCATTGCATGGCCATTTCACAAGATTCTAGTCTGACTGCTGGCCCTTGTTTGCTTGCAGGGAACGAAGGAGACGTTGAGATGTATGTGAACTTCACCGGCTTCATGTGGGAGGCTGCCGAGTACTTTGGCGCACTGCTCATGTTTGCAGAGGTGCTACTCAGACCCGCTCCCCTGCGCCGTGGCACCAGCGCGAGGGTTTACTGACAAGCAGTGTTGGGGAGAACAGCATAGGTACTACGGAAAGAGCCAGCCGTTTGGTGCGCACCTCACACTCACGAGAGCCTTGCCCATCTCTCGCACCGGCATGCACCAAAGCAAGCGCCCTGTCACCACGTCGCAGGCGCCGACAGCCTGGCGATCGACCCGTCCTACCTGTCAGTCGAGCAGGTGGCCGCCCTGGTGGCCGCCCTGCTTGCGCCCCGCTGTGCAAGTGGGGGCGGCCCCCGCAAGGCCGCTCGTCCGCCCCGCGCCCAGGCGCTCGCGGACTACGTCGCGCTGCTCGCGGAGCTGAAGGCCAGCGTGCACGGCGCCCGCACCAGCCCGGTCGTCGCCTTTGGAGGCTCCTACGGCGGGATGCTCAGCGCCTGGCTGCGCGCCAAGTATCCCTGGCCTGTCGCGGTGCGCCGCGCGCCGCACTCCCCTGCGCCCAGCGCTCGCATGCACAGCATCGAGCACGGGCACCTAAGCATGGCGAACAGGCCCGCTTGTACAATGCGCCCTGCTCAGGGGCTCCGCTGTGCCTGCAGGGCGCGCTGGCGGCGTCCGCCCCGATCGGAGCTTACGTGTCCGCCCTCAACCGGCCGGCGTTTGTGCCGTCGCGCTTCTGGGAGGTGGGCTACGCAGCCGGCAGCGGTTTTTGGGTGACCAGACCGGGGCGCCGGTCCTGTGAGGCTGGGAGCGTGCATGCGCGGGTTGTCATGGCTCGCTTGCTCGCGTGGACGCCTCGCCTCATGCAATGCGTTCACCCTCCTGCTCCTGAACACGCCCCAGCGCCGGCGGTGCTCACTCGCACGCACCACAGGTGGTGACGCGCGACGCGACGCCGGCCGCAGGCGCGAGCGCGCACTGCGTGCGGAACGTCCGCGCCGGCTTCGCCGCGCTCTTCTCGCTCGGCGCGCGCGCGGCCGGCCGGACGGCGATCCGCGAGCGCCTGCGCCTGTGCGCGGAGCCGGCGGATGCGGCAGATGTTCAGAGCGTCGGCTACTGGCTCCAGGTGCCGCCCGCGGTGCTGTCGCGGGCCGCGCCCAGCGCGAAGACCCACAAGTGCGGGTTGGAGGTCCGGAACTCTGCGGACGCTGGTGGCGGTCGTGCCGCGCGCGGAAAGCGCACGCGGCGGTGCTGTGTGAGCTTGCTCGGCTGGGCGACGGGCGGCATCGCGCGAGCGCGCAGGGCGCTTTTGACGCGTTCGCGATGGGCAACTACCCGTACGCATCGCACTACATTGGCGGCTCGGTGGAGCACCCGCTGCCGGCCTGGCCCATGCGCGCGGCGTGCGCCTTCATGGCCGAGCCCCGCCTGTCCGAGGATGCTCTGCTCCAGGCGCGCTGGAAAGTAACCGCACCCAGCTGTGGATGGGATCCCTAAAGCCATGTAAAGCAGACTTCATGCAGGCCCTGCTGACATGCTGTGCGCCGCGCGGCTTGCGCATGCACATGCACGGTGGTACAAATCACTGAAGGGGCGTGGGCTGACCTGCCGCAAGCGGGGCAGGCGATGCGCAAGGCCGTGAGCGTGCTGTACAATGCGAGCGGCGACGCCGCCTGCTACAACGCCACCCAGCTGCAGGGCCCTGCCGGCCCCGGCGCGACCTGGCTCTTCCAGTGGTGCACGCAGCGCTCGGCGCAGGAGCTGCCGTACTTCCCCGCCAACGGTGCGGGCCGCGGCGCAAAGCCCTGCCCGCCGGGCACCCCGCCTCCGCTGGCGGGCCTCACCTGCCGGCGATCGCCCGTTTTTGCAAGCGCACGGCGCGCAGGGCTCTCCTGAAGGTGTCTGTTCCAGCATGCAGAGCGTTGACATCACACTGGAACGTCGCATGGGCGAGCCGAGCGGGGGGCTGGCGCGCAGGCCGCACCGACATGTTCTGGGACCAGGGCCCGTACAACGAGGCCGAGCACGAGCGCGAGTGCCTGGCCATGTTCAACGTCACCGCCCGCCGCGGTTGGGCCGTGCTGCAGTACGGCGGGTTCGCCGGCGCGGACGCCGCCAGCAACATCATCTTCTCCAACGGCGCCCTTGACCCCTGGATCGTCGGTGTGCTGCCCATGACTCTGCCCTGAGGCCCTGCCCATGCTGTGCTGCAGGGAGACGGGGCGGCGAAGCAAGCGGCCACGAGCGCACATGGTGTCTGGGCTGCACCAATGTATGTCTGTGTCTCCCAGTGCGGAATATTTGCATGCGGCAGGCGGCATCACGCACAACGTGTCGGAGACGGTGGTGGCGACCGTGATCGCGGACGGCGCGCACCACCTGGACCTCATGGCCAGCCACCCGGACGACCCGGCGTCGGTGGTGGAGGCGCGGCGCAGCCACATGCGCCACATGAGGCGCTGGGTGGACGACTGGTACAAGGCGGCCGGGGGCGCGGGGCCGAGGTAGCGGTCGTCCGTCTTTACGTAGGCCCACAGATGACAGCCATGTGACTGTGGATATGTAACTTCACCTGGCTGCCCCGCACTGCTTGAGATTCCATGTGCCTGAGAATGACAACTTCTGTCCGTATGTTGGGTTCTTTGGCATAGCGCAGTGTCAGGCCTTACTCCTGGTCTGCAGACAGAGCTGAACTCAAAGTCCGAGCTTGCTCTCCATGCAGTGTTGAGCAAGCTGTACACACGATCCAGGCCTCTCAGCAACGTCTCACTTCTGTAGCACCGCAGCACAATAGACCGCCCGTCCTAGGGCAGCAGCGCCAGTGACTGCACTAGACCCTACAGGCATAGCTGCGCCTCATGTTAGCAAGCAATGCTTGCACTACAGCGGCTGTGAAGTTTAACAGCTCGAGCTGTGCCATCTGTCGTGCTGGCAAGTATTAATGAACAGCGGCAGCAGCATGTCGCTCACCACCAACCCTACTACAACTCAAGCTGAATGCATGCGTTTCAGGTCTGCCCTACGAGCCCCTCGTGCGCTACAGTGCTGGACTCAACGCCACACCAAGCGCAGGAGGGCGTATATATACACACAGGAGTGGTACACAATCGATTTGAGCTGGACTCGGACACAAATTTTGGTGCTGCTGCAGTATGAATCTGTGCCAGTCATGCCGCTAACAGCTCCCAGGCTGCTGCTGACTACGTGCGGGTTGTCGCTGCTTGTACTTCTCGTTTGGGCGGTCCTGCTGCGGACGCGCTTGCCTGTAAGCATGCTCCTTGCGCTTGGTGCATGCTCCTTGGTGCATGCTCCTTTTCAGTCATCCAAAGCGCCAGACTGAGGCCTCACATGAGGGCCTAATTGCTCATGGTGGGCTTCAGGGCAAGGATGCGAGCGGCAACCAGCATGCGCCGCGCCTGTGGCGCTCATTTGGACCCGGCCTCGCACGCTCGGCAGCCACATATTTGGACGTCCAGGACTTTTACATCTACGACCGCCCTGCACCGCCCGGCTTTGCCGCGTGGCTCGACTACGCCCGCGACCACGCCTGCATCCTGGAGCAGTATGACCAGATTGAGCGCGACCTCGCCCCCTTCCGCGCGCTCCCCGCGCAGCGCGGCGGCCG
>JAABUP010009085.1_pt1 | contig 12374 bp, 12 predicted proteins | sample 5559201 | NCBI WGS metagenome assembly JAABUP01 (sample SAMN10711887, study PRJNA513373) | rock metagenome | isolation source: Antarctica rocks | place: Antarctica | reverse complement strand
CGCGCCGGCAGACCCCGCCGCGGCCGGCGCGAGCGCCGCAGCGGCCGCTCCTGTTGCTGCCGCTGCGCCGCGCGCGCGCGCCGAACGGGGCGCTGACGGCGGCGGCGCACATGCCGCTGCCGCCGCGCCGGCGGAGCGGCTCGCGGCGGAGGCAGGCGCCGCGGCGACGGCGCCTGGCGCGCCGCGCGCCGGTGGCGAGCCATGCGCCGATGCTGCGGCGGACGGCGCTGCCGGGCCCCCGCCGAAGCGCGCGCAAAACGGGCGCTTCCTCCGCCGCGCGTCCGCCGCGCCGCCGGCAGCCACGGAGCGACCTGCCGGCGAGCAGCAGCTGGCCGGTAATGACTCGCCGGCTGCCCCTGAGCGCGCCGCGACGCGAGCGGAGGCCGGCGCATGCGAGCCCGGCCCCGCCGGCCCCTCCCCGCCGCCGCCGGCGCCTGGGCTGGTCGGTACGCCGAGCCTAGCCGCGAGCGCCGGCGCGCGGCCAGGAGCCCTACCAGGGTTCGCGTGCGGGTCGCTGGCGCCGGGGCCCCTGCCGTGGCTGGGCGGCGCGGCAATTGCGCCGGCGAGCAGCACGCCTGCAGGAGCCCCTTGGGGCGCGCACCCCGGCTGGCCGCCGCTGCTCCCGCCGGTGCCAGGGCCGCTCCCCGGCGCGCCGTTGCCGCTCCCGCAGAGCAATGGGCCGCTGCTGGCAGGCGCCGGAGCCGCCGCGCCCGGCACCTTCGCGCAAGCTGGGAGTGCGCGCGCCGCTGGCGCCGCCGCCCCGGAAGTGGGCCGGGCGCCGGGCCTGCCCGACGGCGCCGCTGCGTCGGGCGTCCGGCAGGGCCAGCTGCCTGGTCCGGCTCCCGCCGCAGGAGCCGCGCGGGGCGTGGCCGGCGGCGCCGCTCTGCCCGCCGCGCTCGTCGGAGCCGAGCGAGACGCAGGAGGCCCCGCGGCGCCGGGTCTGGCGGGCGGCGGCGGCGCGCCGGCGGCGGCGGCGCCTGCTCTGAGCGGCGCAGCGCAGGGGCAGGCGGCCGCGCTTGCCGCGGACGGGGGCGACGTGGGCGGTGCGGGAAGCCTATTGCAGACCCTGGCGCCTGACTCGCCGCCCGTGAAGCGGCGCGGGCGCCCGCCCAAGCGCCCGCGTGGGCAGGGCCTTGCCGAAGCGGCGGGGGCCGCGGGCGATCAGGCCGCCGCGGAGCAGCCTGCGGGGAACAAGTGCGGCTCCGCGCCCGCGGGCGCCGCCGCGGCCAGCAGCGCCAGCGGGAGGCGGAGAGCGGGAGCGGCTGTGCCCGGCGCGGGGAAGGGGGTCACGCGAGCGGCCCTGCGCGCGCGAGCCCGGCAGGGCGCGCCCGTGCGGCCGCGCGGTCGCCCTGCGGGCCAGCGGCCGCTGCTGTGCTCAGGCGCGCGCCCGCATGCGCCCATGCAGCCAAAGCGCCGAAGGCGTCCTGTCCGTGTCAGTTCAGCCTGCTTTGTATGTGATAGCGGCGTCATCGTGCTGCGCAGTGGACAACTTGCAGGCTCGCATGCATCCTCCGCGCAGGCTGAGACGCCATAAATTGCGGCTGTCCTGCACGCGCAGCAGCCATGCCTGCACGTCCTTCCCGACGCTTGTCTCCCGCCCACCCGCTGACAGCCGCCCGACTTTTGTTGGTGCCGCCTGGCGCAGAGGGTCCTGACTGTCTAACCCTGACCCTTGCCGATGCTCGCTCAGGCAGTGGGGCCACAAGGCTGTGCGCTCTACACGCGCGGCCTCGCCGGGCGGCGCCGCGCCGCACGCGCCGCGCTCGGCGCCGCTCGCCAACGGCTGCGCCGTCGCCGGCGCCGGCGCCCTGGGCCTGCCGCCGCACGCGCGCGGGCGGCGCTCCGGCGCGGGCGGGCGGCGCGGCGGCGCGGCAGAGGGCGGCGGCGCGGCCGGGGAGGCAGGCGAGCAGGGCAGGCGCGGGGCGGCGGGCGGCGGCGGCGGGGCGGGTGGGGATGCGGACCCGTCAGGCGACAGGGAAGCAGCGGGCGGCGGCGGCGGCGCTGCAGCGAACGCGGGTGAGCACACGGGCGGCGCAGCGCCCGGCGGCGCCGCCGCCACCGCGCCTGGCGACGGGGAGCGCGGCGGGGGCGGCGACTCGCGCAAGGCTGCGCCGGGCGCCCGTGGCGCCGCCGGGGCAGGAGCAGAGCGCAGCGTCGCGGCCAGGGCTGCGGCCGGCGGCGTGGGCGTCTGCAGAGGGGCAGATGGCTGCAGCGCCGCAGCGAGCGCTGCGGGCTGCGCCGTCGTGGGCGGGCCTGTCCGCGCCAGCTGCAGCGCGCCTGGCGCAGTGGGCGGTGGCCCTGCTGCGCGACAGGACCCGAGCCGAGCGGTGGTCTCTGCCGGAGCGGGCGCCGCCGCGGGCGCCGACCGCGCTGCGGCCGACGCCCTCGGCGCGGTAGGGGGCACAGCCGGGGAAACGGACGTCACCGCCGACGCAGCTGCAGACGCCGCACGCGCAGGCGCGGACGCGGGCGGCCGCAGCGGCGCAGCTGGCGCAGTGCGGGCAGCGGCCGTCTCCGGCGCGGGCGCGGACGGCGGCGCGGCAGCCGGCGACGCGGCGGCCGGCGACGCGGGCGCGTGCTGCGGCGATGGCGCGGGGGACACGCTGCGCCAGGCCGCGCGAAGCGCCGCGCCGGGCGCCGGGGGCGGCGCGCCGGGCGCGGGCGGCGGCGCACCGGCGAGGCAATCGGCGGCCCCGGTCCTCGACGGCCCGCGGCCCACCTCGCGCGCGGGCCGGCTGCAGTGGCAGGCGGCGCGGCGGCGGGCGGCCGCGCTGGGCCGCGGCGCCTCCGCGCCGCCCGGGCCGCCGCTGGCGAGCGCGCCGCTGGCGGGCGGCCGGGGCCGCGCCGCCATCAGGGCCCTCCCGGCAGGCAGCGCGAGCTGTCCCGGCCGCAGGCGCCCGGCCGCGCCGGAGACGTGGGCCGCGCCCGCGCCGGCTGGGGGCCGAGGGCGGCGCGCGGGCAGGGGCGGCACCATGGCGGGCGCGCCCGCCGCGGGCAGGGCCAGGGACATTGCGGGCGCGGCAGCGGCGGTGGCGCCCGGAGTGGGCAGGGGCAGAGTGGCGGCCGGCGCGCTGGTGCGGCCCCACTCCGGATGAGCGCATGTGGGGGCGCTTGCGACTTATGTGTCGAGCATGTGCTCCGCGCACGCAGCACCCGACGTGCGTGCACATGCAAATGCAAGCAAGCACGCTGCCAGGCCGTCGCAGGCGCTGCCTGCCCGGCGAGTGAGTGTTCCATGTCGCCCCGGCCTGCCTGGCGCCCGGCTCGTCTCCGCCGCCGTGCCCTCAGCGGCCTGCCTGGGGCGGCAGGTGGCGGCGCGGCGCCGCGCCAGCGCGCCCGGCAGGCTCAGGCGCGAGGCGCGCAGCCTGCTGGGCACGCCCGGGGCCTCCGGCGGCGGCGCGCCGTTGCCAGAGGGCCGCCTGCGCCAGCACATGCAGGCGCGCCGCGCCCCGCCGCCCGCGCACACCGGGCGAACGGCGGCTGCGCTGCCTGCGTCAGATACAGGGCCGCGCTTGCTCTCATGCTCACGACAATGCCTTGCTCCGCAGCAGGCTGTGGACGGAACCAACCCCCCCCCGAGGCCGTCGGGTCTCAGGCGGAGCGCGCTTGGCGAGTGGGTGCTGCCTGGCAGCTCTTCGGCCCTGCAGGCTGCCCCCCCGGTGTGCATCGTTGGCCCACAGACTCCATGAGACGCCCATAGGCGCGCGCGCAGGCGGACTGCGCGGAGCGCAAGCGCAAGCTCGGCGGCGCCATTGCCGCGCCGGCGCCGCGCAAGCGACCGCGGCGCGGCCCGCCCGAGCCGGCGGCGCCCGCGCCGGCGCGCGCGGCCGGCGAGGCCGGCGGCGAGCTGGCGCTGCGGGAGCCCTGGCGCGCGCTGACGCCCGGCGCGCCGTTCGTGCTCCAGGCGCGGTCGGCGTTTCCGACGCTGCGTCTGCTTTGAATGGGGCGGCACGCACCAAAGCGCTCTCCTTCAGACAGCGATTGTCATCCCCTGGGTGACCTCAGCGCCTTGTATAATGCACAGCTTCCAGACTGTGTCCCGTAGTCTCCCGTTCCAAGCCTACTGCAGGAGCACATGCCGGCGTTCAACCTGGCGGACTTGCACTGAGTGGGCACAGCGTGGCGGGCGGCACGCGCCACGCCTGCGGGCACGCACTCTGCATGCCAGGCCCGCAGGGGTGCTGCTCAGGGCCCCTGGATGTGGGCGCACGGGCCACAAGCGCGCCGCGACAACGGGTCACCGCCGACCTCTCGCGCCTGCACGCGGCGCGCCGCGCCGACGCGCCGCGGCGCGGGGCCGCGCAGGGCGCGGCGGCGCCGCGCGACCAGGTCATGGCCGACCTGGCGCACCTGTACGCGGTCGCGCTACGGGCGTACAAGCCGGCCGAGGCGGCGGCGGCCGCGCGCGCGGCGCTGCCCGCCCGGGGCGCCGCGCCTGCGGCGCGCGGCGGCGCCGCCTGCGGCCTGCAGCTGGCGGGCCTGGCCGCGCATGTGCAGGTGCGACAGCACGAGAGGGCCTAACCCTACCCTGAAATGCATATGAGCTGGAGATCCGCGGACCGAGAGCCCTGACCTGTGCAAGCCTTGTCGCACATGCTGGGGCTGTGCGCTGCGGCTGCTGCATGTGCGCGTCCCTTCAGGCAGGTGCAAGTGTTGCAGCAAGAGCTCCCCCTGGATCAGCACCATGGCGATGCATGGCGTCTCGGGCCAAGGCATAACGTAGCTAGAGCATGGCACGAGCGCATGAAGGTCGGGGGCGGCTATAAGTATAAGAAGAAGAGGAGTGTGCGCGACAGCTTTGTGTAATTTGGCCGTGCGGGACCTACAGAGCGCTGTGCCACATAAAACTCATGTATGAGGACATGTTAGGTTGAGTGCGCTCGTAGCGGCCTGGGCGCGGCCGCGCAGGTGCTCCTGGACGTGAAGCACTTTGTGCGCGACTACGGCGGCCAGCAGCTGCCGGCGGTCACCGTGCTCGGCCACGGTGTGCACTGTGGCAGGTTTCAGTCATGTAGGTTGCCACAGGTGCCATGCACAGGTAGTAGAGGCTGTGCGCAGTGGAAAGCACCCTGTGAATGCCATAGGGGACGGAGGAGGCTGCCATGGGCACACGCTTCTGAGAGGTCAAAGCAGGTGCATTGCGTGCCTGCACAAGCATCCTTGCCTCGAGCTGCCCGCCCAGCTTGCCATGCGCGCGCACGCCGCCACAAGGTTCACCCCTCCAGCTTTGCTTGTTTGAGTCGCCGCCAACGCCGCTGCTGTGCCCGCAGGCTCCGTGCCGCTGCTCTGCCAGGTGCACCTGCCGCTCGCGCACCCTGCCGCCCAAGACCCGGGCCGATCCCCCGTTGCCGCAGTTGCCGCCTCACCGCGGCCGCCCGCGCCCGGGTCGCCCAGCGGCGCGGCGCGCAGCAGCGAGGCGGCTGCAGGGCCGGGACCGGGGTCGCCGCCGCGCGCCGCCGCGGCCGCCGCTCCGCCGGCCGCGGCGCCCGCGCGCACGGCGCGCTCGAGCGGCGAGGGGGCCGCTGGCGCAAGGCCGCAGGCGGCGCCCGCTGCGCAGGAGCCGGCTGCGGCGGCGGCGGGCGGCGCCGCGCCGCGCCGCCAGGTGGGCGACCCGCCGCCGGAGCCGGTGCTGGTGCCGCCGCGGCCGTCGCTTGCGCAGCTGCGCCGCGCGGCGCAGAAGGCCTTCCGCCGCATTTACTGCATGCTGGATGCCTTTGTGGTGCGAGGCCCTACAGCTACCCTACCCTAATAGCATGCAGACCTTGAAGTTCATGCGGATCCTGAAGCTCGGGCAGATCCTGCACCTCGTGCGGGCCCCGAAGGTCCCGACCAGTGAAGATGGTGTGGGAGCTCCAGCGCAGCCTTGACCGCGCCTGCTTGGCTCCCGCCCCTCACCAGGAGGGGGGCGGGCGACGCCCAGTCAAGGAGTAGCCCCAGCGGCAACCGTTGGCACACCGCATGCCATCAGCTGCGCTGCCAAGCGCTTCCCGAGTGTCTGCTGTGCGTGCCGGGGCACCTGCTGGAGGGAGGTAGGGTAATGGTAGGGTATGCAGTAGGGTTCACAGCACTGGCCGATCGTGACATCGCGCCGCCCCGCCAGGTGGAGCGCGTGGAGGGCGTGGGCGTGGACGCGCGCGGGCGGCTGCTGGAGGTGCCGGAGGGCGCCGTGCTGACGCTGCGCGGCTCCGGCGTCGGCGCGGGCGCGCTGTGGCGCCACGCCGGCGCGCCCCGCGGCCCTAGCGTGCCTGCGCATAGAGTTGCTCGTGCCCGCCGCGCGCGGCTGCGCGCGGCAGCGGCTGCGCACCCGGCACCCGGCTGGTGCGCCTTGGGCATCGCCGGGTCGCTCTGCGTGCTGCCGACGCGCCTGCGCTTCGGGCCGCCAGGCGGCGTCGGCGCCCCGGGGGCCCGCCCGCCAGTGCGGCGTGCGGGCCCGCGCGTGCGCCCGCCAGTGCTGACCCCGGGGCCCGCGCGCCGGCAGGCGGCGCGGAGGACTGGGTGGTCGCCTGCGAGTGCGGCACGCGCGACGACGACGGCCAGTGCATGATCGCGTGCGACACCTGCGCGCGCTGGTCGCACGCGCGCTGCGGCGGCATGCCCGACGACGCGCCCACGCCCGACGACTTCGTCTGCTCCCTGTGCTGCCCGCGCGCCGCGCCGGCCGCCGCGGCGCGCTGAGCCGTCATAGGCTTAGGGTAGGGTTGCTCCGGCGCGCCTTGGCGCGCACTGCCGGAGCCAGGAGGCGCCGAGCTGCCACCGTGTGAGTGCGCGGCTGCCGTGTGCGCCGACGTGTCCTGCACGGCCCGCCCGTGCGTGCCCTGTGCTGCCCTGCATGCTGTGTGCCTGCCGCTTGTGCGCCGCCGCCGCTGCGCAGCGCTGCTCTGGGACCAGCGTCGCTCAGGCGTGCGAGTGGTGGAGCTAACCATCGTGGCCGCCCAGCGACTCCTCTGTCGTGGAGGCAGTGGCTGCGCGCCTGTATGCTGCCAACGTAGGATGCGGGAAATTTGGTAGGCCACCGTCATCCTCTTACGATCGGTCAGTCACCCACCTCATGCCTGCTGTGGGCGTGAGGTTGCCCTGTTGTGTGCGTCAGTCCCACTGCTATTAGCAGACCGGCACGACAAAGGCAGTGTGCTGTGACGTGCTGCAGCCAGTTTTGATGGCATTGGTGTGCAGCCCTGGGCCGGTCTTTCGTGTCCTGAGAGTTTGTGCGTCACTCCCTCTGTTGAGAGGGCAGGAGCTGAGATGCCAAGCAGTCATTGCGCCCAAGTTGCTGCTCCTTCTGGCAACCGTTGCTCTACGTGTCTGGGGTTGTCTGGCAAGCAAGCAGGCTGTCATAGAAGATAGCAACCCGCACCTGCTGGCTGCAAGAGGCGATGCAAAGTCAGACACATCATCATGTTTGTCAGGGTAGGATGCGCATGTAATTCATAGGCACCAGGTCAAAGACTGCATGTCATTTGTGACGGGACTGTGCAGGTACTGCCTTTCGGGGCAAGCTGAGGTCATGTGTAAACAGCAACACAGGGTGCGCATCACCTGACAACGGGTAGCACGGCGTTCTGGCATACGGCTTTTCATATTTACACCGCATGCGCATGGGTGCAAAAGCTCAAGGTTCTTGGAGCTCGTCCTGGGGCATGGGGACAGCCCAACGACACTGCTGTCCAAGCGGCATGCGCAACTAGCCTGCAATGCATGCACACACTAACAGAACAGCAAGTCCCCACTAACAAGCCCGCCCTGCCTTGTGCGCTGATGCAACAGAGGAAAAGGGGCCACAGACAGGGTTGGGAAGACATGTATCTTGATGCGGTTCTTAAGCCTGTGGTGAGCAGGGGGGACAGAGGGCCTGGTGCCCACAACTCAAGGAATGCCGCCCGGCGTGCGTTGGCCAGCAGCCGCTGCTGAGCGGGGCGGAAACAGTTTGGGCTGCAACTGTCGGCTGGCGCAGACCCCGGCATTCCCACTGCTTGCCTAGCTACCCCTAGTTAGGCCACCTGCACACGGGCGCTCGCGCCGCACACCTCGCACGCTTCAGGCCACCCTGCCCAAGCAATGCAACAGAAACGGAACACAGTCCGCCCTTGCATGGGCGGAGACGTGGGACGTATCAATCCCCTACGCTCTGCTCCTACCGGATCAGGCGACAATAGCAGTGGCTGCATAACAGCTAGCTAAAAGCAACAGACAAAGGTACAGGGCCTCCTGGCGCTCCAGCAAGGCTTGCACGGTCATAGTGCAGCGCTCCCTCTGGCAAACATCCAGGTCAAACAAGGGGTGTGGTTATCCCAGTCTAACCTGGCCAGCAGTACACTCTGCGACTGCAGCCCCCCGCCCACCTGCGGGCTGCAGCTGCGAGGCTGCCAGCCTGCGGCACTACAAGGCCCCGGCCAGGCGCTCAGCAGAGGCGGGCTCCCGCGGGCACATTGGGCGGCAGGGCGTCAGTGCAGGGCCTTGAGATTGCGGGACATGAGGTCGTAGGAGGCCATGAGGATGGCGTACGCGCCGGCGGAGCGCGCGGTGCGCGGCCCGACACCCGCGAACAGCGCGCGCGCGCCGCCCTTGGCCGCCAGGCTGCGCAGCGACCGCCACAGGCCCGGGTTGGCAGCGGACGTCTGCGCATGCGTCTGCGCGCCCGCTGCCCACCGTAAGAGGCTTGCAAAGCTCTTGGTATCGGGAGACATTGCGCTTAGCACAAGACTTGGCACTTGCGCTGCGCTGGCAGCACATCCCGCAACACCCCCGCGCGGCCCGTGACACTCCCCAAGAGAAGTGCATGAGCATCTTCGCATCAATGCCTGTTGCAGACCTGCCCTAATCATACCCCAGCCCTATCACCCTAAACCAGACCAGCCGACACGCAGACGCCGCGCGCGCGCCTTGGCCACGTCCAGCGGCGTGGTGAGCGCCGCGGCGAGGCCGCCGGACGCCATGCCGGCCGCCGCGTTGGCCGCCAGCAGCGCGGAGGTCGACGGCGCCGGCGCGCCGTCGGCCGGCGGCGGCAGCAGCGCCGCGCGCGCGGGCTCCAGCACGGACCAGAAGATGACCGCGTACGGCACGTCCTTGGCCAGCGTCGCGCCGACGCCGCGCCACAGCACGCGCACGCGCCCCAGCGGCCCGGCCTGCGCGGGGCGCGCGCGCGAGTCGGGGCGAGCGGGGAGCCGCCCTGCATGAGCCCGCCTGCGCGGCCGGTGTGGATGGAAAGCAGTGCCCTGGAACCTTGTAAACAGGCATCGTAGGGCAAGGACGAAAGAATGCGCACGCAGCAGCTCAACGCCGAGGGGCTCCAGCGGGCCACGCCGTGCGCATGCAGAGGTGCACATATGCGCAACGGTACAAGGCTGGGTGCCAGGTGCACGCGTCCCAGCTCCCCGGGTCCCTGGCGCATGCACAACGCCCGCACGCGAGCCGACAAGACCCTGGCACCCGCTGCACGCGCCGCTGAGCTGGCGCGCCGCGAGGCGGCGGCGCACCGGGCTCTCAGCCTGCAGCTGGCGCCAGACGTGCGCCAGCCGCCCCGCGTACGTCACCGGCGGCGCGCCGGACCGGGCGCGCGCGTGCGGCAGCCCCTGCAGCCGCGTCTTCAGCAGCTCCGCGGGCGAGATCGCCAAGACCGCCGCGGTGCGCGCCGCCGCGCCCGCCAGCAGCGGCGCCGCGCCATCCGCGCCTGCGGGCACGGCCGGCGCTCGACCGCAGCGGCAAGCAGAGAGCATGCCACACGCCGGCCCGGACAGCACAGTGTGCGCGCAAACAGTGCAGAGGCCGCAGAGCACGCGTGGGTGTGCGGCGGGGGACCGCGCACCTGCGTCCAATAGCCGCGTATGCAAGCTGTCGTACAGCGGCAGGTACAGGCCTATCATGGGCACGCTGATGAGCAGGGTCATCTCCGTGCCGCGCCACAGACCCGCAGTGCCCTCGTACCGAGCTATCCGCAGGATGCCGTCCAGCGCTGTCCTGCGTAGAACGCGCATTGTCTGTTGCTGCAGCAGCACGCTGCATACACAAGGCACGCAGCGACTCGGGCTGCCCGCCCCGTCACGGCCGCTTGTGACAATCTGGCACGAGGCGCGCGCTTGCCTGTAAGGGTGCGCCTGGTGGTCGCCGCGACAGCACTGCGAGGCTGGTACAGACCACGTGCTCGGTGGGGGGCCGCCCGCCAGTGACAGGCACGCGCGACTCCATGCGGGCCTGCGCGGCGTCGCTGCGCCTTTGAACGACCGCCCCATCTCCAGCGCTGCACAGGCACTTGTGCATGCACTCCGCCTGTCGTCAGGCGTCGCCTCAGCATATTCCAGGCAAGTTTTGCTCGTGGAAAGCGCGGCGCGCGGATGAGAATGCGCACGCACTGTGGGTATGAACAGGCGGAGCCGGACGTGGACGCTGTCCCAGACGCAGCGTGCACCTGCATGCGCGTCTGCGGAGCGCACGCCAGAGACTTAGCAGAGCCTCAAGTAAGCGCAGCTCAGCACGTCAGAGTTCCGAAGTTGCCCACCACCCCGGGCTCTCACGCCGGCAGCGCCAGCGCCGTGCTCACCTTTACGACCTCCAAAGGCGCTACCACCAGGCTCGCCAGCGCCGACGCGGTCCCCGCTGCAGCGGCCTTGTCCAAGACGCCTGCGTCAGAGGCCATCATCACAGGGCCCAATGCACAGCCTCCGCAACGACCGCGCACACCACCTGAGGTTCGGGCCGGGCGGCAAGCCCACAGAGACGCCGATTGCACTCTCGTGGCTCCGTGGCAAACAGAGTTTTTGATACGTTTCAGGGTTGCCAGCCGAGTTACACCGAGTTACATGCTCTCTGGCCTCACCGGCAAATGAGGGCAATGCAGCCAGACTGTTAACAGCATTGTACTCGGGCCTGGGGCGCTTCGTTAACATTCGCACTTTTGACCCTTGCTGATGGACTCCCGATAACCGTAGAAACCATGCGTATGGTCAGGGAAGTTGCAGTCACATCACTCCCTGAGCTGCAACGATACCCCTTCTCCTGTGATGCGCGCAAGCTCAGCATGCATGTCACCACTCACACACATGACGTCGTGCAATCCTCCCTGGCTGTTCTCACAGGCTCCACCTGCGTTCCGCCCTATTCCTCTGCTACAAAGCGGTTTTTCCGCGCGCCGGTGAGGAGGCGCATGGCGATCTGGCTGTACGCCTTAGTCTTTGTCAGGTACTTGACGTACGAGCCCTGCAGCGCCCAGCAGTGAATGAGCACTACAGAGACACTTTGCAGCAGTGGCGGCAACAGTGATGACGATACGGTGCTGCAGCAGAGCCACGCTGTGGCTCTGTGCAAGCACCATCGCGCATGCAGGCTACTTTCACGTCCTGCAACACACAAGACGCGGCGCGCAGGACATGACAGGCTGATGCCTGGCTCATGTTTGGCTGGTGCCAGGAGCATGAATGCAGGCCGCTGCACATGTCCTGCGACACGAACCGAGGCAGCGGGCGCGCCTGGCTGATGCCGCCGCCGAGCGTGCGCGAGTCGCGCGGCACGGCGCGGATGCGCGGCACCAGGTGCGCGGCCACCGTCTCGGGCGTCTCCGCCAGGCAGTTTATGAAGAACCTGGCGGCCGGCGTGTCGGCGCCTGCCCCGCCGCAGGCAGGCGTCAGCGCGCTTTCCTGCCAGCCCACAGCTGCACTGCTGACAGACCCCAGGCGCATGCGCACAGCACGAGGGCGGGCAGTGCGACGCCGGCCACGCCCGGCCGCAAGATGCGACCAGGTGCGCACTCCCGCACGAGATCCTTGAGCGCGTGCGCCACCGGCGCACGCGCCCGCATATCTTTGCACGCCACCAAGGAGGTGACCAGCAACTTTGGAATCATGCGAAGGTGCACGCTCAGTGCTGTGGTAAGGCGGGCGGCGGCTGCCGTGCGAGCGCGGCGGCCCCGGGGGCGCGCCGGACAGGAGCAGCTCCGTCGTCACCATGCCCGGCGACAGGTTGTGCACGCCCACGTTGCCCACGCCGCCCATCTTCAGCTCCGCCTGCGCTGCAAACAGCCACGGGGTTTAGGGCTCTGGTTTGGGGCTGGGCTGGGGTCAGCTCGCGCTGACTCGGGCGCCGGTAGCCCCAGGCTCGTGCCGAGCGCCGCCCGCCGGGGAGCTGGGCGGGTGCTCAGGCGCGCCTGGCGGGCTGGGTGCCCGCGCGGCGGCCGGACGCTATGAGATACAAGGCGGCGGCGTAGAAAGCAACACGCGCTGACCTCAGCCCGGAGGACGGTGGGGGCAGGAGGCAATTGGTGAAGCGCGGGGCATAGCCGGGTGGGGGGCAGGAGGCTGTGCACCTGCAGGGACTTGGCCAGCTGAGCGAGGCCGCGCTTGGTCGCGCCATACCTGCGCCGCAGGGACTCACACATCGGGGGCGTG
>JAABUP010009084.1_pt1 | contig 12374 bp, 15 predicted proteins | sample 5559201 | NCBI WGS metagenome assembly JAABUP01 (sample SAMN10711887, study PRJNA513373) | rock metagenome | isolation source: Antarctica rocks | place: Antarctica | reverse complement strand
TGGCGGGCGCCGCTGCGTTCGCGCCCATCGCATGCGCGGCGCTGATGGTCCTCAACAGCCAGCGCGGCAGCAACTCGCCCAAGCGTAGCAGCGCCGGCGGGCACGCGGGGGGCCCGGCGTCCCTCCAAAGCGGGCCCCTGCGTTCCCAGCCTGGCGAGGCCGGCATCGGCAGCGGCAAGAGCACCGTCGCCGGGGCCGCGCCAGGCTGCGGCGGGACGTGCGGGCCGAAGCAGCCTGCCTCTGGGGACGCTGACGGCCCTGCCATCTGCCGGCCGGGTGCTAGTCTGCGCAGTGCGTTCCGCCAGGCGAGCGTGCCGCCGCCAGTGCAGCACGAGCCCTTGCAGCGGGAGCCCCTGCGGCCCGGACCAGAGTCCCAGGGCCTGCCTTCGCAGCCGCGCGAGGCGGGCGCGCCCTCGCAGCCGGCAGCCGCGGCCCTGGCGCCTGCGCACGGCGCGCCTGCGGCCGCGAGCGCTGGCGCTAATGCCCCTAGCCCATCCCCGCCGCCGCCGCCCGACGCAAGCACGGTCAAAGGCGCGGGTCCGTCGCAGGCGGGCCCGCCAGCCTGCGGCGGCCGAGGCGCGTCCCTGCTGGGCGCAGCTGCAATGCAGCAGCGGCAGCAGCCGCAGCCGCCTCCCCAGCAGCCGCAGCAGCCACGCCTGGCCGGCCTGCCTAGTGCTGGCCAGGGCCCTGTCGCGGGTCGGCAGCCGGACCAGGCACTGTGGGACGCTGGCATCGTACCGCTGCTCGGCATTGCGGACATGCTCGGGCGCGCGGGCGGGGGCCGCCACTACCGGCCCCTAGACCTGACTATGAGCGGCGCAGGCGCTGCTGGCGCCAGCAGCCGGCCTACTGGCCCGCTGGCGTGCGCTGCGCGCCTGGTGCCCTTGGCAACAGCGCCCGACCTCCTAACGGCGGCGCCCGCGCCCGTCGCGGCGGGGCCCGCGCCCGCGGCGGAACCGGCTGCGCCCACAGTTACCAGCCAGGGGACGGACCCTGGCAGCCAGCGCACGCAGCCGGGGAGCCAGGGCGCCGACACTGTGAGCGCGCGAGGGGGGTCGCACGGCGGCAGCCAGGGGACAGACCCTGGCAGCCAGCGCACGCAGCTAGGGAGCCGGGGCGCCGACCCTGCGAGCGCGCGAGGGGGGTCGTGCGGCGGCAGCCAGGACGCGGCAGGTGGCAGCGGCGCAGGACACGGGAGCCTGGGGCCGGTGCCAGGCCATGCGGCGGGTGCGGTGGCGGGCGCGGCGACGGGCGGCGGGGGCGGCACGTGCGCGCTGCCGGAGCTGAGCTCCTCGGACGAGCAGCTGCTGTGCGGCCAGCAGGAGACGCCGCTCGAGCTGGGTGCGCTGCCGGTGCAGGGGCCCCGCACCAGGGCTTGGCGCGGGCTTGGCGCGGGGCGCGTCACAGTCCGTGTGTGCGGCAGTGCGCTGTGCCTTGCGCCTGGCAGCCGTTCCCGGGCTAAGCAGCACTCCATTGCCCTGTCGCGCTGCATGCCACCGCAGCAGGCTTCGTGCGCCGTATCGTCGGGTCGCCAAGCTGCACTGAGCACTAATGTTGCAGGAACACACATGGCTGGCCCCGCTTCGATTCAAGGGCATTGTGCTGTTGGTGATCCCCGTGCGAAGGAGCGCACCGCAGCTTCCAGGGCTGACCAGGGCATGCATGCTTGCTGCTGCGCAGGCGCGCTGGTGCCAGTCAGGACGTCCTGGGCCACGATGTACCTGCCCTCCTGTCAGTGGCCCCCAGTGCCACTGACAGCGACGTCGCCCTGGCACACCCCGGTCCCGGACCGCGGACACGACCCCGGGATGGCCTCCCTGGACCCGCTGCTGCCGCTCGCCGCGCCCGGCCTCCCTGGCTGGCTGAGCCCAGGGGCGGGCGGCTGCTCGGGCGAAGCCGGCTGCACGGCGGCGGCGTGGCGCAGCGGGGCCGCGCCCGGCAGCGCCGCGGAGGCCGCCAGGGCCGTCATGGGGCGCGGCGCGCACAGGCAGGACGCAGGCACCGGGAGCCTGAACAGGCGCCGTGCCCGCGGCGCAGGCGCTGCAAAGGGCGCGACGCAGCGCATGCTGGCGGGGGTGACCCCGCTCGCGTCCCGGCCCGGGACTGCGCCGGAGGCGCCGCCGCCGTCGCGCGCGCCGCCGGAGGCCGGCCTGCAGACGCACCCCAGGCCCGACGCCCAGCCCCGCCCGGCGTCGGCCGCGGGGCCCCCGCTGCATCGCCTCGCCTGCTGCGTGGCCTCGCAGCCAAATCCGTCCGCGCCATCCGCGCGGTTCTCGCTGTCCCAGGAGGAGGGCGGCTCGCCGGCGCCCGTCCACGCCGGAGCGCCGGCCTGGAGCTCGCAGCCGGCGCCGTGCACGGCCTGGCGGCCGCCAGCGCGCGCGCCTTTCACGCAGGCGCGCAGCACGGCGGCGGCCAGCGAGGCCCTTAGTCTGTCCGGAAGCCTCGACCCGGCAGCCGCAACCTATCTCAACACGGAGCCTGATGAGCTCAATGCGAGCCCGCCGCCCGCATGCACGCCCGAACTGGACAGCATCTCTGGCTTGGACCCAGGCCCTGAGCCGCCATGTGCGCGTGGCGCGGCCACCCAGAGCCCGGGGGTGAGATGCGGTGGGATGGCGTCATGGCTGGGAAGGGCTGAGTCCAGCCCTGCATAGGTTGCAGGGTGTGCACACCCCCTGGGAGGCAGGCAGCGGGGTGTAGGCAACCGAACATGCGCGCCGTGCAGGTACCCAGACATCTAGCAAGCCGTGGCAGCAGCTGCCTCATTTTTGCTTTCCCTACAGCCGGCGTCGTAAGCAAGCCCTGCTTGTTTGCAGTGTTTCCTTGACACCTGTTTGCTTAGGTAGTGTGCATGATGCAGGGTGGGCATGTGCTGCCAGGCATGCTGCAAAATGCCTGATACTGGGCCGTCTGCTTCAAAAGTTTGAGGCTGACTCTGCTCAGTATGCAAAGTACCTATGAGTAGCTTTCCGCCTAGCTTCTCCTTTCGGCCAGGCCTGGCACACCAATGCCACAAGCTTCCTAATGGCGCTGCCTCATGAGCTTAGATGGTCTGCCCAATACGTCCATGCATTACAGCAGTGCATGCCACAGTCCACCACAACAAGGGACAAACATGCCAGAGCACGACTGGGGCCGTGACGTCCAACTCCTTTGCGTCCAAGAACTCCTGGGCGGGCTTCAAAAGCTGGGGCCTCCCAAGACTAGACTCCTGTTCCATCCATAGGCGCACAGACACGCCAGATGCGCCCACGGCACGATGCAGCAAGCCTTCAAACAAGCGGCTTGGCCATGTCACCGCACGACGCCACTGAGCGTCGCTGCCCCGCGCCAGCAGATCCTTGAGCTACGAGTGACCTACCGTCTGTGTTTGGCAGGTGCACGCATCCAGCCACGTTGCGCTGTCAAGGCGCATTTCTTTTTCCACACACAGACAGCGTGCCTGGCTTGTGTCGACGCGTGCACCAAGCACATATGAAAGCTATCCTGTGCGAACCTCGAGACTCACCCGCTCGTCACACACCGCGCTCACATGACCAGAGAAGAGACACACCAAGCCACACTAAAAACGGGCCTGCTCTTGCCTGGTCTTCAGAAACCCACCCAGGATTCCCGAAAGCGCCCACCCCGCCTCCGCACACTTGTCGCACTCATTTCTTGGACTCATCAGTACCCATCACTTTGCCCAGCTGCTTCGCCATGGCAGTGTTGGGGAAGATTCCGTCCGTGTTCTGGCCCTGCGCACCAGGCAGCCAGCCTGACAATTGGTCACCCAAGCTGTTTGTCAGAAACTGATCACATCACAAGTGCCTGCCCAGCCTGTTCCTCATCCGCTGAGCAGTTGCGTGTCCCTGAGCAGGCAAAGCACACGCTTGCAGGTCCATGTCCGTACTGCCCTAGCTTCACGATCATAGACTGTCCCTTGCAGTGCTGACGCCCCTGACAGCCACCGCCCCTCACAAACGCCTCACAGTAATTTGTTGCATCGTAGCGCTGTAGCTAAATGCTGGACAGGGCTTCACGTGAAAATTGCCGCTGGGCACGCGTGTAACGTAAAACAAGCTTGCACACGAGCACGGTGTTTGCTTGGGTATGCCAGCTACCAAGTGAGGACAAAGCAAGACGGGCAGACACGCGCCTGGTGGAAACCGTGCTCACGCGAGAACTGCCGCCCCATGCTCTCCTTGTGGTCCGCGCCCTTCCCTGCTGCAGCAGGGTGCTCCTCTGCCAAGGGGTCCTGCAGTCAAGCGGGAACGTCAGCTCGCTGCCACGCCCGGCGCTCTGCCTCTGCTCAAGCCAGGTTGCGACTTGCAACATACCTTGCGTGCCGACAGCGTAGACTCCACGTGCGGGTGCTGTGCGTTATTGTAGAAGAAGAACGCCGCGCCTGGTGTCACACGGTGGAGGCCTCAGTAAGCAACTTGACAGGGGTGCCGTGCACTGCATTGGCGCACTTACGCAGGACACTAATATGGCCTGATCTCTTATACCACACCAGCCCGCCTGCCGCACACGCAGCCAAACATCCATGGGCTCTCCAGTTGAAACTGCGTTCCCAGCATACCTGCATGCAGCGCTCCCAGGCCATACAAGAACAGCTAACAGCCAATGCACAGCTGTCTTCTGTTTCAGACGTTCAGGAGCACTGCTTGATGTGGGCCAGCAGCATCGAGCTAATTCATCCAAAAGGCAGTCTTCAGGTTTGACACGACAACTGCTCGACGCACAAACGCTTACCGGCAAACGTGCCGCCCACGACGAAGTAGAGGGGAAGCCGTTTGCTTTGGTACCAGCGCTGTGGCACAGTGTACTGCTCGTGAGTCTTCTGAGCCATGCCAACAATCGCTTCCTCCCAGCACGCTCAGGCCTCCAGTGTTCTCTCCTGTGCCCACCGCCTGCCCAGTACCTCACACCCCCTCCTCCACGCACCGCCTGGAGAGCTCAGAGATACCCTAAGTTTGCTGCCACCAAACCTGGCTCCCTTTGACTGAGTCAGCTCTCTGTCTGCCTTCCTTCCTCGGGCCGCACGACAGGGAACGCTGGTTAAGCCACTGGTGGGGCGCAGCTTGGAGGCAGAGTGCAGGACAGAAGCAATGTCTAGTGCCGGGAAGCGCAGCTTCAAGTGGGTCCAGCCTGTGACATACCCGCTGTTCTTTGCAGTTGGTGCCGGCATTGTCGCGTGCGGTACCATCATGAGCCGCAAGCTGCTTCATGTGCGAACATGCTGCCCGCTCTGGTGGATGCATGCGTTTTGTTCTGTCCCATGGGGCTGCTTGCCTCTGGTCTGCTTCGCCTTGCGTCTTGCTTGCTGTCTGACGTACTGCCACTGGCCTCCCGGATGCCATGTTTGAGCCATGGCATCGTCATGGCGACGGCCAGTGAGCACTTGCCGCCTGCCGTGCCTAGGATCCTGCTGTTACGATGTGGCGCAGCCAGCGCGGTGTGGACGCTACTGAAGAGCAGGGGACCAAGTACCGCAACAGCGCGCTTCAGGTGCGTGCGGACCCGTGTTTGCGCTGCAGCGGGCCCTCTCAGCCTGAAGTCAGGCAGCGCTTGCACTGACGCTTGTTCTGCCGCAGCGCATGGTCTCTGGCAGGCCGCACCACATCATCCCCGACCAGTGGGGTCAAGCGCGCGCGTCAGAGGCCCAGGCCCAGGCAGCGCAGCGCCGCTGAAGCCTGCGAGCTTTGCATCATAGGGAGGTGCTGCTGCAACCAGGAAGCAGAATGATTTTGTCTCGAGCGGCACGGCCGCGTGCAGTCTGATTTTGGCTCGAGCTCTTGGAAAGAACAGTCCGCTGCGCTTGCTCCTTCAAAACTGCCAGCATTTGTATGCGCAGTCTGTGAGCTGGCAGCCAATTTTGAGGAACCACCGCATGGATAAGAGAGCAACGGGGGCAACTTTGTGTCATTTGCAGTGTCAGTGGAATATACTTTTCTGGCAGCCCTGTGCGGCGGCGTGTGTGTGTGCTGAGAGACACTTGTGGAAAAGAGGCTCGAGAGGATGTGTTTTCAAGCTCTGATTTTGCTACCTGTGCTTTGCATGCTGTGCATGCTGATTTTCAAGCGGTCGCTGAGCTCATGTAGCTGTCAGGCGTGAGTTTGTAGGTGTACCAGCTGTGTGAGGGTGATCAGAGCCTTGCAGAGTCTAACAGGACACGTATGGAGGCGTGCGGCTTTGTTCGTATTGCATAACGTCTGTACAAGGTGCATGAATGCCAGACTGCCTGGAGGTCTGGTATGAAAACACTGTCTGGACTGCCAGGCATGCATTGTGGTAATTTTTGGAAGGAGCCTCAGCAAGCGTGCGAATGCGTCAGGCGCGTCACACGCGGTTACCCTCTACCATAAACCATGCAGCCACATTGATCATGAGAGCGTACACACACATGCACCATATCTTCTTGGCAATGTCCCTTGAACCTGAAGGCCAGCTCGCTATGTCTGAGCACAAGCTGGCGCATGACCAGGGCTGACACGGCGCCTCTTGGGTACACTACGCAGCTCTCCGGTCGCTCACACTTAACAGCTCATCACAAAGCCATGCAAGTTGCAGCACAGTTCGATTTTGCCCAGTCAATGATACCTCAAGCACACATCGCTGACGGCATAACACAAGCACACTATCATATCCGGCCCCACATGGTTCGATACAGCCAGCCATGTCTTCCTCGCCATACTTGCCCAGTATAAGTCAGAATATCCCATGCAAGTTCAAGCAGCACAACAGCCTTCCATGAGCTGGCGCACGCCATATAAATGAAAACACTGGTCACCAGCAATACACTTCTGTCCTAGCGGTTCTTACCAGATCACCTGACAGCATTGTCTCGCCTGCACGGGGCAGGCTCAAGCCGTTTGCATAAAGATCCAGAAAAGGCGACCCGGCACTAAGATACGCAGTATACCGGCGCATTCGAACGCAGTACCGGCGCATTCGCACACGACATTTCTGCAGGGCCGGGCACACCCTGGCCACCCCCGGCGCGCGGGACGCGCCGCTCATCCTGCTCCAGCCAACCCAGCCAGTCTTCAGCCCGGCGGCCGCCCCGGTACCACGCGACTAGCACACAGAGGGGACACTAACTAGTGACTGTCGCAGCCACGCACACACACTGCCGGCAGGACCCATACCTGCACGGCGCATACCAGAACACCTGATGAACGCTGAGACGTGACACTTCACCGGGGCATGGGGCCAGCAGATCGCAGTCCCAAATATCTCCACGCTCGTCCCTGCCCAAACACGCCCGGCAGGCCCCACTATCGTCACACGGGGATTCAGTGCCGACGCTGTTACTCAGTCTGAACTGACGAGCCCCGCGCCGCGCGGCCGGCTCATGCGCGATCGGGCCCGCCCAGGGACCGCCTGAGCCGGCGCGCCAGCTCGCCAAACTCGGACGACTCGGTGGCCTCGCGCAGCGCCGCAAACTGCAGCTGGCCCTTGAGCGGCGCGAACGTCGCCGCCACGGCCTCGATGTACGGCGTCAGCACCTCGCGCAGCCGGCCCGACGCCTCGTCGGCCTGCGCGCCGCAGCAAGCATCAGCGCAGCGACAAGCGCGCGCGCCAGGCAGCACGTTGCACTGCTGGGCAGTTATCCCACAGCTGTCCAACAATCTGAGAAAGGCGGCGCATGCTTCAGCGGATCAGGCGTTGACACGACTTGAGCACACACAGCGCCAGTCCAAGCTAAGCAGGCAAAGAAGGAAAGGTTCAACAGCGGCGGTGCTGCATCGCAGGTGGCGTGCCGTTCGGATGCTGAGCGCGCGCGAGGAAGATGCCACGATTGCGCCAGTGCCCCACAGCGCCAGGATGCTGCCCCACATCAGCGCGCGGCCCGGCGTGAACACGGGCAGCAGCCGCATGCCGCGCACCTGCCGCGCGCAGACAGAGTCTAGAGGTGCTGACAGCCCAGGCCTCCAGTGCCGCGTCTCATCCACATACAGGACTTGGCGCGGCGCCGTGAGAGCATGCCATCGTCGCCCCCTCACCACCTTCAGTCGTCAACACTACCAGCGCAAAACCTATCCGTAAGAAGCACATGTGCAGGCACGCGCTGCGGCAAAAGCCAAGCGGGCGCGCCAGCGGCGTCTCGGTCACAGCGCGATCGATCTTGCGCTGCCGCGCCGCCTCAAACGCGGTCGGCAGCCGCACCGGCTCCTGCGCCAGCCGCCGCCCGTCCGCAACAGAGAAGATGGACCCGCCGCTGGTCTCCCACCTGCGCCGCCGGGCCAGCTGAGCCCCAGGCGCGCGCCGTGGTCGGGCTTGCCGTGGGCTGGCGTCACGGCTGCCCCCGGCCATGCACTCCAATGCCAATCCAACAAACCAGAACGGCCACACAGCTCTTGCGCGCCATGCATGGAGCAGGCTATCAACCTCCGTCTTCCACTCACACAGCCAGTGTGTTGCTTAGCCCGTCCTAGCCGGCTGCATCTCATCAACAACACAGCCTGCGCGCACGCTGTGCAGCGGCGCGCGGGCGCCCGCCGCATTGCCACAGTGGCTCAGCTTTGCATCAGCGGACCAGCACCTCGACGGCACACTTGCTACAAGAGTACTTCTACACCCACGCTGCAGCGGCAGACAGTTGCGCCTTTGACCAAAGGCGCCCATTGACGTCCACACTTTCCTCCAGCTTAGCCTCGCCTGACTGACCCACCACTTGATAACGCAGCAGCTGTGCGGCATCAAGGCGGGACCGCACCGCGCGCGGCCCAGGCTGATCTGCTTCGTGCCCAGCTGCGCCCAAGCGTCCACAGCGCCGAGGTGCACCGCTGCACGCGCGCGACACACTCTCGCAGGTCGCGGTGGTGCAGAGCACGCTGTGTGCTGTGCTGCAGCAGGTGGCAAGGCTGCACAGCCCGAGCAGACAGCAGCCCGGCTGTGGGTCTGCAAGGGTCAAGCAGTGCAACACCGCAAAGAACCTCGGTACTCACGCTGGACGCTCCAACTGGCAGTCCCCACCGGCGACACTCGCGCGTGCGGGCTGGCAAACCCCGCTGGTAGACCAGGGGGCGCAGGTACCGCAGCCACACAGGGCCCGCCCTCTGGTCACTGCTCACCCAGGTTCAGAGCAGGCGGGTGTGCTGCGCTTCACGGACAGGCAGGGGCGCGCACTGGGGAAAGCGCCCTTGACGTGCTGGTAGACCTGCTCCGCGGCGGGCCTGCTGATGACCGTGGTCGTGAGCTCGCGCGCGGCGCGCTCCTTCATTGCCGCCACGGCTTCTGCAGAGACCTGGCCGGCCCTGCCCACCCGCAACCAGGCCATATAGAACATGGACTTTCACCAACGGCAAAGCTTGACCGTGCTCTGTAATTGATGCAGGTGCAACAGGCCTGCCCGCCTACTCACTCTGTCGGACTCCTGCAAACAACATAGCCAACACCCGCTGGTCCAGAGCATAGGCCAGCACCGCACCTCACCAGACGCTCCAGGTGCTTTGTGAGCGCCAGGCGCTGCTCCTCGTGTGCGTACTGGCCCTCTAACGCGTTCAGGCGCGCCTGGAAGCCCGCCATCCTGGTTCAAAGCGCCGCGCGGACTGTGCAGCAGCACCTCTTAATTGGTGATTGTGTATGGTTACTTGAGGGAAGCTGAGGACGGGAAGAGCAGGGACCTTCTCCACCAAGCTCCGACGAACGGACCACACATGAGGTGACCTAGAAATAGGGCTTCGGCCACCACTGCAGCCACTGAACGACACGGCCACTCTCCTCATTTCTAGCCTCCCGCAGCCACCGGCGCGAAGACACCTCCAGGCCTCCCGCACCTCCAGCTCACCATAGCCGTCGAGCACCCCGGTGCGGATTCCGCTGCGACCCAGCTCTGGCCGGTGGCCCGCCGTGCTTCCCCGCCGGCTTGCCGGTGACAGCCGGGTCATAGATACGCGCTGCGCCTGGCGTATGCTGGAGCTGCCCTTGCGACAGTATCTGGGCTGTGAGTGTGCGACGGCCTGCTGCGCTCGCCAGGGGAAGGTGCAGCAGGACTGTGATGTCGCAACCCAGGCTGTCTTAGTTAGCGCGGCTGCTACATGGTGCACCAGGCTGCAGGTCAATTACTGCGTGGCGTTTGCGCGACGCAGGTTATAAACCACCTCCGACATAAGATGTCGCACACGTATGTCGCGCTCTCCCTCCTGGGCATCTGCACCCTGGCTGGTGCGCCGCCCGTCAGTGTTGGCCCGGGTTTGGCGTTGGCGTAGGGCAAGTCACAGTGCACCCAGAGCTGCCGAGCTGCTGATTGGTACTTTACTGCCAGGATTACTGGGAGGTAGGTGTGCAGAAAGGGATGTCTGGCATATTGCCAGTGTCCGTGTGTAATATGCCTGGTGTTCGCAATGTTTTGACTTGGTAGCGTTGCCTACAGCCCGCTGCGCACCAGGCAGCGCGCCCGCACGGTCTGGAGGTGGTGTGGTAGTTCACTTTATGCTGCGCAAGTGCTGTGTCGCTTGACTATCTGAGCCGTTTTTTTGAGTCTGCTTATTAGGCACGTTAGCAAGCCTGTGCTTTGCTGAGGCTGATTCGCAGTGCATGCACTGCTTGGCTGCACAGCCAGGCACGTCAGGGTGTACAGCAGTGCTGACTGCAATAGCTATGATGGCGAGGCACTGGACTAGATCCAGTAAGGATCTAGTCTGCAATACCGCTCGTCTTAAGCTGAACGTGCGTGGGGCCCCGTTGTCAACTTTCTGTCGCGCGTCTCTGCGCAGGCGCCGGTGTCGCGGTCGGCAGCGGTGTGGGCTTTGCCGTGATGGCGGCGGCCGAGGAGGAGGCCAAGAGCAAGGCGGGCAGCGCGGGCCCGATCGCGGCCGCCAGCGTGGTGGAGAAGAAGGCGGCGCCCAGCCGCGGTTTCGCGGCCGGCAACTAATAACCTGCGTCTGAGCAACCTGGAGGAGGGCGTGTCTGCAAGAGGCGGAGATGATGATGTTGAGTGTGTGATGGGCGACAAGCGCGCTTGCGCCATACAGGCCTTGTTGTGTGTATACTGGTGTGAGATGGTTTTTGTGGGCGCACTGCTATGACTTGGAGGCCCCAGGAGAAGCCGCGATTGCTTGATGGTGTTATGACGGTACGTGGTGTCAGCTGACGATCCAGCGTTTCGTGCTGGCAGCCAAGGAGGCAGCATTTTGATAACAAGCAGGAGGTGCAACAAGGCTGTGAGCTTGCACGTGTGCACATGTATAAGGGGGAAGTGGTACGATGCCTGTGCCGCTGGAGGTTGAGCAAGCCTGTAAGGTGCATTGGCCCGTTTGGGATGTACATATACACGCATATGACGCAGATGACGGTTTGTCAGAAAAGCATGGGTACACCCACATCACACGTGGCAGGCACAGAAGTGCTCATTGACTGACGTCTGCCTTACCACATCATGCCTATTGGGTTGGCGTCTTGCTCCTTGCTCAGTGCCTCGAAGCCATCATGTTGCCACTTACCCTTCCCAAAGAGCGGGTCGTCTGAGTGCATTCGCCCGCGCCTGCTCGCAGCAGCAGCCACACCCATCACTATTATTTCATGCACACTGCCGGGCAGTAGTGTTTCACATGTGGCAACCGTGATTAGCGTTTGCCTACTGCGTCTTATAATAGCCTATGTCGCTGCCACTACAATTGTGCCGGGCAGTGGTGACATTGCACCAGCTGCTGGGTCGAATGAACGGACTTCACAACAGCGCTTGCGACTGCCAACCCCCTCACGGCGCTGGGCAGTGACTGCTTGAAGCTGGACACCAGCTTGCAAGTGACCTCTCCTGGGTTCCTTAGCTCGCTGTCCGTTGGGCACCATGAGGCAGGAGGCACCGTGCAGCAGCGCGGCACACCCTCCAGGCACAGCAGCTATAAATCGTAGTGTGTGGCGTGATAGGCACAAGGCCGGGCGCACCAGGTGTCGCGCTCCCGCACGCCGCGCCCGTCGCCGCCGGGCCCCGCGCCGCGCATCCCGCCATCCGGAAATGCCAGCCGCTCCGCCAGGCGCCCGCCGGCCAGGGGGCCCCGCTCGGCCGGCCCGCGCGGCGCCGCCTCAAAGCCCGCCGGCCGGCGCGGCTCGACCGCTGACCACGCACGCCCGTCGCGCTCAGCATCGGCGCCCCAGCCGTGCTCCCTGGTCGCGGCGCGCGGCGCCGCGCCCATGAACCGCCCGTCGCTGCCTGCGCCCGCGCCGCGGGCGCCGTAATCCAGCCGCCCCGCCAGCCGGCCTCCCTCGCCGGCGGGCGGATATTCGAGCGCAGCAGCCGGACGCGCGCGCTCGCCTCCGCGCTCCGCGTGCGCGGCGGCGCCCGGGGGCGCGCCCAGGCGCGCGTCGATCGGAACCCTGCCCTGCACCGCCATGGCGCGGCGCGGCGCGACCACCTCGCTGCGCAGGGCGCCGCGCGGCGCCGC
>JAABUP010009082.1_pt1 | contig 12375 bp, 16 predicted proteins | sample 5559201 | NCBI WGS metagenome assembly JAABUP01 (sample SAMN10711887, study PRJNA513373) | rock metagenome | isolation source: Antarctica rocks | place: Antarctica | reverse complement strand
ACCGCTTTCTGGCAAGTCAGGAGATGATCTTCTCCTGCCTTGACTGTACATGACTTGATCACTTTAGAACAACCACGACATCTCCTATGGAGCCTACTGTTGTTGCCTTGCAAGGCAACAATTGTGCAATGAGCTCTCCAAGAGCATTAGGCTCACATACTCTGTCAAAAAACTGCCAGCAAGGATCAGGCGGCTTGCCTACTGCTCCAGACCTTGATGCACTGCTGCTCACGTCACTTTCAGACATCTAGATTGCCCATCATCTGACTGCGATGACTGTGCGATATTGCGATATGCGATATTCAGTGCGGTACCTACTCTGCGATATGACGCACTGGCAGAGGGTCGTGCGGATAAGTGCGAAACATATTAACTTACTAATTGCGTGCGGGGGTTTGTAATATGATGGGGCGGCTTGGAAGGGCAATTTTACATTGGCGTCCTGGAAATTCGTCCTACTTACATCGTCAGAGCTGTCAGCTTCTGCGCCGAGAGCGATGAGAGAGGTCAGAAGTGAAGAGTTGACGCAGACATCGGCTCTGTGTGTTCAGGCGCACCTGGAGTGACAACGATCATCATCGCCTTCGGGGCGGAGGGCGGGTGTTGTTGGGGCACAAAAGGGAATGAACCGTTGTAGGATCAGATCTTACGGTTGTTTGGTTGCAGCTTTTCAAACCTGGTGCATCTATAGCGGATTCACTGTTACCAATTGATCAAGCGCAATCGCGCATAGGAGGCGCTTCTGAAGGGCTTCCAACAGTGAAACCATGTTACCATTTGTAAATATTTATTTTGTGGCAGAATAATTGGTTGGTAAGCTCTGACATTTTCTCAAACCGGATTTTTTGAAATTTCATTAGCTTATGAAAATGATACCACTTTTGGGCAGCGTTTGGAACGCCTCTACGGTAGTGAAATGATCGTTACTAATGATAACAACAAAACCGTACTTGCTAAGTGTTTTGAAGACGCTATCTCACTTCGATGGCGTGGGGCTCTCACTGGCGTGCATGTGGAAGTCTTGGGGCTTTGACTTGTAAAGCTCTCAAGACTGTACGAAGGTTTAGCTCATTTGATTTTTGAGACCCCCAACGGGGCCAGTGACCCCCTCCAGGGGGCCTTGCCAAACCGCAACAGCAAGCGCATCGAGATTGGTTTTGAACATTAAGGTACTGTGAAACGTTGCTCACTCAGCTTTCAGCAGTTTCAGCGTATGTCAGCTTCAGGTGAAGCTTCGTTGACACGTGTTCAGCAAGCTAAGTGAAGTGCACTTCTTGATGGACTCTGAGCAAACGTCGGCCGATTCGGCCAGGCTCCCCATACGAGGCAGATGGACTGCAACAGAACCCACTCTGTGCTGTTTGACGCTGCGGGGTGCTGTTTGACGCCGCGGGCGCCTCTTCACTCAACATGCTGTGGTTTCAGTCACCACAGTTGCGGTTGATGCCGCGTGTCACTAGATAGCTCCTGCAAAGCGCCGATCATACCTGCATACTTGATATTGCGTGATCGATAGCCCACTGCTGGACAGTCTGCTGCGCATGCCCTGATCATTTGGTAGCCCCAAATGATACTACCTAACTTTTTTTGAAATGATCTAAAACGGTGTGACGATTCTGACATTTTTTGCCGATGGATTTCTCAGCTTTTTGATAGTTATCAATTGCATATGCCATTTGCTGTTTTACCCATCATCAAGTCCGGACCAGCTGGATCCAGCTGAGGTGTCTTTCCAGCACTCATGATGCACTTGACTTGAATTTGTGCGAAGTTGTCAAATGATGCGTTCTGGGAGCCGTTGATCGTGTCTGAAAAGCTGTAGCTTCCCACCAGCTTCACCAAGGCATATAAGTGCATGATGATCACTCTTTACTATCTTTCAGTATGAATTTTGCTTGAGACATATCTTGTGGGCAAAACATCGTCAATCTCGAGTACGAGGCGGTGCAGCCGGCGTTTTTACTCTCTTACCGAGATGGAACATCAAGAAGCATCACAGCAACATGAATCCGATCTGTTGGCTTTCGAAAACAGGTACAAGGAAGCGGATGCTGACAGGTTTGCCTCTTTCCCAAACACTTCGGCACAAAAAGTCCACGCAAGCATCGTTCGCGAACAGTATGGAAGATGGAAGCCAAACACAAAAAGGACGTTTGACGTCTTCCGCGAAAGCTGGACTGGCTTCTGCGAAAGAAACAACTATGACCGCAAGGAAACGACTGTGGAGAGAGGGGAAGAGTTTCTCCAAGCAGAGCGAGCTCGTCATCTCGAAGCTGGGAGCAAAAACCCAGGAGAGGATGTCAGAAAAACTTTCGCGCAGTTCAAGAAGCTTCGCTGCATGCAAGGCCGTCCCAAGCTCAACGATACTGAACATGCGTACATGCAGAATGTCGTGAGCATGACGCAGAACGATGGCGCAGAAGCCGCCATATCTCGACCTGTAGATGAGAACAAGAAACAGTTGGACAGGACTACGCTGACTTCCCAAAACGTGGAGCAGGTGCTGAGCGTGATCGCCAGCATGCCAGACCGGTTGCAACTGCAGGCTGCTCGCGCCAGAGCACTCTTTCTGCTCAATATGCAGACAGGTGGGTCGCTTGCGCTACAACAGCACAACCTGCAGCTGTTGCAGGTGTCTAGCAGCACAGCTTGCTGCTGGTCTTGCAAATCACGGCAATAGGGTCGGCATGTTCTGGTAAACACAAATTTTGAATTTTAAGCTAATTTTGTCATGCATAAATCTGTCTCACTTCATGCCCTCGAGGATGCTCTCGAGGATGTGGAATCGTTGAACAGTCGTGGGGGAAGCTGGTGTGGAAAGTAGCAGACCTGAATGTCTTGCCACACAAATTGGAGATCCTGGGAATCGGCATTGCAAAAGACAAGACAAACAAAACTGGTGAGACCGTGTGGATTGGCGTCAGTCCACACGCCAGGGCAGACAGAGACCCAACTGGTGCGGTGGCTGACGTTCTAGCTCATGAGATTGCCATCAACAAGTTTGAACTCATCAACATGATAAGGACAGGGCACCCTCAGCTATGGCAGAGCAGAATCTTGTTTCCTAAAAGTGAGCAAGGTCGAGTTCAGGACATAAACAGCTTGATAAATCAAGTGACCAAACAAATTTCCACTTGGAACAAGGACAAACGCAGTGGACTGTTTCGAAAATGTGCTACAGGCAATCTCCTTGCTGGTGGAGTTGATCCTAATGCAGTCAATCGTTTCATGGGCTGGAAGGGTGACACTCAAAGCAGGTCCTATGCTAAGGGTGAATTGGCAGCACATGTGGACAAGCAGTGTTGGCAGGGTTTGAAAGTCTGGAGACAAAATCATCATCTAGGAAGAGCCACAAATTGCAATGGACATGTCATGGTGCAATGCTCTCCTCCCAGGGCTTTCAGACATGCCAGATGATTTGCCTCCCAGAGTTCAAGAATTCCATCAATGCCTCACCAAGATTGCTGTGGCATGGTGGCAAAACTCGGCCATAAACAAGTTGAAGTATGGGCTGGGCTTTGTGGAAGGCTTGCCAAATGTTGCCAAAGTGTTGCAGCGGTGACAAGCCGGTCGCCGTGCGCCGGCACAAAGCGGGCAATGCAGCACGTCACAAATGACACGCATGAACCATTCATCAGGGAGAGCCCGAGCTTTTTCTGGTTGAGCAGTGCCTCCGTGTGGCCACCGTCACGCAAATTTTCCAAAGGGTGGTCACGTGTCAGCAACATTCGGGTCAAAACCGTCTGGAATCTGGAGAAAGCGTCTGTGAAGAAATTCCGGTCAAAGTGGCTGGAATCTGGTCTGTAGCAATTCCCATGTAAAGCTCCGAGCTTCTAGGGTTATTGTTAGGGCAGGCTCAGAGCATAGCACAGCGTCCGAGCTCACTTGCGGCACTGCAGTCCCGGTACCAAGTGATAAATTTAGCACTCCTGAGATCTGCGCGAACTGCTGATACATTTCACAGCACGGAATCGAGCAGAGTCTCGTTTGGAGGCCAAAGGATCACGATCTAGCGTGTTGGCTTGAAGGATGAGCGCCCGGTACGTTACGCTTACATACGTGACCACATTTGCTGTAACTCCACTGCCATACTGACAGAGCGTGTTGATACTGCAGGCCTGCCCAGGCAGAACCTGAGGGTGACTATGAGGCTGGGGAGGGCCTCAACTTTGAGACCAGCAAAGGAGTCCAGCCGGTCAAGAGCTTCGATGACATGGAACTGAAACCCGACTTGCTCCGAGGAGTCTATCAGTACGGCTTTGAAAAGCCTTCAGCGATACAACAACGAGCAATTGGTCCAATTCTTGGCACTAGGGATGTTATTGCTCAAGCTCAGTCAGGCACAGGCAAAACATCTATGATTGCCCTGGCATTGTGCCAGAAGGTCGAAAACCGACAGTTCAAGTAAGTTGCAGTGGCACGCAACCAATACTAAGAAGCTCCTCAAGCAAACTTTGTCTTGGTTGTGGTTGCTGGCACCTCATTGCTGGCCATTTAATCTGCAGGACTCAAGCTCTTGTCCTTTCTCCTACTCGCGAGCTTGCTACACAGACTGACAAGACCGTCAGGGCGCTTGGAGAGTTCCTCAAGCTCAAGTCCCACTGCTGCATTGGTGGCAAGAGCATAGGTGAGTGCAATGGCTGACAGATTCTGGCATCCTCCATACCTTGACTGCACAGCAGCTGCTCTTACCCTTGGCAACATCACATCATGTTGTGAGTTTATCTGTTGACTGATACGTGTGATGTGCACTCACAGGAGACGACATCAGAGTGCTAGAAAGTGGAGCTCAGATTGTGTCTGGAACTCCTGGCCGAGTTTTTGACATGATCAAAAGACGGTCCCTTGACACACGGGACATGAAGATCCTGGTTCTGGATGAGGCTGACGAAATGCTCAACAAAGGATTCAGGGAGCAGATATACGATGTCTACAGATACTTGCCTCCAGACATCCAAGTCATCCTGGTGTCTGCTACACTGCCTCACGATGTCTTGGAGATGACGCACAAGTTCATGCAAGATCCTGTCAGAGTGCTGGTCAAGCGTGATGAGCTGACACTGGAGGTACACAAGCTACTGGTGCAAAATTGATGTGTTGCAGGCCCCTCTCTCAATGTGTGAATCTTTCAACACACTCCATTCATGGGGTTTTATATCATGCTACAGCCAAGTATGAGAAGGTGACTGGCAGCAGGGCGCATGATGCATGTTTTTTTTGTTGCAGTGGTATGTTTGACTTGTCCACCTGCCACTGCGCAAGCATGATCCCAGCTTGACGCGTCGTGCATTGTCAGACTTTGCCCTATGATGTATGCATGTTGAGTCTGTACAACACATAAACATACAGTGACATCACACAGCCGCGGCAAGGTGGGCACCTACTTTGCAGGGCATCAAGCAGTTCTTTGTGGCAGTCGAGAAGGAGGAGTGGAAGTTTGACACATTGTGTGACCTGTATGACACCCTGACCATCACACAAGCAGTCATCTTCTGCAATACAAAGCGAAAGGTGGATTGGCTGACAGAGAAGATGCAGCAGAATAACTTCACAGTTGCATCCATGCATGGTGACATGCCACAGATGGAGCGGGATGCCATCATGCAGAGCTTCAGGTGTGTTTTGTGGGCCCCTGTTGCACTCGCTGCCGTGCTGCTGCAGCATGCACCTGGTGAAATAATGATGCACATATGGCTTTTATGCGTCTGTGCTGGATGATTGCAGTAGGGCTCAACTGGGATGAGCAGTCCCCCTTTGCAGTAGGCTCAGCTGGCTTGTTAAGACTCTGCCTTACTTGACCGTTTGCGTGTTCAGCTTTGTGAAGCTGCATGTCGTACAAAGCAACTTCTTCAGCAGCAACCTGAGCTCTGGTGTCGTGTTGAAACAGGGGCGGTGATGCGCGTGTCCTGATCTCTACAGATGTTTGGGCACGAGGTCTTGATGTACAACAGGTCAGCGCGTACATCCTGTGATGCCAATTCCTATGCATGACAAATGTCTATTAGGGGCATGCTATGTGTGTAGCGCAACAGAAGGGTGCTGGGCATTGTCACTTGCAAGAGGTTTTACTATAAAAACACACTAATACAGACTTTCTGCTACCTTTGACATTGAGTGGTGGATAGTTAGATCCAGTCACGTGTAACTGCACTTAGTTGCGGTCAACAAGGGAGTCCTTTCCTGCTTACAGGTTTCATTGGTCATCAACTATGATCTGCCAAATAACCGTGAGTTATACATCCACAGAATAGGCAGATCAGGACGATATGGCCGCAAGGTGAGTCATGCATGCTTGTGTGATGTGCAAATGGTAATGGAGCTGCATTGTTAGGGCACGAGTTATGTCAAAGTTTGGGTTATGCTGTGCTGACACTGCTGCCTGCAGGGTGTTGCTATCAACTTTGTCAAGAGTGATGACATCAGGATCCTCAGAGACATTGAGCAATACTACAGTACACAAGTAGATGAGATGGTAAGCATGGTTGCATTCATGGCTCGATGAACTGTTTGCTGCTGTTCATTATGACATCAGTGAAAAGAAAAGAAAATGACATTCACTTCTGTTTGTGCAGCCAATGAATGTGGCAGACTTGATATAGAAGCTGTACAGCATGTATGAGGCGCTTTGGCGGTCTAAAACACCAGAGTCTGCTGGCAGCTGTAAGGGAGACTTGCACAGTTGTCCGCTGTCCATCTGCAGACATCTGTGTGACTGGAAGTCATTCCCATAAAGTTGTTATATCTCACATCAATGAAGCTGATGCCGTCTGTTTCATCGTGTTTCCTTTCATGTACTGCTGCAAGATTTGCACCGCATCTGAGATGGTAATGCCTTCCATCATTGATACCATGTTGCCTGACTACTGTGGTATGCACAGTCTCGACTTCTACGAACATGTTTGGATGTGGTTGCCCCAAGTTTAAGCTAGTGAAAGCCTGATCTGCCATTGCATTTTGCGGCGGTGCTGCATTGAGTACTAAAGCTGTATTAGCAGTACTGACTTAATGTTAAAGGGTGACGCGTATACAGGTAATTTGGCTTAGTGCTATTAGGCACACACCAAAGCTCGCACGTAAATGATATGTATCACAATGAGCTTGGTTGCAGAGCTATATCCTGACAAGACACACGTGCTGTGAACGGGCCGCGTCACGCCGTAATACACTGTAATACATTGCCACACTGCAACGTTCCCCCCCACTTAAGTGTGAACGTCCTCGTTCGTCCCAAAGCTCCAAGGTTAGGAACACAGTGAGCACAAAGCCAACTTGTCGTTGAATGGATACAACACTGATTGAGTTCACAACTCACACTGAGGGCAGACCTCAACACATCTCTGAGGGCACAACCTCAACACAACTCTGAGGGCACAACCTCACTCTGACGGCACAACCTCACTCTGAGGGCACAACCTCAACACAACTCTGAGGGCACAACCTCACTCTGAGGGCACAACCTCAACACAAGCCAGTCAGTCAAAACTCAGCATTGCAGTCCTTAGCCTTGTGGCCAGGCTCTCCACATCTGCAGCAAGTTTGAGACTTTTTGCGAGCATCCCAGACAGATGGAGGGGTGCGGACACGTTCCCGACCACCATGCTCATTGTCATGCTCAAGCAATTCATCATCATCATGCTCAGACTCTGAGGCAATGTCCAAACCAACATCAGGCTCAACATCGCTTGAATCAGCATGCACATCATGCCTCCTACCGTCAGTATGCACTGTGACAGCAGCACGTTGGTTCAGCTCACACTAGAGTGACTTCTTGTAGACCTGCTTCACATCCGTCCAACACTCTTCCGGAGCATTGTCCTGCACATACTTGCGCACTCCCACCAGGGTGATTAAGGTGTGCCAATCAGCTTCCTCTCCTTAAGCCTGAACTCACGCACAAACTCGCTCACAGTGTCATAGTCAGACTGCACCATAGCATCATGGGCAAAGCGAATCTCAGTCGCAGGCTGCAATAAGCCAAAGCTGTCAAGCATGAAATGCTCAAACTGCTCCCATGACACAGCACTGGAGCCTTGAGCCAACACAGCGTCCTGAAACTCAAGCTCCCAAGACAGTAGTACAGCTCCGAAACCAAATGTTACAGGGTGACGCTTATACAAGTAATTGGCTTAGTGCTATTAGGCACACCAAAGTTCGCACGTAAATGATATGTATCACAATGAGCTTGGTTGCAGAGCTATATCCTGACAAGACACACGTGCTGTGAACGGGCCGTGCCACGCCGTAATACACTGTAATACATTGCCACAGGCAAGGTGCACGTGAGTGGCAGCTTAAAGTTGTCACGCTATGTAGCGCTACCGGCATGTTCATCGCAACAGTATGTCAGAGCGGTCGACTGCAACGCTTGCTGGGCAGCCAACCGATTCCATCGCACGCCCGTTCCCCCGTCATCTGAGCTTGCAAACTCCTCCAGAAGGTATCTATGATCAGAACGACTTGCAGTGGACTGAACGCTCTATCACAGTAGGACCAAATAAAGGCGACACCCTAAAAGAAGCTTGTATTCCAGTGAGCAGAGTCCAAGACTTCGTAGCTGGTGAGCTATTGCTGCTCCAGCAAGAGCAATAATAACTTGCAGCACTGCCTGAGCCATCTCCTTGCACAGGTCAATCACTGGATGGCAAAACTAGTTTCTACTTGGCCAGGGCCAAGCAGAGCAATCAGCCAGGCAGCTTGCAGAGGCCTCAAGACAACTCCTTCTTAACTCAGGAGACATATCACTGCAGCTGTGGTCCAGAAGACTTTAGCAAGGAACTGCCAGACGCTTTGACACAGCAGCGAGTCAAAGACAGCAAGGTCAGCGGCAAAGCCAGAGGCAACTCCAGAAAGTGTGGCTGTCTTGCACAGTTCCAGGTCACCAGGCTATACTGTTGGCCAGATGTTGCTCAGTTCAGCCTACGGCATGCAGCTCACACTGATGCAGCTGGGAATGCAGCTCATGGTGATGTCATCATTGCACAGGGTGTCAAGCACATGTACGCCCCTGCACTGTCTGCAGAGATGAAGGATTGGGTGCGCACCAAGCTGCTTTCAGGGGTCCCCACCAGGCAGATTCTCAAGGAGCATTGGAAAAATGTCTGGCCCAAACTCAATGCTGGCACAGCTGACAGGGACTGTTTCCTGGTGTCTCAAGACATACGCAACATCCACAGCAAGCTTGCTCAGCTTAGCTGGAAGCTTCACCAAAACGAAGCCCAGTCTGTCCGTCTATTTGCTCAGCAACATGCAAGGAACATATTCATATATCAAGAGCAGCACAGCAGTCAGCCCAGTCAGCCTGCTATGCCCGCTCAGCCGCCACCTTCTGATCAACACTCACAGCCTGCAGTGCATGCTGAGCCATCACCCACTGATCATCCTCCAGAGCCTGCAGATGCTTTGCAGCAGCCAGTGCTTGTTGAGCACAGTGCACAGCCTGCAGACCCTCCACAGCAGCCACAGCAGCTCCAAAAGTTTGTAATGGGCATGGCCCCCGACAGCATGCTAGCCAACCTGCTGAAGCATGGGCACAACAATGCTCTCCTGCTGGATGCTACATTTGGCACAAACCACATGAAGCTGCCTTTGTACACTGGGCTTGTCATGGATGAGTACAACAATGGCCTGCCAGGCTTCATGACGTTGTGCCAAGGCACCGCCCAGGCTGACATCAGTCAGTGGTTGAGCGCTCTGCTGAAAATGCTGCGTCAGCACAATCCTGACTGGATGTGCTCATGTGTCATGGTGGATGATGCACTTGCAGAGATCAACGCCATCAGGTACAGACATAACATTGTTGTTTGCAGCAGTGTCAAAAATGAGTCTATGTATCCTGTATGTAGTCTGTCATGTGCCCTCTGTATTGCTGTGTGCCATTCTCATCCCTGTTTTGCACAAGTATGCAGCCCATATGGTTCACAGAGTATTAGCTAATAATTGATATACGGTTGCAGGGAAGTCTTTGGCCCATACAACGTCGATGTCTTTCTGTGCTTCTGGCATGTCAAAAGATCGTGGCTGAAGAACCTCATCAGAAAGTGCCCCCGCACTGTCTGCTCTGTCATGTTCAGAAGCTTGGAGAAGGTCATGCTCATGCTGCGTGGCACAGGCCAAAGCAGGGAAGAGTTCAGCCAGCAAGTCAACAGCGCTTTGCATGCTTTCTGCGATGAGTTTCAGGAGCAGCAGGACTTTGTGTCTTACTTTCAGAAGCATTGGGCGCACAAGACAGGAAATTTTTGTCCATCTACTTGCATACTGAGCAGCCTGTTCTGGCGCATTATGTCAGCTTGCTTATAGCAATAGTCTGCATTGTCACCTTGTTTTGTTTATGCACAAAACCAGCAGTGCTTCAAACTACAGTTCCAGTTCTTGCAGCATGCAGACCAAACAATGTAACAAATCTTCTAAGTGACAATAAATGGGTGAAGACTAATTGCTGCCTTTTCAGAGGAGTGGGTCAGGGGGTTCCGTGATGTGCCGCATGCACAGCAGGACACCACAGGAGCTTGTGAGGGGTTTCACTCAGCCCTCAAGGGAGATGAGCTGGCCATGAAGACTCGGCTACAAGACAGAAGAGTCGACTGGCTGCTGCACTCGCTCTGGAATGAGGTGTGTAGTGACAATCAACATGTGCTTTGGTGTCAGCTAGTGTGCACTTCATTTGTGACAACATGCCACTGACATTCACCACTGTTCTACACGCTGTTGCAATAGCTCCGGATACAAATGTCACATCAACAAGTATTGAGTAACTTTGTGACAGTGAGTGCAATCAATGCATTTTGAAACCCATTGGGTTGGGAAAGCAAACGTTTGCAAATGTTGCTGCAGGTCACCCTTCGCTTTCAGTGCAAGCAAGCCTACAAGGCTGCAGGATTTGTCACCAACCGCAGACAAGAGCAGATTGTGGCGTCAGCTGTGATAGCAGCTCAGCAAATTCCTGACAGCTCTGTGGACCTTGTTGACAGCACAGGACAGCTGGCTTTTGTCACAAGCAAGGATGACCCCTCTCTCAAGTATGAGGTGAAGGCAGCAGGCACAAGCAAAGCCAGCTGCACCTGTCCCAATGGCCAGCTCCACTACCTTTGCAAGCACATGATGAAGGTGGTCAGCCTCAGCACAGGCCATTCATGAGCTCAAATCAACCATCAGCACCAGCTTCAGATCCTTCTTTGCGCAAGCTGCCCAGGTCCATTCAGTTTCAAGGCCTCAAGATCAGCATCTCAGTCTCGCGCAGCTTGCAAAACAAGCACGAGCAGCGCCATGCAAGGGCAGTCGGTACCTCAGGCAAGCAGAAAGCCAAGAAGCAGAAGCGACAGGCCAACAGGCAACAGGCCAAGCAGAAGCAGCGGCATACACCAGCTCAGGTCCCGTTCTCGGGGCCTGCTGCATCTGAGCCTGATGAGGGGCTGCCAAGGGCTATGCCAGATGAGGAGCCTTTGCCGGAGGCCTTCTTTGATGGCCGTGGGGGCTTGCCTGTTCTTTTGGGGCCTCCAGCTGCGCTAGCTCGGCTCCGTGCCGATGCTGCTCTAGCCTCAGATGCTGAGAACTCAGGGGTCACTTTGGCTGTTGCTTCATCATCTCATGTGGATGTCCTTCATGCTGCTGCTCCCTTGACCGGCAAGAGACGCGACCCTGAGTCTGGTTCTGAGTCTTCTAGCTTGGTAGAGGCTCCATGTGCTGATGCTTTGGGCATGGTGCCTTTGACGCCTGGTGATGGTCAAGCACAAGGCTTGCGGCGCAGTTTGCGTGAGCACAAGAAGCCTAGGCCATACTACGCAGGAGCAGAGCCGCAGCCTCCTGACAAGCAGCCAGCTGGCAAGGGGCTCCAACGTGGCTTTTTTAACTAACTGGAAGGCACTTGCTTCTTGGCTTTTTAGTAATGCTTCACTTGACTTTTTGGCATGCCAGTTTTTTGCGCTTATGCTTCTTATACTGCTTGGCATGCTGAGCTTGAACGTTGCTCGTTTTGAAAGGGGGTGTGGCATTCCTTGTGTGACTTTCTTGGTTGCTAAGCTTTGCCAGTCGTTTCTTTGATCTTAGCAATGACATGTTTGAACAGCTCGTTCATATGACATTTGGCTAAAATGTGCCTTATGCAAGGTGACAGGCTTTAATGGTGCGTCAACTGCTTTTTTGGCAGGCTCTATGACATGCTCTGATATGCATATCACCCGTGAAAGCACCGCCCATATGGGCGGTGCTTTCACGGGTGTGTTTCATCCATTGATTCAGGTTGTGATGTGAGCTTGAACCTTTTGGTTTACAGTGAACATCATATGCACTTGTGATCTTGACAGCTATGTTGGGTTGATTCAGACAAAGGTGGTGCTTTGTTTGTTTGAAAATGAACAGGCTTGGCTGTGGGCTGGTGAA
>JAABUP010009079.1_pt1 | contig 12378 bp, 14 predicted proteins | sample 5559201 | NCBI WGS metagenome assembly JAABUP01 (sample SAMN10711887, study PRJNA513373) | rock metagenome | isolation source: Antarctica rocks | place: Antarctica | reverse complement strand
CCGGTTCAACTCCAGGCAATTTCGACACTGAAGCTCGTCCGGTGCTAGCCATAGAATTTTGCTGGCAATTACGCCACATCAATTTCATCAGATCGTCATTGAGCCTCCGGTGTCGCTCTGCAGACCTCTGACAAGACGAGAAAGAAGAGGGGTTGAGCTGTGGGGGTTTTCTTATCGATTATCTGGTTGCGGCTAGCTGCGCTTCGCTTCGGATCCAATTGACTTTCAACATTTGACGTTATCGAACGATAAAGTACATATATATCAGAGAAGGCGCTCTTGATCTGACTACCATGTGGGACCCCTTTCATCACCAGCTCTTCAATCATGGCTGTCAGCATTGGAGAAAACATTCTATTCCAAGTGATTGCAACGAAAACGTTGAAGCCGCGGCAGCCTCCATGGCTGCTTCCTGGGTCCAAAGCCTCCCCTTTCATCCCAACCCAGAGGCGACATCTCCATGAACAGTCACTAAGGAAAGTCAGCACCACCGCATCGACAAGCCATGATTCCTTCACGACTCCCTCCGTCTCTCCTACTTCACCGAACATTAGCCAGCCCTCGCGGCCATTGTCGCTCCTTCCATTCCCTGCTCTTCTCCGCTCATACGCACTCACGACGCTATCTTCATATCCCCTACTCGTGGCCCCATCGCTTCGGCTTTTATCGCTAATTGCACACTCACCCTCGGTTCTTCTCAATCCCGATCGGAACCTGTTTTTGCATTGGATCCTGAAGAAAACATTCTACGCACAATACTGCGCAGGAGAGACCCCGAAGGAGGTGGAGCGAACCATTCGAGGGCTTAAGAGCATGGGTTACAAGGGTGTGATCTTAGCATATGGTAAGGAAATTGTGCTAGAGAAGGGCGAGAAGGTCGAGACCTCTGGGACAGTGCCCGGTGCAGGATGTGCTTCAGACATCGGACAAGAAGTCCAAGAATGGAAAGATGGCACTTTGAAGACAGTGGAAATGGCCGAAATGGGTGACTTCATAGGCTTGAAATTTTCAGGCGCAGGTCGTGATGCTATGCGTCAACTAGCAATTGAAGCACCGCCAAGCAAAGCAATCGAACAAGCAACGACGGAAATATGTGATCTTGCGAAATCTCGAGGAGTTCGACTTCTTTTTGACGCGGAGCAGGACGCAGTTCAGCGGGGCATTGATGCATGGACTCTGCGCTTTCAACGGAAATACAACAAATCTGCTCCTGGCAAGGCTGTAGTATACGGTACTTACCAGGCATATCTACGCTCAACCCCGACCACCCTGGCTGAACATCTCGCTGTCGCCAATCAACAAGGTTTCACTCTGGGGGTAAAGCTCGTAAGAGGCGCCTACATGGGAAGCGATCGGCGGGAACTATTCTGGAGCTCGAAAGAAGCCACGGACAAAGCTTATGACGGTGTTGCCGAAGCCCTGATCAGAAGGAGATGGAACACCATCCTCAGACCCTCGGCGAAAGAGACAAGTGAGAACATGGCGGAAGTAGCTTTCGTATTGGCGAGCCATAATCACGAGACTGTCAGGAAAGCCATGGCAATCCGGAGAGAGCAGACCGATAAAGGAGACGAAAAGATCGACATGGCCTACGGGCAACTCATGGGCATGGCTGACGAAGTAAGCTGCGAACTCGTAATGGCTGCAAAGGCCAGAGGATTGACGCCGTTTGAGAAGGAGGAATGTGCGGGACCCAAGGCGTACAAGTACCTAGTGTGGGGTTCAATTGGAGAGTGCATCAAGTACTTGGTCCGAAGAGGCGAGGAAAATCGAGACGCAGTGATTCGAGCCAAAGGAACGAGAACAGCGCTGAGGACCGAGATAAGGCGCAGAGTGTGGGCGTAGCAGTTCCTGACCAACACAGCAATGCCATCAGAGTTCGTCTATCACGGCGAGTCCGCGTCCGGCTCCTTCAGCACTCACAGGCGTAACAAAGGAAGTGATCATTGTGCGAAAACACCTATGGCACAATGAAGATAAGTAATAACACTTACCTGTGAGGATCTCTCTACAAAGCCCATCAACAACGTCTTTTTGCTGCAACTTCCGTCTCCCTACAATTGACATACCATACGCAAGGAACTCCTAAGATATTGCTGAGAACACAACCCTCCAATCAAGACACATACCTCACTCTCAAACATTATGCCTTCTCCACGCATCATAGATGCATTGAAAGCAGTGGGCAAAGGAGTTGCCTTTGTTCCCTTTGTATTCGCCATCAACGCCATACCTGCCGGACTGATCCAGAAATATGGACATAATTTTCTGACCGAGAAAGAGCGTAATCGACCAAAGCGATATCAAATTGCACGAGGAACTCAACGCTAGTCATGAGGGCTCAGGTTCAAGACAGCTCTGAGCTATGAGCGTGATGCTTGGCACTTGAGTTGTCGAGCGAGTCCCGAAGGGAGAGAATTCGGAAACTTGTGGAGGTCGAGACGATAGATGGGACATAAGAAGATCAGGGTGTCCGTAAATAGAATTTAGCTACTCACATCTCTTTGGGTGCAGAATCCAATTACGCTGCTTTACATCCCTTTGAGTGCTGATGCCTGGTGATATTTGATGGTTATTCCTTCAAGACACGTGCTTAGATGTCGGAGATTATTCTACGCCAAGACTCTAGCTCTAAGGTCACGTGAGAATCTCAGTGTCGAAATGTTCCTCTATCCTCTCTATGACGCGTGTTATAGCTCGTCAGCCATTGAAACCACTTATCATGAGTTGAAAATATGCAGTGGCTGCCAATTTCAGTCAAGTATTCTCTCGATTTACGGCTGAGTATCAACTCATCGAATCAGCTCAAATCTTACAATAATCAGGGCCTAGAGAATAGAGATCCTCAGGCCATGACCAACGCAATGCCGTTGCTGAAATCCGCTCTACTTCTTTGACGCAGTGTTAGCTAGTCGAAAGATCTGGGACCTTTTTGCTGTTTGAGGCAGTCTAATTTCTACGGGAGACTTGCTCACTAGGACAATGGAGCAGCGTGAAAGTGGATGAAGGGGCGATGACCCGAAATATCAGCCCCTAATTTTGGGTATATCCCTAGAGCATCGTTATACTAGGATTACACTAGGAGACAAGTGCCCGGGGCTTTGGCCGAGCCCCTGGATTTACCAGCATATGGGAAAGCCAGCGGAAGTCGGATATCGCTAATTCTACTATCAAGGTAAGCAGCATCATCTTGCGTGCAAAGCGCCTACGGCGAGTATTCTGGCAGCTTTGCTCTACTAATTGATCTACTTTATCTCGTGTCTTACCACGATATCCTTGTCCTTCTGCGTTTGCAAGTCCATGTCCTCATCATCGACTCCTTATCATGTTCACTTCCCACATTATTGTGGCGTTTGTGTGCACAATTTGTCATTCGTATTTCGCCTTTTCTGCGCCAGCCCTACCTCTTGATATTCTTTTGCCCTCTCTGTTACAAGATGGCTCATCTACAAATTCGTCTCGGACCCTACCACTCCCCCGGAGCCGGTATGTTGCTCTGCCTCAATACGAGCACTCAGGGTAGACTTACATATATCAGCAATTCGCTTTTCCGGATACCGGGAAGCTATTTAATCCTTAAGTTGGGGCGTCGGGAGCCTCTCAATTTAGCGGCGATGCAGTGGCTTCTCGTTGTGGCTAATGCTTCAATTTCGGATCATTTAGCGGCATCTAGCGCTAACCACTACTCCCTGCTGTGGCCTTTTATCTACGATCTTGGAGATGGTGTGGAGATCAAGCTGTCGTCTTCTACTAGACCAATTTTAGGTCTGACCTGGGGCCAGCTGCAGACCATCGTCGGCGAACTTTGGATTTATCATATTGAAGGAAGACGAAATTGGGAATCAGACTTTGATATTTGTGATTTGGAACAAGAATATGTGTATCCTATGATTGGTTGGGGGACCATTCAGAAATCCGAGAAGCTCGCTGCTGAGGCTGCGTCACCCAAGACGAACTTCAAAAGGGATTACCCAACGACGTCTCCAGAGCTAGACGTTGTGGGACTTGCACGACCAGGGTACTCGACTTCCGTTGGCCTCATTGACGAGAACTAATACCTAGCTCACAGTTTGGACATATTCTCAGTACCCAATACGCAGAACGTACTGAAACTCTACGACTTTAGAAGTCGCCTGGACCCAGCAGCCATACAGAGCCTACTTGCGGTTGTGGCAGCGATCATTCAGGATCAGATTGCTGACCACGGTACAAATGCTCACTCTCCTAAAATCTCGTTTATAAACGATCTGGGAGTCGGTGTAGAGCTACAGATCTGGAGGCGGAGCTCGTTCCCAATCGGCCTAATGTGGAAGACCTTACAAAATGTTGCCACCGGCCTATGGCTCTACATGATACGAGGGGGAAATTCCCATAGAGCTCGATTTTGCTATATGTCAAGACCAAATGATTTTGAACTCGGCTATGGAGTCATTCGGCAATCACGTACAATGTCAAGGAGAACCGCTAAAAGGGGCCTTTCAACCCCTTTAGGGTCGACAAATTCTGCAAAAGATGTAACACCTGATCTTTCCAACCCTAGTCTACGCGATTCAGATACTCTCAACTCAAGTGAGCTCACTGCCAACAACATCCTTGGCCTCTCCCATCACCCTTGGCACTTCCATGTTCCCTACACAGACATGACCTTGAGCATCACAGCGAAGAGTCCATCCATTGGTTTTGCATTGATGAACTCCATTCTAGATACAGCGCATAATCAGATAGTCAGTGAGATAGCTACACAAGGATGGGACACGTCAATAGCTAGAAGTTCATTTCGATATCGAGATAGCAGCTCAGCTATCGTTTTAGAGGTAGTCAATTCAAGAATCCCACCAGAAAAAATCACTTGGGGACAAGTGGCGACTGTTGTCCGGGGACTAGGTTGGTTCGTCAATAATCGTGAGTTTTACCGAAGCTGTTACTTCACTGCCTATGTTGGGGAACCAGAAGTGGAGATTGGGTTTGGTCGCATCGCTCAAGGTCTGGTCTTACCTAGTCATAATTCAACCGCTACTCTTTCATCAGACTTGGCGACTCCAGCTCTCACTTCGCGATGAAGACATTTGAAATATAAGAATTCCTATTTCGCCTGTGTCTGAGGGTAGCTTGCGAATTCTGCAACGATAATATCTAGTCCAGATCTCGGACCAAAGACTGCTAGGAAGGCATGGGAGCACTGCTGTCCACTGGCTTTTTGAAGCATACGGTGACCAGTAATTGTGCAGGGCCGCCAGGTTGTTGAGGATGACAGACCCGCCTTGGCAGTCACGTGGACGCCTCGGCCAAAAATTCCGACTCAACGTTTGGCTTCCTTCCCGCTCCCATTTAGAACGAACAATCATATCAAACATAGATGAGCGGTGCGCTTGTCTGTTTTCCTCTCCAGGTTCGTTGCAACGATCGCTGATTCGGTGATAATCCGCGTCGCCTTTGGCTCAGTGCTATGATGCAGCCTATCGCGATTTGCTCGCAATTCTGGCATTTGCCCGTATGGCCTGACAACATTGACAGCGGCACCTTGTATAGACGATGTCGATCCCGTAGGATCCGATAGAATCGTCACTGTCTGATGGGCATGAAACTAGGATGTCAGATTTCAATTACTCTCAAGCGGCAGGGTTTGATATGATTGCGGCCCGTGCTTGTGGAGATGTGTATGGAGCTCGTGGAGTATCAAAATTGAGTTGGTAACGGCCATGATCCTACCACTTATTCTTTAGCGGGCCCCACCATTGCTGAGAAGGTTTATTTGGGATGCTCCTTCTCTTCTTCTCTGCTTTCATCGTTTGATTTCTTTTCTTTGCCGGCCACTCTGTTGTGAAGGACGTCAATGACTCTCATGCAGTCACAAAAGTTGCTGTCTCGCTCAAGCCTTCTCATACTACTAATTCATACTGATCTCTTCACGATTTGAGTTCAACCCAACAAAATTTATAATCTGCCATGACGAACATACCGAAATCAACGGGGGACTCCCCATCATCTTCAGATTCGGAGATACCCAAAGAGACTTACAACACAGCAAACAAGGTACAAAGTCCGGACTCGACCGCGAATTTGACCAAAGACGAAGGCTCTGACAACATCGAGTATCCTCCGCCATGGAAATTCGAAAGATTCTTTCCTGGCGGCTACAACCAAAGCCGTATGCTAAAATTCAAGAAGCCCAAAACCATGTATACGGCCATCAACTTGTTCGCTGGGGTGGCAATCATGTTCTATGGGTACGACCAGGGTGTCATGTCGCAGGTGAATCTAAACGAAGACTACTGGAATCACATGGGCATCAACTCTCCCAAGAGTAGTTCCAGAAACGTCGCTGCTGAAGGCGGCATTGTCGCTGTGTACTATGGTGGTACACTTATTGGAGCCTTGATTGCTGGATCGCTGGCCGATCGTGCTGGTCGGATCAAAGCTGTCGTCTTCGGTTCTATGTGGGCTTTACTTGGTGCTATTCTGCAGGCTTCAGCCCAAAACATTGCCTGGATGTGCTGCGCCCGCGTCATTGCTGGTGTCGGTGTTGGAGCTATCGACTGCGTCATCCCAGTGTGGTCGGCTGAAGTCAGCAGTCATTCAGCGAGAGGTGCTTTCCTAGCTATCGAGTTTTTGATGGTAAGTAGACCCGCTTCTAGTAAAGATTACCTAACTGAATTGGATAGAACATTGGGGGTCTCGCGTTAGCTTATTGGATAGAATACTTCGCCTACCTCAACCTCAATATGTCGATCGCCTGGAGGACGCCACTCGCCTTACAAATCGTTTTCATCATTATCATTGGCATCGGCATCAATTTCTTTCCAGAATCTCCTCGCTGGCTCATGAAAGTTGGTCGCGAGCAAGAAGCACGAAATGTCCTCCAAGCAACACGGGATGGAGATGTCGAATACGAACTCAAGGGAATCAAGAAGGTGGTCAAATTTGAGCTCGATACCTCCACTGCCAATCACTATTGGGCCATGCTGTTCCCCAAAGACAAGTACGCAAGACAGCTTCGCTGGCGAGTCTTCCTTGCCGTTTGGCTCCAGATCATGCAGGAACTGGTCGGCATTGGGGTCGTCACGGTCTATGCGGTTGATTTATTCCAAGATGCTGGATTTGACTTGGAATTGAGCAAGTTGTTGGCTGGATTCAATAATATCAGCTACATGTTCTCCGTTATCTTTGCTGTCATTACCCTGGATCGATATGGTCGTCGATGTGAGCCCCTCGCTTAGTCTCCTCAATTCACACGTGCTGATATGATGCAGCAACAATGGTCTGGGGCTGCGTTGGAATGGCTTTCATCCTCCTGGTCGCCGGCATTCTGGACAAATATGCACAGATCAAGGGCCCGAACCAACGTGCTTTTGGTGCTGCAGTCGCGACCTTCACTTTCTTATACACTGCCACGTTTGGTGCAACCTGGTTGACAACGCCGTGGCTTTATCCCACTGAGATTTTTCCTTTGAACGTTCGAGCGAAAGGTGGTGCGTGGTCTGTGGTTGGCTGGTCCATTGGCAACGGCGTAATCACGGTACGTAAATTGCGCTCATAATTTCATCGCATCTTATTCCAACCAGTAAACTAATAACAACTCAGATGATTACGCCGTTCCTTTTTCAAGCTATCAGCTACGGCACCCTGCTTTTACTCTTCGGCCTCAATATCTTCTGCTTGCCGTTCGTCATACTTATGTACCCAGAAACCTCGGGCCGCTCACTGGAGCAAATGGACACGTTCTTCGAGAATGGAGGTAGCTGGAATGTTTTCAAAGCGAGTCACAACATGAGAGACGCAGGAATCGATGATTGGAGGTGGACGAAAAAGACGAAGGAGGAGGACTTCAAGGAATTGGAGTCCGGAAGAAAGATGAGCACAGCGATGGGCAGTCCTCAGGAGGACGAAAAGGATGCTCGCCAATCGTGGAAGAAGAGGCCGGTGTACACGTTTCGGCGCAAGGCTTCGAATGCTGGACTCATGTGATTTTGTAATTGGGGGCGGGGAGATTGGAGTTGGCGGGCAGCACGGGCTCGGTGCATCTTGTACATTAGGAGTAAACATTCAATCACGAGAAAACTTCAATGATATCGTCACAAGAAAACATCAGCTGCCATCAGCCGCAGGCAAAATCCTTTCCAGCCTGGTGCATACATGACAGCTTCCGAGGTCCAGTCTGTTGCTCGGCACCTTTGCGCACAGCCATGTCGGCACTGTCAGATTTGAGTAATTTCCGATGCGCTGTTCGAAGGATCCCTTAAAGGTTTCGCTTCTGCCTCCTTTAAAACAACGGGAAAGAAGTCCATGTTTCTTGTGAGGAAGCCCAGGCGCGCTACGGTTTAAGGGGCGCCTGCATGATTATGTCACTGCTGGTCGAAAGCCTTAAAGTTGTGAAAGGACAACTGCGATGGGCAGCGCCTCGGTAGCCGCATATGAGTACTGGGGTTATTTGATCAAGCCAGACAAGAGTCCGACTCCAGTGTTCGAGCAGCTATTGCTAAGCGTTGCGAACTACATAGTAAGCCTCTCTGCATTCTGAACTAGGGATTGTTCTGATGAAGCCTCCTGTCGCCAGAGCCACAATGTAGCACCTTGGGATGTTCGGTGCCTGACGCCGACGAAGCTCGCTACCTTCTACCGCCTCGTTGGCGGCAACTTCGATCGTCTTTTCCTCGAGACTCCTCAATCCTCCCTCTCCTTCGTCTACCGAAAGCTTGGCTGCTACCACACCCTCCAGCCCGGGCAGGACCCCTATATCCCACCTACGATTCCCGCTCTTACGCCTCAAGGCTTTGTACGATGGCAGACGATGCAGCTACTGCTGGAGCCGGAAGACCACGTTCCCTTTCTACAAGAAGCGGTGAAGAGGTTCGACCTGTTGCATCCCGCAGATGGCTCGCCATTTCCAAGTATATTGCCTAAGGAGACGCTGCCGACGCTACCAGATCACGAGGTCTCTCAATGGTATGATGGAGAGACGCAAAGGTTCATGCAGCAAGCGCGGGCCGCTGCAATGGAAGAGCTGCCACCAAGGCCTCAGAAGGCATTGAGCGACAGTGTTGCAAGCTCGAGGGACTCTTCCATCAGCTCGGACTCGTCGGCCAGCACGGACATAGCTGAAGGCCACGGCGGTCCTCGTTCCCAAATTCGCTCATCGATCCCCTCCAACAATCGAGCCCAACAGCCTCCACCACAGTATGCTCGCGTGAGACCTTGTATTCCTGAACGGCGTCGCAGCAGCTTGCCGGACTACGTTCATGACTACCCTTCCCCTTGGCCGCGCGAAAGATATAAATCTACATCATTTCCTGCCCCACTCCGCGATAGTCGTCCTAAGCACCATTCTAGGGAGATCAGCGACTCCTCCACTATCAGCACGTCAACCTCGGACTCTTCAAGTCGTTCACCCTCTCCAACTCCGGTCCGCCGTCGTGGTCAGCCACAACCCCTCCCGACTCATAGGCGTCAACACTCCTCGAGTTTCCCTCTCCAGCGCCCTGCGTCGAATCCTCAAATATATACGGGACGCCCGTACCAGCCTCCCGGCGCTTCGAATCAGAGGAAGGTGAGATGGCAGGACACGGACAACTTCTTGAAAAACAGCCCTAGATTTCCTCGGGAAATTTCAAGAATGAGTAGGGACTCAGCATATGGCTATGGCTATGCGAATGAGACTGTTGACGAGAGAGGTAGGGGCAGGGCAGCAAGAGGTGTGGACCCATACGTAGGGGTCGGCGGCAGACGGTACCAAGGGGGACCGCCTCAGCGGTGATCTATTAGTGTACCCAGCCTGTCGGATTTTGTGATACCCAATAATTTCTTCACATGACATGTTCTTGGTAAGCGTTTCTTGGTGGGGTTGCTTTGTACTACGTACTATTTACAGATCTTGTTCTTTGTCTCATGTGGATAACCTCTTGGATTCAAAGCTCTCTCAAATCTACACTTGATTCTCTTAACGCAATATTAAAATCCTCGCAAACTGTCCGAATCCATTAGTCCCTCAAAACCCCTTACAGCTACTTGAACGCCATCGGATATTAGGATTCTGGTCAAAGATTACTCTTGGGTATCGAACAGTCAACCAACGCCCGTGGTCCGGCATTAATCTTCCAGTCAAAGTCACCATGGCGTACCTCTCTCTCAGTAAAACCAAGGCATGGGCCAAAACCACCAAGACAAAAGAAACGACCTTCTGGAAATGCTGCCGCCCGGATTGTGGAAAAAACAATCAGGCAGTCTTCGTTAAGTGTAAACGTTGCCCACACATACGCTGTAGCAAATGCCCCAAGTCTTAAGATTGAGCGGGATAGTCAGGATGCCAGTGCTGCTGATTGTCGGTACGCTCTGATTACTCGAATCTTCGTGCCGTAGTAGCACAAGATCACGCTGACGACTGCAGAACTCTTGGGCATTTAAGAGTTCCTTCTGGCTCGGATATTCCCCTTTGTCAGAAATTTGTTCTGGCTTGCGGTTGGTATTGGAGCTGAGAGGGATGATCTTTGGGAATTAGGCCCCTCGATACCATGTCACTCGATTTATTAGAATTTTCTTCCCTCACTCCCTAGGAATGGGAGAGCGGTCCTACATGTATTGGAGGTGTTGGTGGTCAAGCCTGCGTAATGCCGAAATTAGCGAGTTGTGTAGCGATTACGTGCAACTTATTTCCTCGTACCATCACTGGACTGTTGAATTCTCTCTTTATGTTGCACAGAATACCAATAAAAGATAAGGATGACGTCGACGGAACGGTCCTTGCGAAGCTCGATCAAATTCTCCACAAACACCAACATCTTCAGTCAACTGTGATAATGATTGAAAGCTAACCCACAGCCACCAAGTACTTCCTCGTAGACATGATGAATGATCTTTTGAACTCTCTCGCATAAGTAATCCCCGTATTCTGGCCTCCACTTCTCCCAATCCCATCCTCCATCTCAGACGAAAATGGCACATTCAACCCCACAACCCCCCACTACAGACTCAAACCTCCCCTACTGGCTCATCAACATCCCCGCCGACCAGCGCCCAACCCAATGTCCCGGTTTCCTTCTCAATATATCCGACAGAAACAAACAAATGATCAGTCTCCCGCAGTCAGAATACCACATTCTTACCTGGCCCGAAGTACAAGAACTCATCCGTACGTATTATTTCATTCTCACTCTGCTGCACTTGTAATTGATGACAATTTATGGGAGGGAGACATGAACATGTTTGACATAAAGCCAGGAACAAACCGCATCGACAAATTTCGCCGCTCGCCGCTCTCCCACCGAAAATACCTATCTTACATCCACGACCTCAAATCGAACTACGGCTCCGTGATGGATTATGTGCGTGACGAGCGACTTTCAGTGGACGGATATGGAGCCGAAAGCTGAGGCTTTTCACGATCCAGGTAGATCTACTAATACGATGTCTCTCGTCTACTGAATCCTTATCCTAATGGCTCAGATAATGTTAAAATCCTCTACAATGACTGGCCCTACGGCATAGACAAGAAGATAGTGCATTTGTGTGTTTGGACGAAGTTCCCGCTTGAAAACGACCCCAAGACCGATGACCTTACGCCAGAGATGAGACGGCAAATTAATGCGTACGTTGATAAGACCTTCAAGTCTAGAGTTCCTGCAGAAAAGGTGAGAGATTTGATTCCTCCAGTTGCTGCCATGAAAAAAAACTTTGTTTGAGCTGACGATGCGCAATATGAAGGTCATCTGGTTTAAGAACTGGAGCTCGTTGAAATCGATACATTCTATTGAGCATTTTCACGTTATGCTGCATGATCCGGATTCGGATTCTGTGAGGGAGATTACGAATGGGGATGTGGCGGTGAGTCAGCGGGGTGGTGGGTAGGCTGTAGGGATAGGTGTGCTTATTTGTCTTACTGCTAATGAGCGGATGGCGAAATGGATAGTATGCCGATTTGTATCTAGTAATACCATCTCAAATGATGATTTACTCTGCCGCTCACTATATTGTCATTCTCGGCAGTTTTTCGAGGAAGATTAAAGCTCTGGTCAAACGTCGAACGCGTATCAAGTTTTTCTCAAAAGACGCATGATCTTCCAGAACTCTTACTGAAAGTAGATTAAATGGTGATGTTAATTGAAGAAAGCTTTTGAAACCTCCGAAGCGAATATGATCATGATATACATAGCATGATTTCCCGTAGGTGTTCTCAAGGCGGGCTTGAGTTTAGGTGTACATTTGGGAGGCGAACCTCTTCACAAATCAATTTGAATTCAACCTCATACAGCCGATCAAAGTAGAAGAATCCGAGCAAAATCTTTCGCAGATCCTTCCATTGCCAAGAGAACCAACCCCGGGTCCCTTTTGCCAATTCGTAAACGAGCCACGGACGCTTGGGCTGGCCAGTCGAAGTGTATACGCCGA
>JAABUP010009078.1_pt1 | contig 12378 bp, 5 predicted proteins | sample 5559201 | NCBI WGS metagenome assembly JAABUP01 (sample SAMN10711887, study PRJNA513373) | rock metagenome | isolation source: Antarctica rocks | place: Antarctica | reverse complement strand
CTTGCGACCTTCTCCTGGGTCGACTCGATCGTTTGGAGAGGCTACCAAAAGACGACGGAAATGTCTGATGTCTGGAATCTGATGCCAAAGGACAAAGCCGCCGCCATTCTCGCCGACTACAGGCAGCTGAAGAAGACTTCCATCTTAGCTTTCCACCTGCTCCGCTACTTTCGACGAGGCCTGCTCATTCAAGCCTCGTGGGCGGTCATATCGGGTCTGGTCACTTTCGTACCCACATTGCTGCTGAAAGTTATCTTGCAGTATGTGGAGGATCCCGCCTCCACGCCTCGCAACGCGGCCTGGTTCTATGTCACCCTACTCTTCGTCTCGGGTTTGATGAATGCTCTCGCCAATGGGCAGGCTCTATGGGTCGGCAGAAAGATATGCATACGACTGCGAGCCATCATCATCGGGGAGATATATGGCAAAGCCTTACGTCGCCGCGCCGGAGCCAGCTCGGATAAGGTACTCGGTCAGTCAAAGAGAAAACAAGACGATCGAGAGCCAAAGCAGGGAATAATGAAGAAGGTGATGTCTTTTGGCCGCAAAAAGAAGGCTGATACCGCGAAGACAAACGGCAGCACGCAGCCAGAAGCAGCTGTAGACGACTCACAGGTTACCTCCGGCGCCATCATCAACCTAATGGCCGTCGACTCGTTCAAAGTCGCCGAAATCAGCGCCTACCTACATTTCCTGTGGGCGGAGACTCCCGTGCAGTTCGTACTGGCGATCTACCTACTTTATGCATTCCTTGGCCGCAGTAGTCTTGTCGGCATCGGCATGATGGCCCTACTCCTTCCCATCAATCTCATCATTGCGAAACGCTTCTCCTCCGTCCAGAAGAAGATACTCGCAGCCACCGACGCCCGCATCAACACCTCCAATGAAGTGCTAACCAACATCCGCATCATCAAGTACTTCGCCTGGGAGCACCGCTTTCTCGCTATCGTGGATGAGAAGCGTGTCGTGGAGCTGAAGCAACTCCGCAACCGTTACATCCTCTGGGCGATCGCGGCCACGATATGGAGTGGTGCGCCGGTGCTCATCACGTTCCTGACCTTCTTTGTGTACACGGTCGTGGAGAAGAAGGCGTTGATACCATCAATTGCTTTCACGGCGCTGAGCTTGTTCTCCTTGCTGCGTATACCGTTGGATCAGTTGGCCGATATGGTAGCTCACGTGCAGGAGGGCAAGGTCAGTGTGGATCGAGTCGAGGAGTACTTGAACGAACCAGAGACGGACAAGTATAACCAGCTTGAATCGGATGAACTGGACGAAGATGGCAGCCCTGTGATTGGCTTTGACCGCGGGACCTTCAGCTGGGGTGGCAAGGAGGGTGATGATTTTAAGATGATCGAGTTGGATATGCGATTCCACATCGGGCAGCTGAACGTGGTCATCGGGCCTACTGGAAGTGGCAAGACGAGTCTACTAATGGCGCTCTTGGGCGAGATGACGTTGATTGATGGCTTGGTGTATCTTCCTGGTGGGAAGAGTAGAGAGGATCTCAAAGCGAACCCGGAGACAAGTCTCACGGAGAGCGTGGCGTACTGCGCGCAACAGGCTTGGTTGCTCAACGGCACGATCAAGGACAACATCGTCTTCGCCAGCCGTTGGGACGCCAAACGATATAAGGAAGTCATCGTGGCGTGCTCGTTGCAGCGCGATCTGGAGATTCTGGACCAAGGCGATCAGACACTGGTGGGTGAGAAGGGCGTGACGCTTTCCGGCGGCCAAAAACAGCGGATCAGTCTGGCGCGCGCGCTGTATTGCACGGCCCGGCATGTGCTCATGGACGATGTGCTCAGCGCCGTGGACTCACACACCGCGAAGTGGATCTTCGATAAAGCGATCATGGGCCCGCTGATGTACAACCGGACGTGCATCCTCGTCACGCACAATGCTACGCTCTGTTTGCCGCAGGCGGAATTTGCTGTTCTGTTGGACAATGGGCGGGTTTCTTCGCAAGGCACAGCGTCGGAGGTCATTGCTTCTGGGATGCTGACCGAGGATATATCGAAGTTAGAGGCGATGACGGCGTCGAGAAATGTATCCGCGTTGCCGTCGAGAGTACCATCGGGAATCGCTGGTGATGTGCCACTCGGTACCGACTCTAGCGAGAACGGTCATCTGAAGGTACCTAACGGCAGTGCGAACGGCGTGCCACATGGCGACCCGCTCACCAAAGTCGTATCGAAGGACATTCCGGGCATGAACAAAGTCGTTGACGCCGACAGCCAGCAAGAGCGGAAGGCCGAGGGTTCTGTCAAGTTCAGTATCATCTTGTCATATCTGCGTAACATGGGAGGATGGCTTTACTGGACGATCGCTGCACTGTGCTTCATTTCACAGCAAGTCTCGCAGGTGGCGACGAACGTCTGGGTTAGGCAGTGGGCGAACGCGTACACACGACACGAATCTCTGTCTACGCTTGACACGCACCAGTCGTCCCCTATAACGCATGTACAGGGCGGAATTGGCAGTTCATCAGGCAATTGCTTGCGAAGTGGGTCATGTCTTTGGAGCATGTCTTTGAGCACCAGCATGCGAGTGTCTGTGCTTGGATCCGAAGTCGATGCTGGCTATTATCTCGGAGTCTACGCTGCACTTGGCGTAGGCTTCATGATCATTACCCTCGTCCGCGAGGGCGTGCTCTTCGGCGGCTCCCTCACAGCCTCGAAGCGCATCCACCGTAACCTGATGGAGTCCGTCACCCACGCCCGCTTTCGCTTCTTCGACACTACGCCTCTGGGACAGATCATGAATCGCTTCTCCAAAGACATAGAATCAGTGGATCAAGAGATCGCGCCCGTCGCAGTCGGCGTGGTGCATTGTCTGGCTAGCATCATCACCATTGTTGTGCTGATTTCGGTCATCACTCCCAGCTTCTTGATCGCCGCCGTCTTCATTACTGCGCTGTACTTTGTAGTCGGCAGAATCTACATCAGTTCTAGCCGCGACCTCAAGCGCCTGGAGTCTGTCCAACGCAGCCCGCTCTACCAGCAATTCGGCGAGACGCTCTCCGGTATGACGACCATCAGAGCCTACGGCGACGAGCGCCGTTTCATCCGCGAGAACCTGCAGCGCGTGAACACGCACTCGCGCCCGTTCATCTACCTCTGGGCCGCCAACCGCTGGCTCGCTTTCCGCGTCGACGTCGTGGGCGCGCTCGTAGCGTTCTTCACGGGCGTTTTCGTCGTGCTCAGCGTTGGGCGCATCGACGCCGGCGCTGCCGGTCTCGCCATGACGTACGCCGTCACTTTCACGGAGAATGTGTTGTGGTTTGTGCGTTTGTACGCGAGTAACGAGCAAAACATGAATGCCGTGGAGCGGATCAAAGAGTATCTGGATGTCGAGCAGGAGGCACCACCGATTATACCGGAGAACAGACCGGAAGCGAATTGGCCAAGTAAAGGGTCGGTGGAGTTCATTGGGTACAGTACGCGGTATCGGAGCGATTTCGACTTCGTGCTGAAGCGCATCACGTTCCGAATACTGCCAGGCGAGAAAGTGGGCGTAGTTGGACGGACTGGCGCCGGCAAAAGCTCGCTCGCATTGGCGTTGTTCCGGGCGCTGGAAGCAGAGGAAGGCAAGATTCTGGTGGATGATGTGGATATTGGGCTCATTGGGCTTCAAGATCTGCGGGAGAATATTGTGATGGTGCCGCAGGACCCAACACTCTTCACCGGCACTATCCGCAGCAATCTGGATCCTTTTGGGCTGTTCACTGACGAGGAGATCTTTACAATTCTCCGAGGCGTTCAACTAGTCGGCGCTCCGTCCGCGACCGCCTCCGCCGCCAATACAAGGCCGCAGACACCTGTCAATCCAATGTCCGGCTCATTGCCAAGCACGCCGGACAAGAAGCGGTCGCCCGCGGCCGACAGCCCCAATGCCACTACCGACGCCGGCGCAGTATTGGAGAACAAGAACATCTTCCGCAATCTCTCAACAGCTGTCGCTGAGCACGGCAGCAATCTATCGCAAGGCCAACGCCAGCTGCTATGCCTCGCTCGAGCGCTCCTGAAGAACCCAAAAGTACTTCTCATGGACGAAGCCACTGCATCCATCGACTACGCAACGGATGCCAAGATCCAGGGCACTATTCGCGAGATCAAGAACACCACCATCACCATTGCACATAGACTGCAGACCATCATCGACTACGACAAGGTGCTTGTGCTGGACAAGGGCGAGGTGATTGAGTTTGGTGATCCGTATGATCTCATCAACAAGGAGCGCGGTATCTTCCACGGGATGTGCGAGATGAGTGGAGACCTAGAGGTACTGCAACGTGACGCGAAGAAAGCGTACGAGGCGAAGAGGCTGGTCGACGATAGTTGATGCATTGGTTTGGGGATTGCATTGTATAGGGTTTGTTATTACCTGAGCGTTCTCTCGCATGGCGCTGTGGCATTCAAACTGTAGCATTGCATCTCTGTCAAAAATGGGGTGTACATATCGGTGAAGAAATACAACGCCGTGCCCAGACGGGTCACTTCGACTTCTGTATCCGGTCATCTGCCGCCTTCTCCAGAAAGTCGGATTCGTATCGTTTCCAGACCTGAGCATCGCGAGCCACGACCCGCTGTCTTCGGACCATGACTTCGTGTGCTCGGAGTCGACGGTCTGCTTCGATCATGCTCCCCGTTGTCATGCCACTCATTTGGAGGAATCTGTAGCGTTCATCAGTGGATTCTAGATTTGCCGAGGGTTTGGCGGTCCTGGAGGCGTACGCTTTGAATTGAAGAGTAAGGCCACGGTACATGGGACTGAAAGCGTAACCCAAACCTGCCGCAACCGCTGAGAACATGCCCCACTGTGGTGCTGTTCAGCATCGGGCCGTAACTGTGCCTAGTGATCCGGGGAGTCTGGGGACTCAAATGCGTACCTTCGCCGCTCCAACTAAGTATGCAGGATGAGTATCAACCCTCATGAATGTAATGGAGTAGGTCTGGTGTCAACGTACCGACAGCTCCACGCGCGGCAGCCCGAGACGCTGCGTTCAGCTCCTCGTCTCTGTCCAGAGAAGCATGCTTTCGGACCATCTTCAACCCAGCATCTGTGTAATGGAAGAGTTTGTGTAGCAGTAGCGTTGGCACGTGAGGTGAGTTCGGTTGATCGATCTAAGTCACGTGCTGTTTTTTGGATGATGACATCGACGCCGAACCAACGTTGACATTATGTACACATTAATCAACGATACAGCGCAGCTCTCGTGCACATCCAGCGGCGCTCTAGAGCCCGGGAGGCAATCCACCATTAAGACCGTAACGAAGACTGATAGTGACGGCGTCGCTTCGCCGTATTTTCTCGGCTATATTCATACATACTTGCAGCGCGAGCTGCCTAGGGTATCGCCGCGCTCACTAAAAGCAGCCTACTGCCTGAGACTGCGGCCGCTGCCATTCGCACGCCTCCTAATCGCTAAGCTCAATGGCCCCCTCAGCCGTGCCGCCAAACGCCAGCAGCGCCGGGTTGATTGAAGGCGTCTGACGGAACGCCCCGAGGCTTGGATCCAGATTACCGTCAGCTTCTCCATCCTCTTCCTCATCCTCGAAACTGTCCGAACCCTCTTCAGCCTCGTCATCAGCGAATCGCTGATGACGCCGTGCTGGTATCGCTGCATCAAGCCCATCCTCTTCATCGTACTCCTCTTCCTCCTCGTCGTATTCCTCGGCATCCTCGATATCACCATCGCCCTCCTCGTCGTCGGCATACCCATTCTGATTGTAGTGGCCGTTCGACACCCGTGGAGCTTTCTCTTCGCCGTCGCTCTCAAGAGACCCCTCTGCGCTCTGGGATTCGTTGTCTTCCTCCGTATCGCCACCGAACTCGTCCGCGAGTGCAGAAAATGGATTCGAGGCATAGAGGTCCGAATTGGTGTACTGATGAGGATCCGGAACTTCTTCCTCTTCGCCTTCGTCCAACAGCTCTGCGTCATCGGTCTCTTCCGCAATGCCGTTAGTCGCAGGCGCTTCAGCGAACCGGGCCGTGGGAAAAGGCTGCTCGGAATCGTCTTCATCGTCCGACAGAATGGACATGGCTTGAGACGCTGCGTGCGTGAAATCATACGCGTGTGGCAGAGACGCAGTCTGGCCGCTCCTTTGGGAACTGAACTTGGACGCCTGCCCAAAAGCTTGCGGAGCGCCGAATGAGTCAGCCAGCGTCCGCTCGACTTGTGAGCGTTGTACGGTATAATTCTGGTCGTTCTGATCCCGGCTCCCATTGACGGCTCCGTCTGCGGGCTGAGGAGTGAGATTTGTAAACTCTTTGGACACCATAGACCGATCTAACATGCCAAACGGCTGACTCTCGGTATCTGCGAAGCTCCTTGTCACCTGTGGAAGTGCGCGGATGGTAGCACTCGACTCGGTTGTGGTCGGCGGAGGTTCCCATCTTGGTATCGATGAGATGGTCGAGGCGGCTCCGTTCGGTGTCCTGCTTGTCTGGTGTCCTAAGTGTTCTCTGCCGAGCTCATGCTGTGGACGTTGTAGCTCATAATCTTCGGCAGGAGCGAGGGAGCCATCCACGACGTCGTCAAATCGAGATCCGCGTTCGCTCGCCTCACGCGAGCGCGACTGCCGGAATGCGTTGGCGCGCTCGACAGCCTTAGCGTAGTGTTCGCGCGGCACGAATCTAGACTCTCTGTACCGGTATGCGGGACCGTCGTCCTGCGCAGTGCTCGTTCCGAATGCACCTCCATTCTCCGAAGCCCGCCACCTCGCTTCTGCCCTAGCTCTTGCCATTGATGGTGACTCGTTGGAGGACTGCGAAGTAGAAAGGCTGCGCCGAAGGTCCTGCTCTCTCGCAACATCGTCTTTCAGCAGTATCGCGCTCTTGGCGAGATTCTCCCGCGCCGCTTTCAACCGCGCAAAGAGCGTCTCGTCGCCGTCGTCCTTCTTTGGTGTATAGGCAGGCGGCGGCATGTCCGTCATAGCCTTTGGCTGCCATATGCTCCTACTTGGTGACGAATGGGCTGCAGGGAGCTCTTCTGCGTCTTTCGAGCCAAGCTCGACGGACTCCAACCGTCTCCGCTTCGTACCGCGGGAGTCAGTGGCTTCCGGACTTGGATTCAGGCCTAATGCTTTAAGCCGGAAGTAGTTCGTCTGCGTAGTGCTGCGCTGTTGTAAAGCCGCGCCCGGGCCGGATGCTGAAAATCCGAGGAAGGCGGAACGTCTGAGGAGATCGGCCTTGAGATCTTCTACATGCGTTGGCTTGCTGACTCGTCCACGATCGTCGACATGGTTGGTGCTCTTCTGACGCTTTTGGTTTGACCGACTCTGCGAAGGAGCGTTCGATGCGTGCGATGAAAGAGGTCGTTTGGTATTCTGCGTGGTCTGTCGCTCGGAGGATGCCGCGACCGACCGGGCTCCGTCCGAAGTAGTGCGCGGAAACCCCCAGTTGCCATCACCAGTCGGCTGATGTCGATCGAGTCCGACGCTGCTGGCTCGACTGCCAGTCATAACGCTGGTTGCTCTGCTCCTCGCCTCCTCCAATCCCCTGCGAGCCCTATCTCTCCTCTGACTAGCTCTGGCAGCAGACTTAGTCCTCCAGACTCGCTCACGCCACTTCCTACCGTACCTGTGCTGCAGAACCTGCACTCTGAAGCTGTCGGCTTGCGCAATCGCCCGCTCGGCGCGCACTTGCTCTTGCGCTCTCAATATTGCTTGCTTGACAGTGTATGCAATGTACTGGTCCAAGTAGCCCGATACGCCGGCCTGGAAGACCTCTCTTGCCAATCGCGAGAAGAGCTCCTCTGCAGTCGTCACTGTCACATCTTCGAGACTGGAGGCATGCGCGAGCGGACTAGGCCTCGGTGGCTTGTAGGTCCTGTTGAGTGAGTTTCGACGCTCAACAGAGATTGACGGTGAAGCGGTCTTGGTGGAATGAGTACCCTGAGTGAAGCTTGGGGATGTGAAGTGAGCTTGCGAAGGCCTCGTTTCAGGCTGCTCCGCCTGACTCAGTGGCATCGCTCCTTCCGCATTTGTTTGTTGGGCCCATGCGGGTCCGGGAAGCATCGTGCTGAGGGTTTCGTTGGCGGTTTGCACGTTGTCCACGCTCGAGCTCACAGGAGGCGTTTGCTGGAAGGAAGAGAAGCTGTAAGGCTTTGTTTGGCCATCTGCAGGCGGCGACGCCGCGAAGACGCTGTTGTCTGGTACTGTGGGCTTCGCTTGTGCATCTGCTGTAGGCTGTGAGAAGCTGAAGGCGGTGCCCCGGTCGAAGATGGGAGGCTCGAAGTTGAATGAAGGTTTCGTCGCCTGGCTTTGCGATTCCGAAGCCACTGACGAAGGCACACTCGGTGTGGCCAAGAAATTGAAAGCTGGTTTACTTGCCGGACTCGCCGACACCCGGGTACTGAGCGCAGGCCCGCCAGGTGAGGATAGAAAGTCGAAGCGCGGTTTGCTCACGGGCAGGCTACTCTGCGGCGGTTTGGGCGTCACGCCGTCGCTTGCGGCAATCGGCGGACCAAACGGATTTCCCGATGGCCTCCCGAAGCTGAAGCTGGCGGCTTCAGCAACAATGGGCGCTGCTGTCTTCAGCGCAGTACCGAAGCCATTTGTGAGCTGCGGCAGAGTCGATGGAGATTTCCTCCTGCCAGTATTTGGGACAAACAACGACTGTTCGTCATCCGTTGCCGGATCGCTACTTTCCTCTTCAAATGGACCCCTCTTGACCTCTACCGGCTGCTCGATAACCTCTTCCGCGTCCTCCATTTCTGCTTCGTGCTCATGCTCATGCTCATCCTCTTCCCCCACAAAGCCCGCCTGTTGCGCCTGCCTCACAGTCATGCCGTTGATTATGGACGGCAATGTCCTCCCGAACCTCTTTTCCTCTACAACCTGACTCCTCCACTGCTTCGGCAAGTCTGCATTCGGCTGCTGCAAATCTCCGGATTTCACCGAGGTGAGATCGAGATACTGTTCCCCATCATCTTTCCGAGCAGCAAATGAAAAGCCGTAGGCCTCGCAAAACGTGTACACTTGCTCTTCATCGTCGAACATAAACAAGCCACGCAGGACGTCAAGAGTGAAGTCCATTGGCGAAACACTAGCTCTCTGACGGAAGCCTTTGGAGATTGCGTTGAGCGTGGTGCGCCTGACGAGGTTGAAGTAGATTTCAGCGACGCAAGCCATGAGGTATGACACTTGCTTTGAGTCAACGAGTGTCCAGAAACGCTTGAAGTCTTGCTGCGCGATAAGATGGTTCGCACGCGGCTTCAGTGGTCCTTGAGCATCCGCGGTGTTGCAGGCAGCGGCATATAGTTCCAGTGCTTTTCGGACCTTCCCATCCTTCATTATGTGTCTTGGCCAGGTTTGCGCACGGTCTTCCATATCCGGGATTGGATCCTGTAGCTGGAAAATTACGCAGTATGCGCGGAACTCTGATTCGTTTGGCAAGTCGATCTGACCGTGGCTATCGTCGTAGTACTGCATCAGAGAGAGTAGCGTCCGATCCAATTGCTCGCGCTCCTGCTGCGCATCGTAATTGTCGTAAGGGCGCGGATGCACGGCTAATTGGTGAAGCGACAGAATGTGGAAGCGTGCAATCCTCTCATAGCAGTCAATCGCAGTTCGAAGATCCTCAGGCTTCGTAAGCTGCTGGATGGAGAAGTCGTTCCGCACCGCTCGTGTGCGGTCCCAGACAAAGTGATGAACCTTCTCCAGTGCCGGCGCACGACCTACCACCTCATCAAACAGATAGTCGCAAGTCTGCTTGAGAACGGATGGCGGTCGCAGATCCGACGGCAATTGTTCCTCCAACCCAGCCGCTGCTCTCCTGAACTTCTTGACCATACGCGACTCGTCCGGCTCCGGCTTGCCAATGTTCTGCAGTCCTTGCGCCACTGTCATCTCCTCCTTCCACACATCATTCTGCGCGGCCCGCTGCACCCTCTCGAACTCGGCGCACATATCCTGACATGTTCCCACCGGTGTTATGGCCTCAGCGAGCGAGCGAGGTTTGTCGGGGTCCGCGATCAGGCCCTGGAGGATGGCTCCCGCGCGCTCTCGGCCGCGGGCTTTGGTGAGCTATACGGCGTCACTATACACTCTCCGTTAGTGATTTGAGGGGGGTGCACTTACCGCTTCGAAACGATCCCCCCAACTGCCCGTCGACTGTGGCCCACCAAACGCGCCGGCCTCGCCCTGCTCGTTGTGGAAGCCATTGAGTCTTGGCGGTGCTTGAGAACCGCGTGATGCCCGTGGCGCATTGCCGCGAGATGCTTGGCCACGCGTCCCTCTTCTCGATGCTGTATTGCCCCGTTGCGCACTGCCTTGGATGGCAAAGCCGCGTGAAATCGACGCTCCACGCGAAGCAACCCCTTCACCTCCTCCGCTACCGCGTGTCCTGGCGCCTCTGCCTCGTGCCAGCGACATCCTCGTCACGGCAGAGCTCTATTGTCATCCGCTTCATCCGACTCATATGTGAGATCCGGGCCTTGGTTGTGTTGATAGATATCGACGATTGGTCGCGAGCGAGCCATGCTATGTTAGGTCATGTCTTGGTTTGACGTTTAGCACTTCACGGTCACAATCTTGAGATCCGTTTCCGGCGCCTCGGGCGCGGGCCGTTCCGACGGCGGTCCCCCGGAATCCCGCCGTCAGCATCCGCCGCTCCACCTCACCTCGTACAGGTAATCAGCCACAACTGGAAGGTACTTTACCTCACTATAAGTTCGCTCTGCTCGCGTACATGCGTGAACGGGGAAAAAACTTGTGATAGCGACAGTATCGGGTGCTACGAGGAAGCGATATGATCGCCTTGCGGCAAGCGTACTCGTACTAGACTTATGTATGCGCTGTAGCTCCAAGGAATGTCTACTCAACCACGGTTTCCTCACCACTTCCCCGTCTCTCTTCGCTCTCAGCAACACTGACACCACCCGTGGCTTTCTTCGGATCCAGCGCCCTCACAGCCTTCGACTTGGACGCCTTCGGATCGATTCCCTTCCTCCGCAGGTGCTTCTTCAGATTCCGCTCAATGTACACCGCATCCTCGTCGTCATCCCACCCACCAAACGCATTCAGTATCGCGCTTCCATCTTCGTCTACCTCATCGGTGCCAACCGCTGCACCAACCTCTCCGCTTACGACACCGTTCTCAACACCGGCTGCAGCATTGCTCACCCTAGCCTGTTCCGCCGGCGTACCTTGTGCCTTCACAGCGTCCGCCGGCGTGGGCCCCACCTTCTTGAACTTCGACACGAAGAACCCGTCGACGTTGAACGCATGTGGGTAGTACCGCCGCGTCTCCTTCATGCTCGGGTGGAAACGCTTCGACTGGTACTTGGTGAAGCCCTCTTTGCCAAAGATGAGGCCTGTACTTACGAGTCGCACGTTCGGGCGTTTGTTCAGCGCGTATTGCACGACTTGCTCGTTTTCCTCGACCATGACGGAGCAAGTGGAGTATACGATGTAGCCACCTGTTTTACTTGCGTGATCGACGGAGTCAATGGCGGCGAGTAGGAGTTGCTTTTGCAAGTGCGGTAAGCGCAAGAAGTCGTCAGATGTCTTGTTCGTCTTGACGCTAGGGTCCTTTGCGATGACGCCCGTGCCAGAGCAAGGCGCATCCAACAGTACCCGGTCGAAACCACCCATCACACGTGGGAACTCAAGGGCGGAGTAGTTGCATACGATGGTGTTCTTGACACCTAGGCGGTGAATGTTACCGATCAAACCTCGAGAGCGATCTTTGCTGGCGTCGTTTGCAAAGATACAGCCCGTGTTCTTCATCAGCGCGGCGATGTGTGTGGTCTTGCCTCCTGGAGCGGCGGCCATATCGAGACAGCGCTCATGTTCTTGGGGTGCGAGAGCCATGACGGGCAAGAACGAGGACGCGGCTTGAAGGATGTAGTGGCCGGCGAGGTACTCTGGTGTGGCGCCGAGCGGGACTTGCGATTCGTAGACCTGGAGGCCAACTTTCGACCACTTCCCGACTGGTTCAAGCGAGACGCCGCGATTGATGAGCGTATGCGCAAGGTCTCGACGATGAGTACGGAGGGTATTTGTGCGGACAACCATCGGCCGGGGCGTCTCGTTGGCGTCGAAGAAGGCCAGTGCTTCTTGGGGTGGGAACAGGGAGAACAGCCTCTCTGCTAGGTACGGCGAGTAGCCGTAGTAAGCACATATGTCTCTTAGTACAGCTTCCGTATACTCTGCTCGACTCCGCGCAGGATCGCGCAGCTCCTTGAAGTTGCTCAATACACGCACTGTTTCTGTGATGCGTGTCCGCAATAGTTGTAAATCAGGGGCTAGTTTGCTCGTCCTGCCGCCCTCGGTCTCGTCATCCATGTCCAAGTCCGCAGGTGCAATGTTCGTCTGCAGCGCATCATCCGCCAGCTCGGCTTCAGCATTCGCATTCACTTCGGCTTGCTGC
>JAABUP010009077.1_pt1 | contig 12379 bp, 6 predicted proteins | sample 5559201 | NCBI WGS metagenome assembly JAABUP01 (sample SAMN10711887, study PRJNA513373) | rock metagenome | isolation source: Antarctica rocks | place: Antarctica | reverse complement strand
GTACGTCTACTAGTTAACATAGGTAGCTACTTAAGGACGGTACACAATACCTACTCGCTTTAGCTCTTGTAGACAGAGTTATTTAGGGTATTACGTCCGCCACGGATCCTAGGGAGATACAAATCCCTAAAGGCGAAGACGAGCTTCTCCTTCAATAGACTAATAATATATAGTATCTACCGGTAGTCCGTAATACTACTATATAGAGGAGTGTTAGTGAGGAGCCGCTCTCGAAGGCAAACTTTACTAAAATCGTTAAATCCGTAATAAACCTATTAGGATTCTTTAAGGATGTTACTATCTATACTATACGTCGTTACGTAGGTAAGCAGATTAATGGTAGGTGGTCTCAGGGATTTAAAAGCGTACAGAGCCCGTTTTTCTGACAAATGAATTATTTAGAGAGGTACACTGAAGTCTAATGATCCTAGCGTTCAATATAGGCGGATCGTCGTGTATTCGGCAGAGATTACACGGTAAGCACCTCGGTTGTATGTAATGCAGGCGCGTTCTGGAAAGAGCCAGCTGATCATAATCACGTCGACTTCTTTTAATCCTTTGCTAGATTAATCGAAAAGGGCCTGCCGAGTAGCCTGCCGGCCGAGAAGGAGGCTGTAGTCCGGTAGGATCTGCAACTTCTCGACTTGGAGCGTGAAATTAAACGGCTTCGATCCGACAGAGCGCCTACTTCTGAGATAAAAGCCGCTATAGGCAGAGCCTGCAACTACCGCTCTGGCCTAAGAAAGAGAATGTTATAGCAGTATAACTTAGAATGGGTTCGGTAAAGGCGGGATTAGAAAGTTGCTACTCGCGGTAAAGAAAAAGCTGACGATACTTAGACCACGGACTTACTGGACATTGTCTTCTATTATGCCGGAACGTCGGCGCCTGATAAAGACGATGATTTCGGACGAAGTCGTCTTAGAGCAGGACCGAAGACAAGTAGTTAAAGATCTCTGCTTCCTTGCATCACAAGACACTCGATACGATGTAGTCTAGTCTGGTGTCTTCTCTATCTTCTCAAGATGTGGTTGAGCTTACTGCGAGAAGGGTAGGAATTTGTGATTCATCATGAATAGGGACATATGGTATTGAAAGCATCTCACAACCATTTTTCATAAATTTCATGATACATCACAAAAATCTATATGTACTAGCATATAAGCGGACAGTCAAGATACCTCTTCCCCTTCCCATATCCACTGACTTCACACTTTCCCTTGTCATTCGTCTTCCAAGTGTCGCCCTGATAATTCACAGTGAACGCATCATCATCGATTTTCCCCGCCGTAAGCGTCACCGTATCAACCAATCCGTACACCTCAACAGGCTGCCCCCCCGGAGCAGGTATCTTCCCACTATCCCGCAACACCTTGTTTTTCGCATCGTACATCACGGCATCGATCTGAAAATCTCCAGTCTCGTTCTGCCCATCTTCATGCTTCTGATACTGCTCGATGTGCAACGTACACTTCCCTCTAGCGTAGTCTGCAGCAGGCGGGGCTGGCGTGGCTGTCGGCGCGGCGGTGATGAATGTGTTTTGATACGTGACGCTGCCTGCTACGGCTGCAGTTGTGGGACCGGGGAGGGGGTGGGCGATGGTTACGCTCACTGGCGGTGGGTCGCCGGAAGCAGGGAAGGGGCATTTGAAGCCGCAGTCTCCTTGGCGTGAGCCGCCATCGTAGCCGCCCATGTCGCCGCAGCCGGTTTTACTGTCCCAGTATTGGTCAGCGTACCAGAATGTTATGGTGTCTTTGTCGGCGCTGGTGGCTACGATGAGTTGGAAGGGAAGGGCGCTGTTGGCGATGACGAGGGGGTCGTGGGCGGATTCTTTTGTTGCTTGGCCAATTTCGATGTCGGAGTTGTCGAAGATTGTGATGGCCATTTCGTAGTCGTTGAGGGGATTCTCGCCTGAGTTGGGCTCGTATTGCGTTACGTGGACGCGACAGTCGCCGGGATTGTAGGTGCCCGGTTGGTTGGCACCAATGTAGGTGTCGCAGCTGGTCCCTTTGACTTTGTCCATAAGCTTCGGACAGCCGGCACCTGGATCTTTTTCGTTGTTAGCGTAGTCGCATATCGGGATGCTGACGCTTGCTGCGGCTTGCGGATCCGTGGGGAGAACACCGTTCGAGGCTGCGGTTGGATAGCCGTTCAGGTTGCCGTTTGCCTGCCAGCCTCGGACCGCTGGTACGATGAAGTCGGCGAGTGAGAGCGAGGCGAACTGTTCGGCGTTCGCTGTCAGTGCCTCGTTCGTGCCCCCCGGAAAAGACATTGTAGTACATATGTGGTTTCCTGTATCTCCGCTTGTCTGGCCGTTGTCGTAAACCTCTCTGATCACAAATGCGTTGAGCAAATAGTAGCAACGTCCGTCGTACGTCATGTTAGCATCATCCTTTACAAGGGCCTCCCATTTGTTCAAAAGAGTTCCTGGGGTCTTGGAGTCAACTTGATCGCATGGTTCATTGTCAAAGGTTATAAAAGCCATGTGCTGGCCTCCATCGACCTCTAAAGCATTCGTATTCTGGGGCTCCAAATTCTGCCAGGTAAACAACGCCAGCTGCTGGAATAAGATGCGTTGATAGACTGGAATCAACGCGGTATAATATCCAGTTGGATCTTGTTGTTGCTGCATCAGTGCGCCATCTTTCATCTGATCTCGTAAAGTGACTGTCTTGTTAACCTTGCCATCTTTGCTGGTCAGCGACGTACTTCCGTTCGCAAACAAATCAGCTGCGAAATTGGAGTAGGTTGATGCGGTCTGGTTTGCTATCAGGCCAAGAACGGTGGCCGTGTCGACGGGACTGGGGGAATGAGCAAATTCATTCGACATTCCAACGGCAGAAGCAACACCTGCAGCTACGCCACCAATTGCTCCGACTATTGGTATGACTCCCAGTATACCGCCAAATATTTCGGTGTATAATGTCGAGACCAGTGTCTCTTCTTCAATCGAAGGAACAGGAGCAAACACTTTGGAGAACAGGATCATCTGAGCATCGCAGGCCACGCCAGCCTGGATGATAGCATTGTAGATATTCTCCATCAAATTCTGCATCGTTTCCAACGACTTGATTATCGCCCAGGGCCCGGGACCATTACATGCAGTACATTCCGGTGCCCCCGAGCACTCGGTCTGCATGATTCCGCATGTCAAGTCTGTTTCAGATCCTTGCTGCGCAAAGTGAGCGGCTGCAGTATCCCATCTAGCAGGAAAGCTTGGGTTGGGCTGAGATACCTCCTTGAGGCTTGACCGACATCGCCAGTCTGAGCTTGTGCAGGTGTTGTTATTTCCACCCCAGCAGTCAGGGCAGATGAGCGCGTTTGACACGAACATTGATTCAAACGTCGAAACGACCAAATCACCATTGACAAGCGCCCATTGCTGTGATCCGTTTACAGTGTATGAAAAATCCCCGCAACTGGCATTATTCAAGTTCCATATGGATGGGCTAGGTGAGCTACCTCCGGAGCTCACTGCCAAGCTTGACGAGTCCGTGGACTCCGACATGGGGGGATTGGAGATTGTCGTGGGGGATACTGTTGCATCGCCATCGCTGCTGTCTTCGTCGGAATCTGTTGATGTAGAAGATGGCATAGCATTAGCGCTAGTGCTAATGCTGGTAAGGGTCCTTGGCGTATTCGTTATGGCATTACCATCATCACTGATACTGTTGCCAGGTTCCCCTGTGAGAGCGCTCGGGCTCGTACCCGTGCCAAAATTGAACGCAGGAGCTGCCACCGCTCCTGTTGCTTGAAGAAGACCTGATGCCACGGTATGAACGGATGCTACAGAGCCCATAATGACACCTGAGCTTGAATTGCGGTATGGAAATGGTGCGCTGTCGCCTACTGGCGATGGGAAGCGACCTGTGCCGGAAATGAAGCCAGTCTGCGTTGATTGTGTTACGGCAAAGTAGCCGCTTACTGTAGTCCCAGCAACAACGTTCGTTGTGGCAGGATTCAAGCTGTTTATCGCATTGCGTGTCACGGAAGCAGGACTTGGATTCGCAGTCGCTATAGTGTCCCCACGAGTAGAGTTGTACAACGGATATGGCGCGCTATTGCCGTCAAGGATTTGCAATCGGCCGGTGTCCGAGGCCGCTCTATTTCGTATGGATTCGGAGATGATAGAAGTGCCCGTATTTCTTACCGGTTTATGAACGGTGGAGGAGACGTAGCTTGATGGCCAAGGCGCCATAGCAGGGCTAGAGAAGACCGGCACCAGATCAACAATACATGTCAAGAAAGCGATATGAACGAACTTCATTTTTATTAGAATCACATAGGATGAAGTAGATATTCCCAGTTCAAGAAGTGTGCAATGACTGCTAAGATCAATCTAAATAGGAGCAGGATGACGAGAGATGCCTGATATCTTTTGGTATGATGTATAGAGGCAGACAATGAACATACTAGAAAATTCACGAGCCGCAGGGGAGTGTACAGGTTTATAACATTGCAAGATGAGAAGAGACGTCTTGCCCATCAGACGAACTCACTTGAAACACAATCTTGAGGAGCAGATGATAATCCGCGATACAAGTGCACGCAGCGACATGTCTCCATGGCTATGCCTGACTCCATACCGGTATTGGTAGCAATGTTCCCAAGGAGGGTAATGCGAAGACGATAATGATACGTAGGATTTGCATTGAAGTGTGGCTTGTAAGGGATGGAGAGAATAGAGGTACTCCGTATCAAATTTGTTGCGAGGCGTGCGAGGCAACAGCAGGTTAGGCTTTGCGGAATAGATAATGATATACCGTGCCCCAGATGGACCGAAGATTAACCGAATCATTGCCCACCCCTGCCACACTTCGCCACCCTGGGATACGGCTTGTGATACACTTGGATAGTCTTCTCTGGACTGCAGGGGACCTGATCACCCTCGTTCAACGTGCAAAATACTGCAGTCGAGTCGCAGCCATATTGACAGAGGCTCTGCGAAGGATCAAACCAACTCAACTGTTGTGTTTCACTCTGTTTCGTCATCTAGCCAACAGGGCTCTCTCAGCGGCTCAGTCGTTGACTTAGCCATCTTCCCATCAATCACCATTCCAATAAATCGACTAAGAAGATGAATATGGCCGGTCATATTAAGACTCATTGCCTGCATGTGAGACGTCTAAGCAGCACGCGATTTCGCAGCAGATCCTCCATCGCAGCAGTATTCCGGCAGGCAAAGCCACTTATTGTCGTTCCAACTGGGATCCTGCCTTTGCCGCCAAACGCAGATCCACCAGAGGCATACTGAGTACAATTTCATAGTCTCCCAACTTGCAGTATTGTCCTAAGCCTCTGGTCTATTCGACTTCGACTTAATCCTCCAAGCCAGATGAAACATACATTCCGACGTCTATAGCGATAGCACCTTTGACTGTAAGAATGCTGCGGCCGATACCACGTGGGTTTCACTTGTTGAAGTAGTTCACGCTTTGATCACACGCGGCCTGGTCTGCTATGCGACGTACGGCGACTGCTGAGTTTCCAGGCGGAGTTGTTCCTCGCACATCCAACTTCCGGAAGGCTACACTGATATTGTCTACAGCAGGAGGATGCTACTTCGCCACTTATGTTGTTTGGCGATCGTAAACGCAGGTCGGAAGCCTCGTTGTACAACAACATGCTATGGCTATACTGCTGCGGTCAAGTACATGGAGAGCTCGTCTCCATTGATTGGATTGGCTTTTCGAATGTATCCTTTGATTCAACAAGTTTCTTCTGCTGTCGTGGCTTCTACGAAGTGTGTATCACTACAAACGAAAGCTCTACCTCCTACTTTTCCCAATCTACCTCTCAATGCATTCCTGCAATCAATAATTTCCAGATTGTTGTCGAACATCCTATTTCGAAGCACCGAAATCTCTCGTATGATAATCTTCCCACTTTTTCTGAAATTCTGAACCATCATGAGAACCTTGTTCGCCCTGGCAGCTGTGCTATCCCTCACATCCGCACTGATCATACCTCATGATGGGACTGCCGCTTCTCACGACAATCGGCTTAACCCTCGTATGGTACCTGGAGGAGGTAGAAATCCAGGAGGCGGCGGCGGCGGAGGAAAGAAGGGAAAAGATTACGGTGCACCTTATGACGACAAACAGGGAGGGGTGAAACGTCCAGGAAGAGGAGCGACCAATCAACAAGTTCGTAACGCAATAGCCCAACAACCTGGTTACACCAGTGGTTGGGATCCCGTGGTGCCACATAGACCGGCGCCCGGTGAGAGTGGAGTCTTCGTAGATCATCGACATCAGAGGATCGAGATTCATTACGGCGATGATATGCCGTATCATGCAGACGGAGAGCTCTATCATCAGCAGGCTTATCCCGGATCAGCAAACAGAGGCTACGGGACCGCGGGTAGCACCCAGAGTAGTGACCAGCGAAGAAGAGCCTTGAACGGACTTCCCGCAGGATATGGACCTTGGATACATCGGGACGAGAATAGGGGAGCATCAGTCGACTGGATGCACGGCGGACTCTCTCGGAATTCTCGTTACGGATACAACTCAAAAAAAGAAGACACTACTAACGTGCCCGTCCCGCAAGGGGAATCTGCAGGGCAATCCCGTATGTTCGCTGAAGCTCGTAATCTAGCCATAGCACACCCCGGATACGCGATGTATTACTATGACAACCGACTCAATACGGCATCATTCAGAGTCCAGCCGAACAGGGGGCCCTACCTTGGCGGGAACAATGACGGACGGGGCTATCCATACCACACAACAAATCAGAACCCTGGATACCGGCGTAAGGTCAAGCGTGACATGAATGAGATCACTAATATCAATTCTCAAATCTCAGATCAAACGACCACAACCACTGACCTCCAGCAGCAATATGAGCTTAACCTACTTGCTTACCAGACTGTGAGCGCCAACGCCACGGAGCTTCTCTTCCCCGTCATCGATCAAATCCTTGCTAGCTCCAATCTGACCATCATACACGACATGGCCTTTTCCCTTCTTCAAATCGTCAGCGCGCCTCAGTCTATGGTCGGACCTTTCATGTACGGCACCACCGATTTCGACTGGTTAGAGGACCAAATCACGCACAATATGACCGATGAGCAGAAGCAGAATGATCCAAATGTTCAGCTGATGTACGCTCAAAACGGTCTTCTGATCGAACTCTACGAACAAGCATGGGCGAATGGAACCGCAGCAGCCAACGCAACCGGGTACCTCAGCGACTTGGAGACCCTCGCCAGCCACCTGATTACCAATGACACATCGGTCATCCCACAAGCCGCGACAACGGTGGTACAGGACCAGTACTACGAGGACATTGACTACTTCTATGCCGATCTTATCGACGAAATCTCAACTTCTGCGACTGGCAGTATTCAACCTTATCCCACTGACGGTGCGCCGTTCCCTACCGGAAGCGGAGGACAGTGGTTGATTGGTTCAGCTACGGGGAGCGTGGCAGCGCCATCGCCTATGGGCACGGGCACGGTACCTATTGATAATGGGTTCTTGGCAAATTCTACTGTTAAGGGCTTGCTTTTCGGCAATCTGGTTACTGACACTGCTTTATCTCCAAGCTTGTCGACTGGCACTGCTCTTCCCCGAGCACAGGTTGGCTGAATTATCTCGGAAGGCATCCACACGAAAGAAAGAAAGCGCATCAACGTAGCGCAAGGCGTTGCGGAGAATTGGAGAAGATGCTTGGTGCCTGATAGTGCCTCCTTACAACGGGTTGATATGGAGGTTCCTGTATGAGAATATTGCTGCTTCTGTTGTTATTATCATGCTGTCGGCATATTGTTATGGTGGTCTTGATTAATGCGGAAGTTCTTCGCGATGCGAATGAGACCCAGCTGACTGGCAGGTCTGTCTCACAAGGGTAATGCTGGGAATTGTACGATTAAGCGATCTGTCCAAGTATCTGTATTTATAGTCCGTTTTCTTGATGAAAGCTCTAATCAAGACTGCTCATTGTAATCTTAGCATCAACACCATCTCGTACTAAGAAGAGACCCTATTGTGTACCTCTATGCTCAAGCCTTCTATGATGATATAAGTTGAAAAACGCTGCATCCGTAGGAAGCCGAGTTGGACAACGAGATTGGTCCCGATAGGCCAAAACTATCATGTATTGAGATGCTTCCGCGTACCACGGTACTACAATCTCCCATCGCCACCTTTTAAGTCATCTCTAGCTACGTTTATACTCAAAGAGCCACCAGTCATCCCAGTAGCCATATTGATATCTCACAGTTGCGCACTCGACCAGAAACTCATCTACCCCTTGCAACTCTAAAAGATATCGCCTGTGTAGCCATCTGCAGCGATTATTGCGCTACCATCTTGAAATCTCTAATTCCCATACTTGTATGGGATTCGATATCTCCGTTGGGGCAAACAGGTCTTTGTTTCGACGGCGGAGATTTCGAGACAGTCACAAGATTATATATACTTGGGCTGAGAGAGTTATGGCTATATGTCGATTTTACTGAGGTGGCTGTGTTGCTTATCTGGATTGTCTTAATGTGACGATGCTTGCACTCAACGATTCAAAGGAGACTATGTTCGAGAGGCGAATTCCATTCAACTGATGTTGTTCGCTTAGAATACTTGATACTCCTACATAGGCTTTGCTGATAGGGACTCCTTTGTTGATTCCATACGCTCTCGTTTCGTGGGCGGAGAGATGTCTTGCTACGCTTGGTGTAGCTTACATGCAAGGCCAGAATGATAGGACACAGTCTTTTTTCAGGAGATACATATGAATCCTACGTAGCGCCAAATCCGCTCGATCAAAATGCCATAATCACGCTCGTACATTTTTCAGTATTGCATCCATGGCATCACAAGAACCGCTGCATACGAAAGCTTGCTTCCTCTCGTAGATCCTTTTCCTATTTTGTCCGGTAAGCCGCCTTTTCGAAACTCTGCATCACTCCCCTCAAAAGCTCACCTCTCTCTGCGTACTCTGCCTCAACTTCCTATAGCTCACCCCTCTTTGCAGATTCCTCCTCAGCTCTCTGCTGCCTAGCATCCTGTTCCAGCTTCCATATACTGTGGCCCTTCTTCGCCCTTGCCTCTCCCGGCGATGCTTCCACTCTGTGTCCTGTTCTTTCACCCTGATCGTTGTGGACTTCAACGAACCAACATGGGGGTATCATACTGAGCACAAAATCAGGTGTGCCTACGAATTCGCTTGGCGTTTGGGATAGGTTTTCTAGGAGACTTAGCCCTTCCATGGCTCGTGCGGTTGGCAGGCGTAGCTGTTTCAGTCGAGTCTCCGGGTGGGCCTCGCCGTAGTCAGGCGCGTCGCAGCAGAGGATCTACAGTCCGTCAGTAATTCATTGGCGGAGGTGGGGGGATCGATAGGCATCTGATTTGATGCTGCTAGGCAACTAATCATTGCGTGTGGATGTGACAGGCAGGAGCGCTCACACATTGCCACGGCTCGGACTTGATACAGTCTGAATCGACGACCAGGAAAGTAAAGTAGCTGAAAGCGTGACCGAAGCCACGAGGGTCGTCATCTACTGGCCGGAGGTGGTTTTTGAAGAACTCATATACCTCCTCCACGGTGCTGTTGAGGAATGGCATGGGTGCATCTTCTTCAGCGGCTGTATTGGCTTTCATATCTTGGATAACGTTCGTAGGTGAATTGGAAGATATAGCGGCCCATACCGTAACATCGTGGACGATGCCGCCATGCATCTCGGCTATATACTGTCGCTGCGATTTAGCATTTACAGCGAGAGTACTTTTGACCTAAGGAAAAGCCTCACGCCAGCAGGAATGTCTGTGAGATAGAAGACAGGGTAATGTTTTTCCTTTTCGTCAAACACAAAGCCTGGTTGCTCGTGGCTTATTTCCTCGTCTTGGTCGTCCTGTGCTATATCCGCACTAGGATCTATCTCTTCTTTCTGCTGCGACTCGTTGCTGATAAACATGACAGCTGTTTGACCGGAGTGAGCGCTCTTATAGCTTTACTCAATCCGAAGATGGGGAGATTGGAGAGTGTTGGGCATGATTAGATATTGTGGTCAGGTCAGCTCCCATCCTCTGAGTAGGCAGCAATGGAGGCAGTGTTGCGAGCTACTCTACAATATGTTTGTGAAACATGGAGACTCAGCACAGCCACCTGAGACCAACAGCAGACTCAATCAAGATAGTAAATGCATAAGAATTTGCTATCACTCACGATTGTTGTATCACTGATATGGTAGAATGGGCAATGTGTTCAGCTGCAGCGTCAGCGAATACCCCACCTCCAAGGGGGGGCAATCACCTAGGATCACCCAGGCTCGCACGACGTATCACCCACGTTGCACGAGCATAAAGCGGCGCTCACCCTAGACCCGGTGGGGGGTGCGGTCGGGGCACACTTTTGTCTCCTTGGCGGTTGCCATAGTCTAGATGCAATGGTACTCTTAGTATGCTGCGCCCTTGCACTGCCACTTAATTCCGGGATACTCTAAATTCGGGCGCTTAGGCAGTAGTCTAGCACTCTAGGTAGCTATCGAATCGTTTTGAAAAGTATCGATTAATACCGTTAGATCGATTCTATATTTTAGGTACTAAAAATAAACAGTAAGAAAGCCTCGTAAAACGGCGTCTAGACTATCTCGAATTAGGTACCTTCTTACCTATATATAAACTATCCGCGTCTAGCCAATAATCGCCCTAATATTTCTATTAAATATCTAAGTAAACCGGACCGGTCTTTATATCCTAGAGATAGGCTATATAATTATATAGCTAAGCGATTAAAGAACGCTTAGAAGAAAGAAATTATTACGCGTATAGAATAGAGTTATCTCGTCGCTAAGTCGATATCGTACCTGTAAATAGTCTATTGTAGCGCGGTTTTCTCGCGCCCGGGCGGCTAACTCCTTATATAAAAAACTAACTATTAGATAGCTTATTAGACTACGAGTATAAGGTATATAGACTTTATATTATCTATATAGAATTACTATAGCCTACGGAATTATTTACTCCCCTTTACTCTAAACTTATAGAGTTATTAATAGTAAAATATAGAGTAGCTAGTAAATAGCTAAAATACTAGACCGCTAGTAAAATAGCTTCTAAAAGGCTAAATTCAGCTATTAGCTACGTTATATATCTAGTAAATAGGCTATAGACTTAATATACTACTATTTAATATATAGCGACTCTATCTATTAGGTCTTTAGTTTATTTACTAGCTATATAACGTAGCTAATAGCTATTTTAGCTATTTAACGGCCGTTTTACTAGCGATTTAAGATTTCTTAATATAGCTAAATTTGCGACGAAGCTATAACTACTATTTAGCTATTTACTAGATACGTAATCTATAACCCTAGGATTTACCGGAGTAAGGTAGTAAATTATTAAGTAGGGTATCTCGATAGTTCTTATAGAATATAGGGCCTATATACCTCGTAGCTATAGTTTAATAGGCTTTATTATAATTAGTTTTTTATATAAGGAGTTAACCGCCCGGGCGCGAGAAAACTACGCTATAATAGACTATTTATAGATACGATAGAACCTTTAGTAAGAAAGGAATATAGAGACGACTTATTCTAAGATATCGTACTAGCTTTTAAGTAAATTCTTCGGTAGTAGATAAAGGAGTTAGCGAGAGAAAAATAAAGTATAGTTCTTTTACTTTCAAATAGGTACTAAGAGATAAAAATCTAGTCTTTTATCTAGCTTTAGCTCTACCCCCGCTTTGTATAAGATAACGGCTATCTTATATTTTTAACTCTTTAAGCTCCGCTCGTAAGGCTTGTATAGTATTATATAAATAGATAAGTATCGGCCTTTATAATATTATTTCGCTTATACTAAACCCGGAAGCTAAGAATAGAACGATAAGAAAGCTAATAAATCTAAAAGAGAATATTCTAGTATTAGCTATTTAGATTAGATACCCTATAATATTAGCTTATATAAACCGAGGTCCCTAATTATTTTATACGCCTTTAAGGGGATTTATCTCCTTTATTTATTCTTATCTTTCTTCTTACCTTAGTACTTTAGATATACTAGCTAGCCCTATCGGGCTAGCTATTAAGGTAACTAACTTAATACCTTATCTATAGTACGTCTAAGGGTAAAACTCTAGATTATAGTTAGATAATTACTAACTTTTTTTACGGTAAGATTTCGAAGTCGAGAAACTACTACTTAATAATCGAAATTCTTCGATTTTTCGACGCTTAAGGCTAGGGAACCGATACTTCTACTTAATTTCGACTTTTCTACCCGAAATTTCGTACGCGTAGTAAGTTTATAACGTATAAAGTAAATTTATAAACGAAACGTTATTTTTATTAATAATTTTCTAGATTTCTATAATAGAAAATTTAGAAACTTCTATATAAACTTTTTAATAACTATATCGGTAAAAAGTTAGC
>JAABUP010009074.1_pt1 | contig 12383 bp, 15 predicted proteins | sample 5559201 | NCBI WGS metagenome assembly JAABUP01 (sample SAMN10711887, study PRJNA513373) | rock metagenome | isolation source: Antarctica rocks | place: Antarctica | reverse complement strand
AAAAGTGGGCTTCGATAACTGGGAAGACAGGTCTCACTTTTGCTGAGGCAGCGAAGGAAGAAGAGAAGAACAGGTCGCTTGCCGAAAAGGTCAGACCTGTACACTGTTTGCTGCACATGCTGCGGAGTCATGCTGTCTGTACCTGACTGGGAGCTGTTACGCTGCAGTTTCCTCCTGATGTTGGGGATGACGCGATCCACATCGTTCACCACAGTCCGCTGCGAGTCGAAGAGCTCGTCAACTCCATACAGGAGAAGTTTAACCCGTATGGCAAGCGAGCTTACGAGCCGGGCAGCAAGCACTCTGTCTCAAAAGTGGTGGTCAAGGCTTGGTTGCAAGAGGTGAGCTAAGACACGTTCTGGATTGCACCGAGCTTTCTGCATCTATGTTGCAGTCTGTGACCTAAGTGGTATGCAGTAGTGATCAAGCAACTGATCCTGTCACAGGTTGCGGAGCAGCAGGAGATGGTTGGGAGCATGCTGTGGGTTGCCAGACCAGAAATCCAGCAGCGGTACAACCTCTCATCTGAGGTGTCCCAAGAGGTTTTGGATTGGCTAGCTGCTCCCCCTCCGCCCCCAGTACCCATTCCAACAAAGGGCAAACGCTCCTCCAGTGAGTCCCTTCTCAAAGGCCCTATTTGCATGCGAAGGGTCTTAGACACCTTACTTGAAGCACAGCCGGTCTTGACACAGCACAGTTGAAGTGCAGACTCATGGTAACGCTGCCTCTAATGCTACCTTATGCAGCGCCTGGCTCATTACATTGACCAGCGAGGTCAGAAGGCATCACATCATGACAGCAGAACATCCTCAGCGCAGCATGCCGCTATGCTCTGGACGAAAAGTGCACTGCAGTCATTGCATGCATGCTCCCAGGCTTTGCCATCTGCTTGGTGGTAGCTCTGCTGCTATGTCAGACAGCAAGCAAAGCCATGCATGACACAAAGTCACTGTTTTCAGCAGCTTTTCAAGTGTTACAACAGCTGCCAGGAAGAGGCAGCATGCATCTTGCTTGGTCAAGAGTGATTTGCCGTTGCATCTTTGACAGGCAAGAGAAACATAGACAGACAGGCCATCTGGACAATTGCATGTTGTTATCAAGGCTGGGGCCAACTGTCTTATTTGGTTCCAGTCAATGAACAGCCACTATGAAAAAATGCACAGAGAACACAGCACGTGGCAGACAGCTTGTGATGTACCACAAAATGCTCATCCTCACAAGCATGTGGCACTGTCCTCAAGTATAGCATCAGCATCCAACACTGACAGTCTTTTCAGCCATGCATGATCACAAAACAGTTGCAGAAGCATGTGCAAACATGATGCGCCAACCTGCAACTGCTCTAGCTTTCGGTTGTCTCTGCAACTACCACGTTGTTTCTGCAACTACCACGTTGTCTCTGCAACTGTCCTCTGTGGCTCTCAAACTGCCTTCCGTAGAAGAGAAAAGTGCACCAGTACTCACTTGTAGAGGGCTGGTTTAACCACACACTGGGCTTGACTGACTGACTTTGCAACTGATGGTGCAGGAGTTGCAGCAGCACCGCGTCCAGAGAAGCGAATGAAGATGGAAGTAGACCTTGAGCCTGTACCCTTCACCAAAAGGGTCAGTCACCCCCCTTACGCCCGGGGGGGCTACAACTCAGAGGAGTGGGTGTTTGATGATGAGGATGACGATGATCTCCCAGCAGAACAGTCTGACTTTGGCGGCGAAGAGGACCCGAGGCATCATCATGCAGCAGGCATTCCAGGTGATGGCATCAGAAGTCTGGAGGTGAGCTTTTTGCTGCGGTTGTTGCTGCTCTCTTCTGTTTTGCAGACTCCTGACATTTATTGTCTAGTATCTGCTTGTATGGACGCTACACAAAGTACATCAGGTTTTCAAGATGACATTGTGACAGACAGCTTGGAGGACATGATCTGCAGCTGTTCCTGTCTGTCTTCAGCCATGCATTCTTTTAGTATACAACCTGGCAAAAAAGGTGTTGCAAGCTGCACAGCATGCAGCACAGAATCAGATTGATGCTTGAAGAACACTGAGCACAGCTTGCGTATATCAAAGTGGTCAAGTGGCTGCCAGGCAACAGGGAAAAGTCATCATGCATTGACTTTTACTTCAAGCATGATGACCTTTCCCTGGTGCCCAGCAGGCACTTGACCACTTGGACATACATAAGCTGTGCTCACTTCACATCATGATGGCTTCTTCACAAACAGTATGTAAAGCGCCCAAGTCAAGCAGCGCATGAATGCACCTCTGCTACAATGAGCTGACACATCAGTTCCCCAGATGATTTTGGGGTCAGTGCATGTCCCCATTGCTCTACATTGACATTGTGCGTGCTGTACAGTCCTGCCCTGTACATGTTCTGGCAGGAACAGTGCTGGGTTGATACCAAGCTTGTGCATCAGGCTCGCTGCATGCATCATCATCTGAATGAGCACCAAGAGCACCTGCCATGCGGTTGAGATTTGTCTCTTTGCCATATCTTGCCGCAGCAAGCATTGTTGTGGATTTGCCAGACACTTTGTCTGATACTAGTCTTGCTCTGCCCAGGAAGAGGAGGAGCGCTTCCGGCCCGGCACCAACAAGGCTGTGTCCCTGCAAGTGCTGAAGGACGCAGGCGTGGAGGGGATGTCTCTTGGTGAAATCATGGAGGTGTCACAGTCTCGCGGTCTCAAAGACTGGGAGCCAGGAGCAAAGCGCATCCTGCAGTTTGTGAGTCTCCTGTGGCACAGCCACACAGCAGCTTCTTCTTGTTGCTACCTGTGGTAGAGTTCTGTGTTGAAACAAAATTGATGAATGCACCTGTCTCGAGCTTGAGATGCTTGGAGGCTATATCAGTCTCCCTGTGTGTTTGCCTGTCTTGTACTACTGCTGTCCATGCAACCTTTGCAGGTGGCCCCATGCTAACACATGTGCATGGCAGGCAGCAGCAAGTTTGCCATGCATAAGCGCACCATGCTATACATGGCAAAGTGACAGTCAAAGCAAGAAACATTAGCTTGCACATCTGATAAGTACTGAACCAGCATTGTAGTGACATGGTCTGATCTATCTGCATGCATGGATGACCGTACACTATGCTTGCGTGCAGGCATTGTCCAATGATGCAGCCTTTGTGAGAGTGCGCAAGGGGGTGTACGCTCTTAGGGCGCTGGCAGGCAATATTGGACCCGTGCCCCACAATACCCCTAAGAGCAGCCGACCCCCCCTGGCCCGGGGCTTGGACCACAGAGACTCGTATAGGTACCTTCACACTTCTTCTCATGAGGCAGTTATTACATGACCCATGTCAGTTAGATGGGCTGTGTGGTTTAGTCATACAAGTGTGCCTTTGCGCTGACATCAGCATATGGTGCAATGCCAGCTCATCATAGATGTGAACGTCTGACAGAGTGGCCACAGGTGATCATGATGGACAACATCAGCTTCACACACACACCCCTTGTTGCTTCAGACACATCAAAGCTGATGTTTAAGCATTCTTGTCACATCAAGCCATCAAGCTGCAGCACCGCATTCTCATCTCTGCATACACTGCTGAAAGGGCGTTTGCCCTCAGCATGCTTCTTGAGACACAGGTGCGCCTACAAGGGCCAAGTGCAAGGCTCACCCTCATAATCTGCCTGATGTGTGAGCAGGAAGCATCTCATATTGAGCAGAGCATGTGTGATATATGACCACCAAATACACCATACAACCAGCCTTTCTATGTGATACAGCCCAAGACTGTGCATCTGTGCAGTCCAAGATTGTGCATCTGTGCAGCCCAAAACTGTGCATCTGTGCAGCCTAAGACTGTGCATCTGTGCAGCCCAGGACTGTTCATCTGCAGAGCCCAAGACTGTTGTGTGTGTTGAATATATGGTATGTGGCGCAGGGAGGGCAGTGCCAATTCAGACATGGGAAGCCGGGCCAGTCTGAGGGATGATGACATTGCTCAAGCTGAGGTTGTGGTGGAGTCTGCTCGTCAAGCTGTTGGAGAGCTGATGAGGAAGATTGAGCAGGTGCGGCATGCATCCATTCCTCACACAAAGCTATTCTGGCTGGGTAATGCAGTGCTCTGTGCCAGGCCAATAGCAAGACTGCAGTGTCTGCATACAACTGCATCTTTGCATGACATATAGTTGAGTGGTTTGAGGAGAAAACTTATCCTAGACTTTGCACTCCTAGCCAGCACAAGACTAGACAGATGTTACAGAGGAGACAGGAGTACTTTTGTCCATATAACTCTGAGTTGCATGACCTAGCCTTCGACAAGGACATTGACAGTCAGCATATGACAGTGGAAAGGATCTTGCGGGACAGCAATGTCAATGCGTGGAATCAGGATGATCAGTATGTGGTGCAGCGTCAAGGGATTGATACAGCTTTTGCACATGATAACGTCGGATTTGAGGCTCGCTGCCATGTTGGCCTGACTGCCAAACGAAGGGCGCTCTGGAGAGACAACACTTGTCCTGCACGTACCTAACTCATGCAGAGCTGCAAAGCATTAGCAGCATGAGTATTATTTAATTTTATGTTTATTGTTATTGTCATTGTTATCGTTATCGTTATCGTTATCATTATCATTGTTGTTATCATCATTATCGCTATCATCATTATCATCGCTTGCATCATTGTCATCATCATTTGTATCATCATTATCATTGTCATCAGTAATATCACTATCACAAATAAAGTCACAATGTTTGATATAATCACCTGCCAAACATTATTGTGCAGGCTGAGGCTGATGTGGACAGCCTGATGGAGCAGGTGTCTCAGGCAGAGACCAAGAACAGGAGCCCCTTCAAGCGCCGCTCCGGCCTCACTGATGAGGAAATGGGTAGGGCCTCTCATTCACATCAGGCACTCATTTTCACATTCACACATTTGCTACCACCACCAGCCATGCTTGCCACCTTATCAGCCTGGAAAATCTCCTCTACACTCAGACTTTCTCATGCTTGCTAGTGGAAGTGCTACATGTACAGATCATCTGAGCACACCATTGTTTTGACTCTGTTGCATGAGGTGCAGGCAATTCAAGTTGATATGTATGAGCCATTGCCACAAAGTACAATGGCGACAGAGTCATTCTTGGTTGTATGCAGCCCCCATCTGACCAGCACATACACCAAAATCTAATAAGTAAAGCATTCCATTCCACTCATCTGCATCACAGTGCGTGCACTAGTACTGCTAGGATGTGCATCAATTGTGTGCTTCATTCCACTTGACGGCTGACTATAAGCTCCTCAGCAGCAGCAGCAGCAGGCATGTTTCTCGCAACTCAACTGCCAGACTTCAGCTGCCAGCATATATACAGAGAGGAGAGATACTCAAAAGTCACCATCCCAATTTGAAACTACAAATTATGACATGGTATCAGCTGACCTCAGAGCAGCGTAGTCATCATCCTGTGGGTCATGCGTAATACAAAAAGCAGTCATGCGCTTAGTCAGCTGTTCATGTTACAGGTGAGATGCCAGACTTAGGGTTTAGTAAGCTGTTCATGTGAGAGGTGAGATGCCAGACTTAGGGTTTAGTCAGCTGTTCATGGTTGCAGGTGAGATGCCAGACTTCAGCATACCTGACGCAGACCAGGAGTTCATGGGAGACCCGGATGACAAGAAGGACCAAGCAAACCACCGCAAGCGCCTAGCACAGCTGGAGGTGCAGCAGCAGGACAAGAAGGTGCCTGCTTTGCATTGCCCATTTGCATGCATGTGCTACAAGCACGTCCAGCTTGCATGCATGCACCGTACTTCTGCCTTGAATCAGGCTCTGCCTAATCTGCTCTGCGTGTCCCTGCTCAAACACAGCAGTCATAGCAGATGCAAGCAAAGATTTGATGCAACACTATTTAGTATTGTGATATTTTGAATCCTGGACCATCTCCCTCTTGAGTCTGTCAGTCCACACAGCATGACTTGAGAGGATCTGACACTGGCCCTATGCATGGTGGCAGGATGAGTGGATGAGGGAGCAAGCCTTGCGACGCGGCAGCGCTGACACCAAGGAAGTAGATACAGCGCGTCTGAAGCTGCAGGAAGCCCAGGAGGACTTGGACTCTACTCGAGCTGACCTAGTGGCTGCAGAAAAGGCTGCTGCTGATGCTGAAAAGGCTCTTCAGAGGTGAGTCTTGCCTCATGGTTGCATCAGCGAGCTGGTGTTACACACTGCCTGTGGGTGGCATGTGCAGAGCGTGAAAGCAGCCTGTACTTTCAACATGTGTCAAAATGACGGGGATGGTCTAGTTACTAAGAAGTCGTACAGGCAAGCAGGCATGCAAGCAGACATACTGACATACAGATTGAGCTATGCGCCAGGAAGGGACACACAGACATAGATAGGCAGACAGATAGTCAGACAGACTCAATGATCTGATTCACCTGTACAGGCCCTTGAAACATCCGGTGATGCAGGGAGTACAACCGTGCTGACCTCAACAGCAAGCGCAGCCGAGAGAGGGAAGACAGGGAAAGACTGAGAGCAATCGAAAGGGAGGAGCGTGACAGGCGGCGAATGGAAGCCATGCATGCCAAGCGCTTCCCCATTGATGACCTGGAGCTCATTGCTGAGCAGCGCCACAGGAGCAGCTACACCTCTGGCTCTTCAAGTAAGTCACACCACCTTCTGTGGTCTTGTTTGTGACAAGGTGCTGGCAAAAGCTGACCACTGCTATGTGTCACTATTCACCGCTGCAGCTCACCTGCTCACTGCTGCTGCTCACTGCTCACCTGCTAACCACTAATGCTAATCGCTCACTTGCTCATCGCTCACTTGCTCACCGCTCACCTGCTCACCGCTCCTGCTAACCGCTCACTTGCTCACCGCTCCTGCTAACCGCTCACCTGCTCACCGCTCCTGCTCACCGCTGCTATGTGTCTAGTGCTATGTACCAATGCTCACTGCTGTGTTGAGATTGCAGGTCGCTTTGACGTGCCCATCCCGCCAATGCAGCCAGCCAAGCAGTCAGATCATGTGGCATCCATGCTCTACATTGCAGACTTCCTCACTCAGTTCACCAAAGTCTTGGCCATCCAGCCAATCACCTTCCAGGAGCTGTCGGCCTGCTTACATCCAAACACCCCCGCCAATGCCCTTCTCGAGCCTTCCACCACAGCTGTGGCGCCTAGAGGAGCTGCCCGTCCTGCAGCTGTGGGCGGTGTTGCCCGGGGCGCTGCCACAGCTGCAGCTAACGGTGTCGCTGCTCCAGTGAGCAATGGTGCCATGTCGAATGGGCCCGTGCCAAATGGTGCTGCAAAAGGTGCTGATGCAATAACAGCAGCAGGCGGAGAGGCTCTCTTTGAGCTGTATAGAGGATTGTTGCAGTTCCTCCTGCAGGTAACGCGACACGCAGCAAACACCTTGAAGGCAGTCAGATGCCATGGCAGACTGCATGTGCAACATTGCATTGACAACATGATCAGGGTGCTGGCATAGCGCAAGATATGCATGTGCGCACTAGTAAGATGTTTAGCTATGCTAGCTAGAGTAGGCCGCAAGCTGGCACAAACAGCAGCAGCTGTGCTCAGACTCACCAGGCTTTGCTCGACCTGTTGACCTGCCCACATACTGCCTGAAGCATGTCTCTCTGCGCCTGCATTGAGACTCCCAGCCTTCAATGTATAAACAAATACTTATGCCAGTCTTGAGCACGGCCTCTGTTTGCACTGTCTGAATAGTGAGTGATGCCAATCATGACCTTGGCCCTACATCCTATGGCCCTACATCCTATGGCCCTGCATCCTCTGGCCCTGCATCCTATGACCCTGCATCCTGTGGCCCTGCATCCTGTGGCCCTGCATCCTATGCTGGTCTGCATCCTCTGGCCCTGCATCCTGTGCTGGTCTGCATCCTCTGGCCCTGCATCCTGTGCTGTTCTGCAGGGCTCACCCAGTCCCATAGAGTACAGGTGGGCAGTTCTAAACACTGCTGGAACCTGGCCAGAGATTCTGCGCCGCTATGTGCTGTCACGCAGCATTGCCAGCATGCCTCACAGGCTGGTCAGTCCCAGAGTCAGCTCAGCAGCTTCTGTCCTGGCTACTCAGACTGCGCATGTGCTTACACCAGACCAGCACCTTGTGCTCCTCAGGTCAGCTCTAGTGCAACTCCCTGCTATCAAATGCCAGCAGCATACAGTGCTGCTGCCAGAGTCGTATGTAAATATATATGTTATAGAGTGAGGACTGCATTATCAGTGGCAGTGGCGGTAAATGCTGCTCTGTTTTCATATGACAAGGTTGAGCATGCAATCAAGTGCATGATTCGTGGGATTTCTAGCAAGGGGCATATAGCCGGCGTTAGTTGCTTTGTGTACAGCCAAACAACGACTGCTCATTGCTGCATTCATGGCCACCTGTGACTGATCACTGCCACACAGCGTTTCTTAGTGTTTTCCGACACTCAAGAACACTACCTGACACCAATGGGCATCAGCTGGAAATGCTGCAAAGCTGGTGCTGGAACTCCCCTGTTCCCCTGCTTGAGATGTATGAACACATAATGTCTGTCATTGTATATTAATTCAGTTGTGATTGGCCTATTGTACATGGCATGCCCCGATGGTTGCCGGCATAAACATATATTCCTGCTGAGGCTAAGTTCCTATCCCATGAGGGGCATTGGCTCTTATGAACAATGTCTGGCATGGATAGCAATGGTGACCTGCTGACACAATTGGAGAATGGACGCTGTTGCTATCTATGCCAGACAGCAATGGCGCCCAATTTTCAAATTGTGCCAGAGGGGCATCTTTGCTTTCCATTCCAGGTCATTCCATTCATGGTCATCTCCATCAGGGGGACCAGAAGATTCGACCTTGGCTTTGCATCAAACACCGGTCCCAGCAAGGCATCTTGAGTGCAGGATTTGTTGATTTGTGTCTACCGGTCTCAGGCACACAGGCCAACGCATTTGGAGTGCCAGTTTTAGACGCAGGCCTGTGTGCCTGAGACCGGTAGACTCAAGTCAACGAATCCTGCACTCAAGATGCGTTGGCAGTAGGTTTCAACACTGCAAAGCAGGATTTAAATGTCTTTGTTGAAACTGAGTACAGTTGTTCACAGGGCTTTTGCTTCTCCCTGTGATGGCCCCTATCATGTCCTGTCAATAAGATCAGAGCCAGCTGCCACACTGAGGCAACAACACCTTTGTATAGCTGATACCTGTGCAAAGCAATGCAAAGCTGATTCTACTAATGCTTCTACCTCAGCTGTGTCCTTGCCACATCTGAGTAGCTGAACGGTGCTCAAGTTTTGGGCACAGCTGATACAGCTGCTGCATCTCAGGGTGTGACAATGCGCAGCTGATCTCTACTGCATGAAGGCAGTTGCTCAGCAAGTGCTGTGTCTGTAGGTATCTATGTGATGAGGCCTTGGACACAGAGGCGTTAAGGGAAGCCCTCAGCCAGAGAGTAGATGGTGCAGAGGAGGTGAAGAAAGAGATGAGGGAGGACATTGCTGAAGACAAGCGCAAGCTCAAGGTTGGCTGTAGCATCACTAGCATGCAATGTGTAGTCTTCAAACAACCATGCACCTGAGGAGGCATGATGATGTGCTTCAAATGGTAACCTCAGCAGCAGCAGAACGCAACTTGTTTGCCTTACTTTATGAGCTGAGTAAGATGTGCTGTGTTGTATGATGCTTGGCTAGCCCCTTTGCGGCAGCTCGCTTGGCCAATGACTACTCAGTACCAACAGCACCACAGGTCTGAAGCAAATCTTGATCAGGTGGTACTCATGTGGGTGCAGGAGCTTGAGATTGCTGAGAAGGAGGGAAGACGGTTGCGGCGGGAAGGGGAGTCAAAGAAAGTGAAAGATGAGGAGGATGCAGGCCCCTCAGGGCCCCCTGATAGCAATGGACCTGCCCCCATGGACACCCAGATGTCTGGTCTGGATGAAAGGCAAGTTTTTCCTGCACCCTGCACCCAACCCTATGACAAAACACTACCAAAGAATTAAAAGAGTTGACAAAAGGGCTTGGTCGCAGTCTTGTCGGGATGACAATGATACAAACAGTTAAAAACTCTTAATGCGCTGAAAAATCTAAGAAGGTCTACAGAACATTTCTTCTGTGTGACTTCATGCCAATGATGAGTGGTAGTCATGCTTCTCATGATTGGCTTCGTCCCCTATAGAGTCCCCTGTTGCACAAAATGCAACATCCATGGCTGCATTGAGATGCATGGGTCTGGTCAAGATGGCTTGGCCAATACCCCCTCTCGTGTCTGGTCGAAACTGCTTCTGCATGACTGCAACAAGCACTCCTGAAGGGCTGGTCACCAGGTGTTTGCATGTTGAGCACTGCTGACAAAAGCTTGCTGCTTCTGCAAGACTGCAATAAGCAGTCCTGAAGGTCTGTTCACAAGGTGTTTGCATGTTGAGCACTGCTGACAGAAGCTTGCTGCCTCTGCACGATTGTAAAAAGTAGTCCTGAAGGTCTGTTCACAAGGTGTTTGCATGCTGAGCACTGCTGACAGAAGCTTGGCGGCCTCTGCAAGACTGTCAAACGCACTCCTGATGGTCTGTTCACCAGGTTTTTGCATGTTGAGCACTGCTGACAGAGGGTTGGCGGGCACAGGTCTAACAGCAGAGCTGGCAGCCTGGGCCTTGGAGAGCAGGAAGAAGAGGAGCCGGATTGGGATCTGCCGCCAGAGCTGCAGGAGTACAGCGGCAACCCAAGTGATCGCCGAGCCCAGCTGCTCTTCCGGCAAGCTCAAACGGTAAGCCCCATGACACCTTGAAAAGAAAGGACAAGAAAAGACTATGCCTTTCGCCGTCAACTTCATGAGAAGCCCAGTATCATACCAGGCTGCCCAGGCCAATGACACCTTGCTTGAATGGCGCAAATGCAGCCATGCTGATGGGAGAGTACTTGCAGGCCATTAGTATGGCATAGAGAGAATGGAAACACTGACAGGAAAAGGGCCTCTTCTGCTGGCAGCATCTCCAGTTTGCCTCAGCCATGCTGCACTTGACAGCACTGCTACAAAGCAACATTGACATCTCAGATGACCGTGCTGCCTGTATGGCTGTGTAGCAGTGTGACTCGCACTTTGGATGTGAAAAGGTAGATCTTGGGCCTGACTGCACCTGAGTGGTGTTGCTGCTCAAAAGGCTGCCATTACATGACGCTGCATGATTGCACTTCTGCTTGCATTACTGAAAGGTATAGGCCCAGGCCAATATGAAGCAACACGATACCTGTTCTTGTCTGCTTCATGCAGCTATGCATTTGTTGAATGAACGGCTAGATACTTCAATTATCATGATTGCTTGTCTTCCCTATATACCCCTTCCATCCAATAGGGTGTGGGTCTGCAGGCAGAGCGGCAGCGCTTGGATGGGCTGCGCACACGCTGGTTGGCAGAGACACGCCGAAAAACCAAGGCCCGAGACGCTGAAAAGCGCGCTGCAGCAGAGGCTGAAAAGGCCAAGTACAGAGAGAAGAATGACACTGAGGACATGCTTGTCAAGTAGGCACCTTTGCAGAATACATCATGATGTCAGAGCACTGAGCATTCATCTTGCTTTCATAGCATGCAAGAGATGACAGGGCTGTCAGCTTTTGCACGTGTACAGGCTTTCTGGAGCATGCCAGCTTCTGCCCACGTTCTTATGTCATCTGCCTCCCTGCCTGCACTGCCTCTGCCCCTCCCCCCCCCACCTCACCCCACATCCACAGCTGTTACTTGCTGATCACAGGTTGGCAGCTATTGGCTCAGCTGCTGCTATTGCGTCTCCATGCTTCTTGCAACACAGCTCCATGAGACCAGAGTGTTGTGTTGTGTAGGCATCCACGTGCACCCTGTCTGCAAGCCTGTAAAACGTACAAGCTATCACCATATGGTAAAGTTGCAGATGAACTTGATTGGGTCCAAATTGCATTTGACAGGGTCCATATTGCATTTCAAAAGGTCCTCATTGGAAATAATTGAGTTTGTGTTGCAGTGCACCTTTGTGCAAGCTAGGATGTCTGATGAGTCACAACTGGCTCCACACCCCAGACTTGTCACGTACTAAATGGAGCTGAATGAGTGCAGGCGTCAGGAGGCGTATGAGAAGGAGTTGGAGAAGTTTACTGTGCGGCGCAACCCTCTGGGCATGGACCGCCACCACCGCTACTACTGGTCAGTCCACTGTCAACCCATCAGCCCTCTGCACATGTCACCGATGACTCACCGCGCATGACTACGTCAAAGATGGCTTGCTGTGCGTGACTCACTGCATGACTGCGTCAAAGACGACTTACTATGTATGACTGTCTCACCAACCTAGGAGGGCTCACCATGCAGCAGCATTCAGCATGCATGTGCTTACCTTTATGTCTGGTAGTGGACTCCTGTGCAGACTGAATGACTAGTATGGGACAATAGTGACCAAGGGGGTG
>JAABUP010009072.1_pt1 | contig 12387 bp, 11 predicted proteins | sample 5559201 | NCBI WGS metagenome assembly JAABUP01 (sample SAMN10711887, study PRJNA513373) | rock metagenome | isolation source: Antarctica rocks | place: Antarctica | reverse complement strand
GGTCGAGATGGACCCGTGCACGGCGCAGATCGCCACGCTGCTGCACCTCGACGCCTGGGTGCGCAACGAGGACTTCACCAAGGCGCGCATCGCCGAGACGTTCGATCTGGTGATCGGCAACCCGCCGTTCTCCGACCGCACGGTGCGGGCCGGCGACCCCGCGGGCAAGCTCGGCCTCAGCTTGCACGACTACTTCATCGCGCGCTCGATCGAGCGGCTGAAGCCGGGCGGCCTGGCCGCGTTCGTCACCAGCCGGTTCACCATGGACAAGGCCGACCAGACGGCGCGTGCGCACATCGCGGCCATGGCCGACCTGGTGGCTGCGGTGCGCTTGCCCGCCGGCAGCATGCAGGCCGCGTCCGGCACCGAGGTCGTGGTGGACGTGCTGCTGTTCCAGAAGCGCGCCCCCGGCACCCCGGCCAACGCCGTGGAGTGGGACAGCCTGATGGAGGTGGTCCCCGAGGAGGACGGGGAACAGGCGCTCTCCGTGAACCGCTACTTCGCCGAGCGTCCCGTGATGGTGCTCGGCGTGCACAGCCGCACCAGCGGGCCATTCGGCCCCACCTACACCTGCCGCGGCAGCACGGACGGCAACCTCGCGGCGACGCTGGAGAGCGTGCTGGAGCAGTGCTGCCCCCAGGGCATCCACACGCCCCCGGATGCCCCGGTAGCCCGCCGGCCGGAAACAGCCCGCATTCAGGTCGGCACCGCCGCCGAGGGCGCCACGGTCAAGGAAGGCAGCTACCTCGTGCTCGACGGCCATCTGGTGCAGGTGGTGGACGGCACGCCGGTCCCGGTCGCAGTGCGCTCGGGCACGGGCGGCGACGGCATCCCGGCCAAGCACGCGCGCATCCTGCGCGCCCTGATCCCGGTGCGCGACTGGGTGCGCGCGGTGCTGCGCGCCCAGGAGGCCAACGAGCCGTGGAGTGCAGCGCAGATCCGGCTGCGCGTCGCCTACAACACGTTCAAGCGCAACTTCGGCCCGATCAACCTGGCCACCGTGTCCAGCTCGGCCGACCCGAAGACCGGCGAGGAGCGCGAGACGGTGCGCCGGCCCAACCTGGCGCCGTTCCTCGACGACCCCGACTGCTGGCTGGTGTCCTCGATCGAGCACTACGACGAGGACAGCGGCACCGCCAAGCCGGGGCCGATCTTCAGCGAGCGGGTGATCCATCCCCGGCTGCCACCTTGATCGTCACCGCCGCCGACGCGCTCGCGGTGACGCTGCACGAGGTGGGCCACGTCGACCTCGACCGGGTGGCCGAGCTGCTCGGCCGCACCCGCGCCGAGGTGGCGGCCGAGCTTGGAGAGGCAGTGTTCCTCAACCCGGCGCTCAGCATCGGCGACACCGAGCAGTGGCAGACGGCTGACGCCTACCTGTCCGGCCCGGTGCGCACCAAGCTGGCCGCGGCCGAGGCGTCGGCGGCGCTCGACCCGCGCTTCGAGCGCAACGTGGCGCCGCTCAAGCGCGTGCAGCCCGAGGACCTGCGGCCGTCCGACATCACCGTGCGCCTGGGCGGGCCGTGGATCCCCACCGACGTGGTGGAGGCGTTCTCGGCCGAGGTGATCGGCGTTAGGACGTGGGTGCGCCACACGGTGGAGATCGCGGCATGGTCGCTCGACCTCAGCCGCTTCGACGGCGCGGCGGCCACGTCCGAATGGGGCACGGTGCGCCGGCACGCGGGCCTGCTGCTGTCGGACGCGCTGAACAGCTCGCTGCCGCAGATCTGGGACACGATCATCGACCACGGCGAGGAAACGCGCAAGCTGAACGAGAAAGAGACCGAGGCGGCCAAGGAAAAGCTGGCCCGGATCAAGGAGGCGTTCGAGCGCTGGGTGTGGACCGACGCGGACCGCACCGACCGGCTCGCCAGGGTCTACAACGACCGGTTCAACAACCTCGTGCCGCGCGCCTTCGACGGCTCGCACCTACAGCTGCCGGGCGCCAGCAGCGCGATCAGCCTGCGCCCGCACCAGAAGCGGGTGATCTGGCGCGTCATCGCCGCCGGGGGCACCTACATCGCGCACGCGGTCGGCGCGGGCAAGACGATGAGCATGGCGGCCGCGGTCATGGAACAGAAGCGCCTCGGCCTGATCGGCAAGGCCATGCTGGCGGTGCCGGGCCACTGCCTGGCCCAGGCCTCGCGCGAGTTCCTGGCCCTCTACCCGAACGCCCGCATCCTGGTCGCCGACGAGCAGAACTTCGCCAAGGACAAGCGCGCCCGCTTCCTGGCCCGTGCCGCGACCGCGACCTGGGACTGCATCATCATCACGCACTCGGCGTTTAAGTTCATCGCGGCGCCGGCCTGGTTCGAGCAGAGCATGATTACCGAGCAGGTCCAGGCCTACGAGGCGCTGCTGCTCAAGGTGGACGGCGACGACCGCCTGACCAGGAAGCGCATCGAACACGCCAAGGAGATGATGCTCGCCAAGCTGGAGGCGCTGGCCACGCGCAAGGACGACATGCTGACCATCGCCGAGATCGGCATCGACCAGATCATCGTCGACGAGGCGCAGGAGTTCAGGAAGCTCTCGTTCCCGACCAACATGAGCGGGCTGAAGGGCGTCGACCCCGACGGCTCGCAGCGGGCCTGGGACCTGTTCGTGAAATCGCGCTTCATCGCGCAGACCAGCCCGGGCCGGCCGCTGATCCTGGCTTCAGGCACGCCCCTCACCAACACGTTGGGCGAGATGTTCAGCCTGCAAAGGTTCATGCAGCCTGACGCATTGCAGGAGCGCGGCATCCACCAGTTCGACGCCTGGGCCAGCCTGTTCGGCGACACCCGCACCGAACTCGAATTGCAGCCATCCGGCCGCTACAAGCCCGTTACCCGGTTTGCCGAGTTCGTCAACGTCCCCGAGCTGATCGCGATGTTCCGCAGCGTCGCCGACGTGGCGCTCAAGGACGACCTGCGCCAGTTCCTGACGCTGCCGGCCGTGCGCACCGGCAAGCGCCAGATCGTGACAGCCCCGGCGAGTGCCGAGTTCCGCGGCTATCAGCGTGTGCTCGATGCGCGGATCAAGGCCATCGAGGAACGCGAAGGACCACCCCAGCCGGGCGACGACATCCTGCTCGCCGTCATCACCGACGGCCGTCACGCCGCCATCGACCTGCGCTTCGTGCTGAAAGGCATGCACGACGAGCCGGACAACAAGCTGAACAAGCTGGTCGCCAACGTGCACCGCATCTGGCGGAACACCGCGGACCGGCGCTACGTGCAGCCGGACGGCACGCCCTACCCGCTGCCGGGTGCGGCGCAGATGGTGTTCTCCGACCTCGGCACGCTCGCGGTGGAAGACACGCGCGGCTTCTCGGCCTACCGCTGGATCAAGCAGGAGCTGGTGCGCCTCGGCGTGCCGGCAGCCGAGATCGCCTTCATGCAGGACTACAAGAAGAGCACGGCCAAGCAGCGGCTGTTCAACGACGTGAACGGCGGCAAGGTCCGCGTGCTGATCGGCTCCAGCGAGACCATGGGCACCGGCGTCAACGCCCAGCAGCGCCTGGCCGCGCTGCACCACCTGGACGTGCCATGGCTGCCGAGCGCCATCGAGCAGCGCGAGGGCCGGATCGAGCGCCAGGGCAACCAGAACAGCGAGATAGAGCTGTATGCCTACGCGACGCTCGGCAACGTGGACGCGACGCAGTGGCAGCTGCTGGAGCGCAAGGCGCGGTTCATCGCCGCAGCCCTGGCCGGCGACCGCTCGATCCGCCGGCTGGAGGACATCGGCGCGCAGGCCAACCAGTTCGCCATGGCAAAAGCGTTAGCCTCGGGCGACCCACGCCTGATGCAGAAGGCCGGACTGGAAGCGGAGATCGCCCGGCTGCGCCGGCTGCGCGCCGCGCACCAGGACGGCCAGCACGCGGCGCGGCGCACGGTGGCCGACGCGCAGGCCGAGGCCCGGTCGTCGCGCACCCGCTGCGGGCAGATCGAGGAGGACCTCGAACGGCGCACGCCGACGCGCGGCGACCTGTTCGCCATGGAGGTGAACGGCAAGCCCACGACCGAGCGCCGGGTGGCCGGCGGCTCGCTGCTCTCGCGCATCCGGCTGCTGGCCCATGAGCACGCTGTCGGCAAATGGACGCTGGCCCGGATCGGCGGCTTCGCGGTCAAGGCCGAGGGCCGCAGCTGGGGCACCGTTGCCAGCCACCGCCTGGACGTGTGGCTCGACCGCACCGGCCACGAGCAGGAGGTGAAGATCGAGGACGAGCTGACCCCCATGGGGCTGGTCACGCGCCTGGAATACCTGCTCGACCGCTTCGAGGTGGACCTGGCCGGGCACAAGCGCCGCATCGCCGAGGCCGAGGCACGCGAGGCCACCTACGGCCAGCGGCTCGGGGAAGCGTTCGCCTACGAGGCGGAGCTGGACGCCAAGCAGGCCGAGCTGGACGCGATCGAGGCGGACCTCGGCGCAAACGCTGCGCATTCCGCAGACGCCGCCACGTCGCGGGACGGCGCGGAGGCGAGCATCCCGGACGCCGCGTAGCCGCCGCCCGATCCGACCCGTTCGTTCCCGGTTGCCCCGGCTTGGATGAGCAGGGAAGCCGGGAAGGGCAGGGAGGACGGCGGGGAACAAGGATGGCCGACGCCGAAGTGGATCGCTCCCGCATGCCCGGGCTGCGCCGCAAGGGCAAGGGCCTGCGGCCCGCGCCAGCGCGCGCCCTTGCCCCGCCTCCCGGGATGCGGGGCAGGGGAGGGGTCGGGCCGAAACGAGACGGCCGACAACCGAACCGAAGATGGAGGCGGGCCGGCACGCAGGAGCCGCCGACCGGGCGGACCCGCCCCGCCGGCCCCACGCCACCACTCCCACCACACCATCAACGCCAAGGAGCTTCACCATGCCGTTCGAGGCCGTGACCACGCACGACGTTTCGCGCGCCCGCTTCCTCTTGGAGCAGGTTGCCCACGCGCTGCTTGAGCAGGACCCGCAGATGCGGGACGACGACGCCCTGTTCCTGGACATGCTGGACGCCGAGGGCGGCGACACGCTCGACCTGCTGCGTGCGGGGCTGCGCGCCAGCCTGGACGCGGGAACGCAGGCCCGCGCCTGCAAGGAGCGCATCGGCCAGCTCGCCGAGCGCCAGCGCCGCCACGAGGGCCGGGCCGAAGCCTTGCAGGCGGCAGTCCACCAGGCCATGCGCGATCTGGGCCTCCCCCGCCTGCGCGACCCAGAGTTCACTGCAGCCCGCCGCGAAGGCAGCGAGCGCGCCGAGATCTCGGACATCGGCCTGCTGCCCGAGCGCTTCGTCCGCACCAAGCGGGAGCCGGACAAGGCGCCGCTGCTGGCCGCCCTCAAGGCCGGCGAGGCCGTCCCCGGCGCCGCACTGGCACGGGGCGACGAAACCCTGACCGTGAAGGTGAAGTGACCATGGACATGTCCATGACCGCAGCGCCCGCCACCGATCAGGCCGCCACCGTCGCCGCCGCCGCGGGCGCCTCCGAGAGCCAGGCCATCAACGAGCTGGCGACGGCGCTCGCAAAAGCCCAGGGCGCGTTCTCAAATCCCGAGAAGGATCGCAGGAACCCGCATTTCGGCAACTGCTATGCGACGCTGGGCGCGGTGATCGAGGCCACCCGCAAGGCGCTGGCCGAGAACGGGCTGAGCCTGACGCAGACGGTGGGCGGCCGGCCGCCGTGCCTGCGCTCGCGGCTGCTGCACTCGTCCGGGCAGTGGCTCGCAAGCGAGATGCCGCTGTTCATGGCAGGCAAGGGCAGCCAGGTGTTCGGCTCCGAGCTGACCTACATGCGCCGCTACGCCGTGTGCGCGCTGCTCAACATCGCGCCGGCCGAGGGCGACGACGACGGCAACGCCGCCCGGGCCGCAGCGGGCGCTGAGGCCCGCGCGCCCCAGACGCGAGAGGGCGGGCCGCGGTCCGGCAACAGCGGCGAGGCGCCGCCGCGACACGCCGGCGGCACGCCCGCCCGTCCGCCGTCCCGGGCACAGACGCCCCGGCCCGGCCCGGCCGACGCTGCGCGTGGGGACCAGCAGGCGCCGCCGCCGCCGCCGTCCCGTGGCCAGCCCGCCGCCGCGCCGGCCGAGGCAGATGCGCCGCCGTGGCAAGCCCAGGGCGCCTTGCGGCGGCCCAAGGACGAGGCCGCGCCGCCGTCGGTGTGGGGCATCCTGCGCCCGGGCAAGGCGGGCATCACCGCGCCGAACGGGGCGGCGTGGCTGAACTGGTGGACGGGCGTCGCCGGCAAGGCTGAGGCCGAGGGCAAGCGCGACTGGCTGCGCACCCTCTACGAGCTCAACACCGCGGCCTGGGACGAGATCGCGCTTGGCTCGCCGGAGGCGAGTGCGGTCGTCGCCAAGGCCGCCAAGGCTGTCAGCAGCGCGCTCGGCGACTGAACGCGCAGGCCCTGGCTGCTACCCGGTCGCCAGGGCCGTCCCGCGCCGTCCTGGCCGCCTCGGCAGGCGTGGGCAAGGAACCAGGAGAGGGCGGGCACGACAGCCAGGAACATGACAGCCGATGCCGGAGCAAGGCGCTCCCGCATGCCCGGGCCGCGCCGCAAGGGCAAGGGCCTGGCGGCCCGGGCTTTGCCCGCCCTTGCCCCGTGTCCCGGGATGCGGGAAGGGTCGAGCCGGGACGAGCCGGCCGACGAACAGAACATAGGAGAGCACAGCCGTGGAACTCAGGACCGTCGATCCCCGCAGCCTGATCGAGAACCCCGACAACCCGAGGCACCGGGCGCCGCCCGACCAGGCCGACCAGCAGATGGCGGCGACGGCGCGCGCCATCGGCATCCTGCAGCCGCCCGTGGTGCGCGAGGTCGAGGGCAAGCTGATGACCATCGACGGCCACCGCCGGGTGCGCGGCGCCATCGCGGCCGGACTGGCGGAGGTCCGGGTGGTCGTGCTGGGCGAGGGCGAGGACGCCGCCGACGACGAGATGCGATCCATGATAGGCAACATCGCCAGAAAGGCCATGTCGGCCGTCGAGCAGTGGCGCGCGATCGAGAAGCTGGTCAACGACCGCTGGACGGAGGAGGCGATCTGCACTGCCCTCGTGCTGCCGGTCCGCACCTTGCGCAAGCTGCGCCTGCTAGCGCGCATCCACCCGCCGATGCTGGACCGCATGCACGCCGGCGACATGCCGGGCGAGAGCGACCTGCGCAGCATCGCTTCTGCCTCGGCCGACGAACAGGCGGCGGCTTGGAAGAGGCACAAGCCGAAGAAGGGCGAAGAGGTGAGCTGGTGGCAGCTCAGCAACGCCCTGACCCGCCGGCGCATGCGGGGCGCCGATGCGGTGTTCGACGCGGAGTTCGCCGCCGCCTACGGCGTGGAATACACCGAGGACCTGTTCGCGCCCGCAGACGAGGACAGCCGCGCCACCAGCAACGTGGACGGCTTCCTCGCCGCCCAGCACGCCTGGATGGAAGCGAACCTGCCGCCGAACGGCGTCGTGCTGCAAGCCGGGGACTATGGGGGCGCCAAGTTGCCGCCCAAAGCAAACCGTTACTGGGGCAAGCCCGGCACCGGCGGCGCAAAGGAGGGCCACTTCCTCGACGAGCGCACCGGCCGAGTGGAGACGATCCTGTTCACCGTGCCCGCCCCATCCAGCACCGAAGGGAACCGGCACGGCGGAGCAGCGGGCGACGAACCTGCCCTGCCGAAGATGCCGCGCCCAGCGCTGACGCAGAAAGGCACGGCGATGGTCGGCGACATGCGCACTGACGCCCTGCACGCGGCGCTGCGCGACGAGCCGATCGACGACGGCCGACTGATCGCGTTGCTGGTGCTGGCGCTGGCCGGCCGCAACGTCGAGGTGAAGACCGGCCTGGCACGCGGGCCGATCCAGCGCGACGGCCGCGCGGAGATCGCGGCCACGCTGACGGAGGGCGGGGCGGTCACGTCGGATCCGGCCCTGCTGCAGGCGGCGGCGCGCTCGATGCTGGCCTACACGCTGTCCTGCCGCGAGAACTGGAGCCAGAGCGGCCCCGTGGCGCGCATCGCCGGCGACGCGGTCGGAGCCGACGCGCACCTGCCGAACATGGCGACGAGCGAGTTCCTCGCCTGCCTGTCCAAGGCCGCGGTCGAGGATGTGGCGGTCGGGCTCAGCGTGCCGGTGCAACCTACGGGCAAGGCGACGCGCGGCGCGGTGATCGCCCGCGTGGGTGGGGCGCGCTGGCTCTACCCGCCCGCCTTGTTCGCCACTGCCGAGGCCACGGCCCTGCCGGCCCGGCCTGACGAACAGGACGGCACGCTGGACAACAGCGCGGCCGGGGAGGCGCCGCCCGAGGACGAGGCGCCCGGCGATTACCTGGATGAGGACGCCGATGGTCACGCCAACGGGACGGATGCAGACGCGCCGCCGCTGGCCGATGACGACGGTGCGCCCGAGGCCGACGAGGCACCGGCTGTGCCGATCCGCCGCCACCGTTCGCGCAAGGACAACAGCGAGGCGCGGGCCGTGGCCTGACCCGGCCCTTCCATGCCTGACCACGCGGCAGCGGCGGGATATCGGTCCCGCCGCTGCCGTTTCCAGCCCAGGAGACCTCCCATGCCCACCTCCGACACTTCCACCGCGCCGGGGCTGCCGCCTCTGTGCTACGCCCGCCAGCCCGAGACCGGTGCAACCGTCCTGATCGTGCGTGGCGAAGCCGGCTGCCACCCGGTCGAAACCTCGCTCACGCCCGAGCAGCTCAACACGGCGCTGGCCAAGCCGCCGACTGACGCACAGGTCCAGGCGCTGCTCGTCGGTTCGATGTTCGGTTGGGACACGCGCGGTACGGACACGGCCCGCCATGCCGGCACCCACCCGCGTGCGGGCAACGCCACGACTGAACCGCTGCCGCTGTTCCCCATCGTGGCGCACTGGGGCGGACCCGACACGCCGTTCCGGTTGATGTGGCGCAGCCCCGTCTATCCGAGAGCGTCGCCCAGCCTGGACCCGCTCTGGGCCTATGCCGGCCAGGATCTTGGGTATTATGGCTGGCTGCGGGTGGCCGACCAGCAGGCCAGGCAGGCCTTCAGTTGCGGCCTCCTCGACCTGCCGCCACGCGACTGGCGGGAGATGTACAATGGCCGCGTCCCGCCCATCGAGGCTGCGGACGTCGCCATCGACGAGCACGCGGCCCAGCACGGCACCGGCCCGGCCCCCATACCGAGACCAGTGGCGCCGACCGGCTGACGCGCCAGCACCGTCTTCATCCGGTCCCGGCCTGATCCAGGACGGTCAGCACCCTTTCCACCCGCATCGACCGGCGCGCACATCGGGTGCCCGCGTGCGGCCGTGCACGCACCACGAGGATCGCCATGCCTGTCACCATCATTCTCAGCACCATCCCCGGCTTCATCGAGCGCTGCGACGGCTACAGCATGAGGACCATGCAGCTTTTTGGCCCTTCGCTCGGACGTGAAGCGGTCGCGGTCGCGACCGTCACCGATATCCGCACCGCCGTCCAGGCGTTCGGCCAGCGCGTGCGCGCCACTTATCTCGACGCCTCGTTCATGATCTCCGTCTCGATGCGCAAGGGCGACCGCAAGCCCCGAGGCTTCGACGCCGCCTACGCCCGCAACGGCTTCGGGGAAGAAGACTTCATGCTCGCCGTCGACAAGTGCACAAAGCCTGCGCCCGAGCTGGCCGAGGCCCTCTCCGCCGTCTCCGCCGCCTCCGCGGTATAGGGGAGGCACGCCGATGGCACTCACATTCGTGGCCGCTTGGGGCGGACCCGACACGCCTTTCCAGCTTGCCGGACAGCCGCCGATCAAATGCAAGCCAACACCGGACCGGCTCAGGGAGTATGCCGGCGACCATCTCGGCTTCTACACTTATTTGCGCATCGCCAATGCACGCATCGTGCGCCGGGTCGGCATCGGTCTGCTGGAGCTGGCCGACCGCTGCTGGCGCAATGCCTACAACGACCACCAGGTGTATCCCTGCGAGGCCGCCGACGACGCGCTTGCCGAGGAAGCGGCCGAGATAGGGTGTAAGTTGTGACGCGCTACCGGCTGCGGCTGGTCGAGCAGTCAATGCTGGAGGATAGCGGCGACTTCATCGTGGAAGCGGACACGCCCGAGCTGGCAGCGGCCGTCCTGTTGCGGGCGCACGACGCTGCCCGCGAGGCCTGCCGCGACCTGGTCGTGCTGCCCGACGGGCAGTCCCGTCGCATCGAGCCAAGGAAGGTGGTCGACAACAACGTGTTCTGCATCCGGCTCGACGACGCAGGCGACGAGGTCGGCGGCGAGATCAAGCCAGATGACGAACCGCCCCCAATCGACACAAACAGCCAGGACAGCACTGGCCTGTCCAGCACGGAGCCGCGGCCATGACAAAGAGCCGCTTCCGGCTCGACGTGCGGCCACGCGACCTCCACGTGGACCATGAACCCTGACGACAGACCGGGGAGGGGAACACCGAAACGAAGCATGATGCAGGACGGGGATGAGCTTCAGCGGTCCCAGCCCGTGCCGGCGCGTCCCTTCGGGTCTGCTGCGGCCTGAACCGGGACGGAGGCCGGGCCAACCCTGCGCCAAGCGGCGCTCCGCTGCGCGGCTCCAGCCCGCTCCCCGCGCACGGCCAGGCCGCGTGCGCCGCAGACCTCCAAGCAGGCCCGCGCCGCCCGCAACCCGGCTCTGCCCGCTCGCAAGCTTGCGGGGCTGGCACGTCCCCCGCCCCGGCTCGGATCGGCCGCACCCGATGGGACGCGCCGGCACGGGCCGGGGCCGCACTTCGAGGAACGGCGAGACATGAAATGACCAGTCTGAACAAAGCGCAGCTGATCGGCAATCTGGGACGCGACCCGGAGGTGCGGGCCACCCAGAACGGCAGCAGCATCGCCACCCTGAGCGTCGCCACGAGCGAGAGCTGGAAGGACAAGAACACCGGCGAGCGCGTCGAGCGGACGGAGTGGCACCGCGTCGTCATCCTGAACAACGACGGCCTGTGCAAGCTGGTGGAACGCTGCCTCGCCCGTGGGTCGAAGGTCTACGTCGAAGGCCAGATCCGGACACGCAAGTGGACCGACAGGGAGGGCACCGAGCGCTACGGGACCGAGATCCACGTGACGCCCCACGGCGGCACGATCACCTTCCTGGACAGCAAGCGCGACGGTGACGACCGCGAACCGCGCCGGATGCCGGCAACCGCCGGGGCAGGGGGCAGCACCGGCGCCGACCTCGACGACGACGTGCCGTTCGCCGCCTGCTGGCAGTAGTCCCAGCCTGACCCCTTCCCACGAACGCGCCCAGGGCCGGCCCGAGTGCCGGCCCTGCTTGGCCGCACCTGCCCTGGAGCCTGTCATGGAAAACCGCACGCCCGAGCCGCCCTTCCCGGATGCCTGCCGCACCAGCCGCATCGAAGACATCAACCACGATGGCACAGTCGTCGAGGCGGAAGGGACCGAGCGCCGTATCCGCTGGCGTGCCGACCGGGAGGGCCGCTGAGATGGCGTTCGAGGAAGGGCGCCAAGCCCGCCACGGAAATCGTGGAACGAAGGATGGGACACGACCGACACCATCCTGCACTCTCTCGGGCTTTCGTGAACCTTGGTCGGCTTGGAGGTGGCGGTTCGAATCCGTGGACGGGATACGGTGGCTGGTTAGCGTAAGCCAGAAGGCGAGTGGGGTTCGGTGCCCAGCCGTTCAGCAGTTTGCAGCCGGACTCCCGTCGCCACCTCCAAGCCGGCCGATCCCGCACGCAGGCCTCCGATGCTGCGCGGGACACAGGCGGCCATCGAGTTCACAAACTGATAAGCGACCGCGGCGGAGGCTGACGCCCTCGTCACCCGATACCGCTAAGCGTTCAACGCCAGCGCCGTCATCGCGGCGGTCGCGCGTTCGCGTCCGTGCCGGCCGACCTGTTCGGCCGGCTTGCCCGAAACCGCTTGCGTCGAACACGAGGAGGTCGACAAGCACCGCCTCGGTCTTCTGGTTCACCGGCTGGGATCGCCTGTCTTGGTTCTGGGCACGGCATCAGCCCGAGCCCTGTGCAGACAACTGCCGCCCTTGTTGCTCGGAGCTGGCCGCTTCCCTGTTCCCGGATACCCCCCCTCAAGGCCTACGGGCGTCACACAACTGCGGAACGAAGTGCCATGTCCCAGCCCTTGAGGAAGGTGTCGAGACGGCTGAGACCCCGGGCGATGGTTTTCGGGCCGGCTGGCTTGTAGCCGCGTGACGTGTAGCCGGACCAGCCGCCCAGGCGGGCCACGATCCAGGCAAACCAAGCCAAGCTCGCCTTCGGGTGTGGGTTCTTCAGCGTCTCCGTTCGCCCCTCAAGCCGGCTGTTCAGCGCCGTCAGTGCAGGCTCGTGCGCCGGGTCGATTGCGTCCGCCATGCTCTGCCCGGTTTGTCCGTTCCGCCCTATGACGATCTGCATGATCCGCACCGCAGCGATCAGCCCGACAATGGCCAGCTTCACGAACCGCCGCGCCTGCGTGACCTGTGACTGGT
>JAABUP010009068.1_pt1 | contig 12392 bp, 14 predicted proteins | sample 5559201 | NCBI WGS metagenome assembly JAABUP01 (sample SAMN10711887, study PRJNA513373) | rock metagenome | isolation source: Antarctica rocks | place: Antarctica | reverse complement strand
CGGTCGACTGGCTGACGCACGCGAACGCCCGGCCCTCGGCCGCGACCGGCGAGCCGCCGCTCGTGCGCCTGTCGGCGGAGGCGACCAAGGGCGGGCCGTTGCCCCCGACCGCGGCCGACTACGGGCTGCTCGCCACGGGCCTGGTCTCGGCGGAGGCGCTCGTCGCCGTCGCGGGCAACCGCTACTCCGTGCCGGTCGCCCACGTCGGCGCGCCGGTCACGGTGCGGGTCCATCGCGACCGGGTGCGGCTCTGGCGTGACGCCGTCTGCCTGGCGGACCATCCCCGCGCCCCGGACGGCGCGCGCCGCCGCGTCCTCGACCCGGCGCATTTCGCCCCGCTCTTCCCCCAGAAGCGACGCGCCCAGGCGATGCTCTACCGCGAGCTCCTGCTCGGCCTCGGCGGGCGCGCCCCCGCCTTCCTCGGCGCGCTCTCCCGTCGGCAGCGGGATCGCCTGCGCGAGGAGCTGCTCGCCGTCTACGCCCTCCACGAGCAGTACGGCCCGCCCGCGCTGCTGGCGGCGATGGCCCGCGCCGACGACGCCGGCACCTACAGCGCCGACGCCCTCGCGCTCCTCCTGACCACCCCGCGCCCGGGGCCGCTCGCGTCGGCCCCGCTCTTCGCCGACCTCCCGCCCCAAAGGGAGGTCGATCGCCTCTTGAGCAGCTACGAGGCCTGGGTCCACGTCGATGTTGCCCTGCCGGCAGGCCCGCCCGAAGCCGCCACGGCGCGGCCGGGGGCACTCGATATAGAAGGGAGCGACCGATGAGCGCGGTCCCCGACACCCTGCTCGCCCAGTTGCAGCTCCACCAGGCGGCCGCCGTGCTCCCGCAGTGGCTCGACCGCGCCGCCCAGGAGGAGTTGCCCTACGGCGACTTCCTCGGCGGGCTCCTCCAGGAGGAGGTGATCGCCCGCGCCGACGCGGCCACCTTGCGCCGCCTGCGCCAGGCCGCCTTCCCCTTCGCGGCGACCATTGAGCAGTTCGACTTCCGCTCCCGCCCCGAGCGCAAGCGCCAGGTCGTACTGCGCTACCTCGACCCGACCTTCGTGGCGCAGGCCGGGACCCTCACCCTCATCGGCCCGCCCGGGCTGGGGAAGACGATGCTGGCGATCTGCGTGGCCACGAAGCAGGTCCAGCTCGGCTACACCGCCCGCTTCGTCACCGCCCAGGCGCTCGCCGGCCAGCTCGGGCGGATCGCCACGGTCGTCGGGCGGCAGCGCCTCCTCAAGCCACTCCTCACCTGCGACGTGCTGGTGCTCGACGAGCTCGGCTACCTGCCAACAGAGCCCACCTTCGGCCCCGCCCTGTACGAAATCATCGCCGGTCGCTACACCCGACGACCGACGATTATCACGAGTAACAAGAGCCTGCCCGAGTGGGCCACGGTCGTGCAGGATGTGAGTCTGGCCGCAGCGCTGGTCGACCGACTCATGGATCGCGGGCAAGTCTTCTATTTGAAGGGTCCCTCCTGGCGGACCCGCGGGCACCCGACCGTGGAGGGACAGGCGACGGAAGCATCGGTCGCGCTGTAACATTTCTATTTCGGCACGCCGTCCACTTGACGACCGGCGCTTACACCTGGCGCAGGTGCGCCTCGCTGACGATGAGCAAGTGGTCGAGGTATTCGTCACGCGCGGAGCGGACCCAGCGCTCGGTGTAGGTGTTCGCCGTGGGTGCGCGGTAGGGCGTGCGCACGATCACGACGCCCTCGGCGGCGAACACCGTGTCGAAGGCGGGCGGGAACTTGGCGTCGTGATCGTGGATGACGAAGCGGGGCGAGGTGCCCGCCTCCTGCAGGGTCCAGGCCAGCTGGCGTGCCTGCTAGGTGACCCACGCGGCGGTCGGGTGGGCGCTGCAGCCAGCGAGGTGCACGCGCCGCGTTCCCACCTCAATGAAGAACAAGACATGGATCGTTTTGAGGAAGAGCGTCTCGACGGTGAAGAAATCACAGGCCAGCAGCTGGTCCTTGTGCTGCTGGAGGAAGTCGCGCCACGTTGTCGTCCGTCGCCGCTGTGGGGCAGGCGGCACGCGGTGCCGCCGGAGGGCCGCGCTGCACGGCCGAGGCGCTGACGGCGTGGCCCAGCTTGCCCAGCTCGCCCTGGATACGACGGTGCCCCCAGCGCGGGTTCTCCCGCGCGAGCCGGAGGATGAGTGCTTCCACCTCGCCCGAGATGGTGGGGCGGCCACCAGGATTCGTCTGTCGGTGGTTCCACTTGCGCCGGACCAGTTCGCGATGCCACTTCAGGATCGTGTCGGGCTTGAACAGCAACACCCACTGGTCGAGGTGGCTACGCGGGCCGGTGGTCAGGCGAGCCAGCGCGGTGACCAGGACCGCGAGGGTGAGCTTCTCGCCGCGTGTGAGCCGGGGCGGGCGGGGGCGCTGGCGCTGCAGGAGGCGCACCTGCTGCCGCAGCACGAGGATCTGGGGATCCTTGTCGCGGTCGTGTCGCCGCATGCCGAGGACCAAGTCGACGAGGAACGCGACGAGATGCGCCAGCACGAACCAGACCATCAGCCTTCTCCTCCGCGTGCAACGTCTCTCGACGGGCAGATGAGCCGCATCAGGGGTGGATCATAGCTGACCGGGTGGTGACCAGACGGGCGCAATGGTGCCAGATGAGGATTTCACACCATACACCATGATGGGGCAGCCCCAAAGGGCTAAAGTCGAGCTAAGTGTAGGCCGGACTGTGCAGCGAGGCTCCTAAACCGAAGCTCCGATGAGAGCCCCATGCGCCACGCTGCAAACCATGCGAGTTTCACCTGGGCTTCGATTTAGGAACGCACGTTGCTGTCGTATCCATCTACTCGCCTCTATTCGGGCTCCCTAGTTTCACAAGTTGTTCGATGACTCTAACATCATCGTAACTGGTAAGATCATACTTTCCGTTTAGATCTGGGGACTCTAGGTAGATCCTTAAGCATCTGTCATCCAGTCCATAAGGATTCAGCTGCTGTCGTATCCGAGAGGACTCATCGGGATCAAGCGTGAATGAGGCAACTTGACGAGGGTGAGGTTCATTAGCGTGGAATTGTTCAAAGTTCTTGAACTCAATCCTCAACCCATTGCAGTATGCAACTTCAATCCTCTTTCGAAGGCAGAAGTTGAACATTTCTTCGACACTATTAATAATGGGCTCTCCTTTATCATTCAAAGACGTATTACACAGCAGTGGAGTACCAGTCGCCTCACTGAAAGCTGCGATGAGGCCATATAAGGGTACATTCTGTGTGGCGTTAACCGTTTGAACGCGAGCAGTTCGGTCGAGATGCGCAATAGCTGGAATTAGGTGTATTTTGCTATCCTTGATACGAAAGGTTTCAAGCATGAAGGGTGACGGTCGCGCGTTATCGAACCACTCCCCCACACACTCTTCGAGAATCACGGGTGCCACAGGTCTCCACCACTGGCGCTCCTTGATGGCATTAAGAATCCCTTTTGTTGCTTCCTGCATTGGATCGCCAAGAATACTACGGTTTCCGAGAGCTCGAGGGCCGACCTCGGCACGACCCTCGAACCATACTATTGGATGCTGCCTCAGGTCTTCCACCGCCCGTAGAGCGTCTAACTCAATGACGCTCTTGATGAAAGGAGAATACATTTTGCCACCAATCAACTGCTGTAGGTGTTCGTCTGCATCGCCAAGATAGGGCGAACTAAACTCAAATGCAAGCCTCTGGCCCTGCGACTTCTTGTGGAAGGCATAAAGTGCAATACCTAAGGATTGGCCGCCGTCATTGACAGCTGGCACTGCAAGAAGCTTCTTGAACCCGAAGGTCTCCATGATATAACTATTCGAAGGGCAGTTCAGGGCGTAACCACCTGCCAATGCCAAATTTGTATCGGTGGGTATGAGTTTGTACTTTTCGAGAATAGTAGCAATATTGCGTTCCATTATTTCGATCGACATGCGTTGAATCACTTTCATAACAATACTGACAATATTCTCCTCATATGAGAAGAGGGGGTCGAGCCCAGAGAATTGGGCTGATGCGACCTGCCCCGAGGCCATGGATATTGCCTGATCATTGATCAGGTTGAACACAGTACGGGCATTCGAGGACGCTGACGAATTGAAGTAAGTCATCCTGGGAGGGGTTAATTTGACTTTGCTGGTGGAGGCAGATGCAAGGGCCATCAATGACCCCTCTTCCATGCGATACTTTCGAGCGGCCTCGATCCACAGCAGACCTGGTGACTCAACTGCAAACATCTCAATTTTGCCGCGCTGGACGACACAGCCAGCGTACCAATTCTTACTGCTACTTGGATTGGTTATCTCGCGATCGATGACAATATCCGGCGCACCATCAACAGCAAGAGCAACAATTGTTTCATCGTAGAAAGCGCTGCTATCAACTAAGAGCGAGGAGAAGAGGTGTGCGACACTATGATAGCTGAGGCCTAAGTATTGGTCGGAGGAAGTGTAGTCGCTTACCGTGGCCAATGAGGGCGTGCCCCAGACTTCAACCATATTGGACATTGACAGACCGTAACCTTGCAGCAATGAATCTATGAAGGATATCGCGTGCTTCACATCAACAAACGGACGACTATGATGCTTCAGTCCCGTGATGCGCTCTAACTCCCAATAATGTACCAAGCTAAGTCTATCTGATGACTTATGCCACAGGGAAATATTCTGATCGTGGCGAAGGAAGACGTTAGTAAGGTTGGCAAGGGGGCCAATATAGAGATACGCGGACAGATAGTATCCATCAATCATGCGGCCTCCTTCAGAGTTTCGAATTGGACAGTTAGGAACTCTGCTAGCGCCATCTACGCAGACATCATACCATCTAGATTGCGCGCTTGTCAGCCCTTCATATTCACTCAACAGGGCGATTGCATCTAAATTGCCATCAGGTGGCGCTGGGGGTGCCATGCGATGGGCGCGGGCATCGGCGATACGGCGGGCCGAGGAGCGATTGAGCGAGGAGGCCACATGATGACCGGCGTCCCGACGAGTCTCACGGCGTATTTCGCCGCCGTGCCCGACCCGCACGGCGAGCGTACCAAGCAGCACAGGCTGCTTATCCTGACCATCGCACTGTGTGCGGTCATCTGCGGGACCGACGATTTTGTAGGACAGTGACCTTCGCCGAGGCCGAGGCGGCCTGGTTGCGGACCCTCCTACCGGTGCCGGGTGGCATCCCCTGCCACGACACCTTGGCGATGGTCTTCGCCACGCTGGACCCCGAGGCCTTCCAGGCCTGCTACCTGGCGTGGGTCCAGGCGATAGTCCCAAGCACCGCCGGGCAGGTCGTGCCGATCGACGGTAAGGCGTTGCGCGTGGCGCGGGCAAGCGGGTCCGGGCAGGTCGCGGCGGCCAAGCAGTCCAATGAGATCACTGCTGTACCTGGCGGGGACGACCGTGACCAGCGAGGCAATGGGCTGCCAGACCGCCATCGCCGCCGCGATTGTCGCGTGGGGGACGACTACGTGCTCGCCCTCAAGGACAACCACCCGTGCTTGTACGAGGAGGTGCGCGTCACCTTCGCCCAGGAGCGAAAGAAGGGCTTCGCCGCACTGCCACCCGGCACACACAATTACCTGCGGACCGTCGAGAAGCATCACGGGAGACTGGAGATCCGTCGGCACTGGCCCCCAGCGGCCTGGTCGAGCGCGAGCGCCACGTCGGCGACCGCACTGCGGCATACCAGGCACTCCTGACGTTGCACGGCTTCACGGTCTCGATGAACCGAGCCTGAGCGTGCTTCGACCACGCCATGCAAGTACTTGCGCAGTTCCGCATTCGGCCGCATCTCTTTCGCCACCACCACTCCCTCTCCGGTAACATTCTTAGTTGAGATGACACGGGCTCTTAGCTCGACTTTGGCCCTTCGTCGCTACGCCCAGTGGCGTAGCGCCTGGGAAAACAAATGGCGGTGGGAGTTTTCGCATTTCGGGTGCGCGAGCCGACATGCAAAAACCTTAAGGGCGCTCCCGGCGACAAGCGCATTGTGGCGGCACACCAAGGCATTAAGCCCCACCCACCAGATCATGAAGGGCCAAAGTCGAGCTTAGTGAATACGGCTTATGCGCGAGTAGGTGGGAGGCAGAGGGCCAAGGGGAGCGCTGTCGCCGGGGCGTCGGCGTGGATGCGCAGGCGTCTGGCGATGGCCGTGTCGCGCAGCAGGCACATGACCGTTGGGCCGACCCCGGTGTGGATCAGGCTGCAGTCCTCGCCGAGGGTGACATCCCCGGTGCCGTGCAGCCGATCCTCGATCCCCCAGCGGCTGCGGGCAGCGACGGCGAAGGCGGCCGCCGAGAACGGCGCGCTGAGCAGGTAATGGTGGCGCCCCACGATCACAGTGCACTGGCAGCCGTGGTCAGTGTGGTGGACGAGGTCGTCCAAGGACGGCGATAGCGCTGCGCAATCGCGAGTGCGTCAGTGGCAAACTCGGCGCGCAGGTGGTTGGCCATCCCCCAGCCGATGACCCACCGCGAGTGCACGACCCTCAGGACGCTGGGGCCGACAGCAATCGGGCCATAGGCAACCCAAGCTCTGCCCAGGTACTATGTGGATAAGTCAGACCGCCTACCTCCTCGGGCGCGTGCCCATCGGAACCGAAAGAGAAGGTGACCCCACGGTTGGCGAAGCGGCGCGCTATATCGGGCTCGGGCACCCGTGACCTACCATTGATCTCGATCGCCACATCATGCCGCACGCAAAGCTCCGCCACTGCGTCGAGGCACGCTTCGGTCCGCGCGGCTCGACATCTTGCTCGACGATGATGCCATCTTTCAGGCGGTCAAGGCCGACCTCGCCAGGCGGCACCCGCGCACGCGGATCGACGGGCGACCGTCCACGCCGGTGGAAGTGGTCCTGCGGATGGTGGTCGTCAAGCATCTGTACGGCTGGAGCTATGAGCAGACCGAGCGCTGGGTCGCCGACAGCCTGTCCCTGCGCCAGTTCTGTCGCGTCTACGCCGCGCGCGTGCCCGACGACACCACCCTTATCCGCTGGGCGAACCTCATCCAGCCTGCCACGCTGCACACCCTGCTCGACCACATCGTCGGCCTCGCGCGGCAGCGCCGCGTCACGCGGGGCCGCAAACTCCGGATCGACGGCACCGTGGTCGAGACGAACATCCACCACCCGACCGACAGCACACTCCTGAACGATGGCGTGCGCATGCTCAGCCGCACCCTCACGAAGGCCAAAGGGGCGCTCCAGGACCTCGCCAACCTCGCCTCTGATGCTTTGCAGGACCGGACCCGCAGCGCCAAACGCCAGATGAAGCGGATTATGGCGGCCGCACGGCAGCGCGGCGAGCAGGCCGAGCAGGCGATGCAGGGCGCGTATCGTCGCCTGGTCGCGATCGCGGCAACCATGCGGGACCGGGCGCAGCAGGTCAGCGCGGTGTTGCACGAGCAGGCGACAACGACGGCACGCCGCATCGCGGCGGCGCTCGACCACGACCTCCCGCTCGTGGAGCAGGCGATCGCGCAGACCACGCGACGGGTGCTCCACGGCGAGGCGGTCCCCGCCAGCGAGCAGCTCGTCAGCCTCTTCGAGCCGCACACCGCCATCATCCGCACGGGCAAGCCCGGACGCCCCACGCAGTTCGGGCGCGTCCTCTGGCTGGACGAGGTAGACAGCGGCATCATCAGCCGCTACGAGGTCCTGGCGGGCAACCCGCCCGAACCGGCGCAACTGCCCCGGAGCCTGGACCATCATCGGGCGATCTTCATGCATCCCCCGCACCTGCTCGCCGGGGATCGCGGCATCCATAGCCCGGCGAACGAGCGCTACGCCACCGCCCACGGCGTGGCACAGGTGGTCCTCCCGAAGCCGGGCGCGAAGTCGGCGAAGCGCATCGCCCACGAGCAGCAACGCTGGTTCCGAAGGGGGCACGACTGGCGCTCGGGGATCGAGGGGCGCATCAGCGGGCTCAAACGACGCCACAAGCTCGACCGTTGCCGCAATCATGGCGACGACGGCATGGAACGGTGGGTCGGCTGGGGCCTCATCGCCCACGATCTGCGGGTCATCGCCGCCGCGACTGCCCGGTGAGCCACCCCGCGCACCCGCACCGCCGCCCGCGCTGCTCACGCCCAATACCGAACGGCAGAGCAACCACCCTTTTCCCTGTCCCGATAGGGTTTCGCACCAGAATCTAAACCAAAGCTCCGATGAGAACTACATGTACTACGCTAGGAACTATGTGGATTTCACCTGAGCTTTGGTTTAGTACTAGTAGTCGTTCGTCGCGCAGAGCGAGCTGGCGAGGACGCGTGGGAGCAGGTTGTCCGGCAAGCGTACCGGCACGGTCGGCGCGAGGACTGCGAGCGCCACCCCGTGCGCATTCGCTTCGGGCTGTGGGGTCCGGGGCGGCGCGAGGGGGGCGGCTTCGGCGGTCTGGGGGCGGGTCTCGCTCGTCATGGTGAGCTGTCTCCTTCCGATTCTTGGCGTATGAAGGCTTCGAACCTCGCTTCGCGGGTAACCTCGTCGTCGATCCAGGCGACGACGCCCTCGCGCTGGAGCGCGAGGCAGCAGGCGATGATCGCCGGGGTGAGGGTTTCGTCGGAGATGTCCCATACCGGCATCGCAGGGCGCTCCGCACGCATGACCGCCGCGATCTCGCGGCACGAGTACGCGCCGCTGCACAGGCCGAGGACGCGCTGGGCGAAGGGGGGCAGGAAGATCCAGCGGTGCCGTTCGCCCCCCGCACCATCGTCGCGCCGGATGCGGAGGTAGAGGCCCTCGTCCGTGAAACGGTTGTCGCGTTTCACCAGGTCGAGCATGCGCGCGCTTGAGTGCGGGGAAGGTCTCTGACGCGGCGGTGTCCTCGTCGAGGCCGAACGCCTCGGCGTACAGGCCTACGATCGCGGCGAGCGTCAATACCCCTTGGCAGTGTCGGAGGATAAACGCGTCCCGGGCGGGGAGCGGGAGTGGCCGTGTGCGATGATAGATCCCGCGCTCATCGACGTCGATCGCCTCGACCAGGCGCGGCCGGTAATTGGGGAGCAGGTCGTAGGCGACGCCCCGGGTCTCCGGATTGCCGATGATCACCTTCGGAATCGCGCCGATGAGTGCTGCCGTCATTCGTGCACCGCCGAGCCCGTCGCCGTCAAGGCCGCCTCCGCGTCGGCGAGGTGTTCGCGCAACGTGGCGAGGACGGGCGAAGTATGCCAGATCGTTTCCAGTCCCGCGTTACGGAGGGAGCCGAGCCGCCACGGGGCGGAATAGAGATTCGTACAGGGGAACACCTCGCCGTTATAGCCGATGTAGGCATACACCCCTCGTGCGCAGCCGCCGCAGCCGTCGTAATCGGGGATGGCGGGAACATGCGGCTGTACGGTACTGGGCACGCGGCCGATGAGCGTCTCACCCTCGGCCTTGCGTCGCGCCACATAGTCGCTGAGCGCGCGGATACGCTCGTTGGCAAGCTTGAGCGCATCGCTCGCACGGCCGGTCGAGAAGACACGTCCGAAATGCGCGCGCGTCACCCCCAGGCGATGGGCGAGGGCGAGCAGCGCCTCGATGTCGCGCGGAGCGGTCGTTGCACCCGTAGAGATGACGGTGTGGGTATCGGTGCGCACCCCCGCGCTCACGAGCGCCTCGATGCCACGGACGCTCCGCTCGAACGCGCGCGCCTGGCCCCGGAAAGCATCGTGGGCGGCGGCATCGGCGGAGTCGAGGCTGATCTTCACCACGTCGACACCGGTCGCCGCGAGGCGCCTGGCGAGCGATGCGGTGATCAGCGTGCCGTTGGTGTTGAGGCAGACATAGAACCCGAGGGCTTTCGCGTGGCGCAGGATCGCTTCGATCCCGACAGCTAGCAGGGCCTCGCCGCCGGTGAGCACCACATCGAAGACGCCAGCGTCGCGTAATCGTTCGAGGAGGGTACAAATCTCCTCGCGGGAGAGATTGTCCTCTTTGTCTTCGTTGGTCGAGCCGACGTAACAGTGCGCACAGGAGAGATTGCAACGAAATAATGTGGCGAGGGAGACGACGAGCGGCGCTCGCAGGCGTGGCGTGGCCTGACGATCCTGCGCGCCACGCGCACCGTCGACCAAGTTCGGTGTCGGCACCGCGTGTGGCCTGCGGATGATATCGAGCGCGTGTAATTGGGCCATGAACGCTTCGCACGCGTCTTCGAGCGCCGTGAGGTCCGGACGCACGCCTGTATCATCCATACACCGCTCGCCGAGTGCCCCGATCAGGCGCGCTCGCGGTGCACCGTCCGCCAGCAACTTAAAGAGCAGATAGCCGATGTCGTTCAACGGGGAATAGTCTTTCGTCTCGAGGTTGAAGAGCACGCCGCCGAATGCTTCGGAGCGATGGACGATGTCGGGATTAACGGTCCCGAACCAGCCGGGTCTCGTGGCCACCACACCTCCTTGCGCTGCGTACGAGGGGTGAGTCGGGCGTGAGATGGTACATACCGCTGTCCGCACCGATCGCGATCGACCTCGACCTTACCGTCTGTTGTCCTGGCCCCTGACCCCACAATCGTACCCCGTCCCACCCGGTACAGCGAGAGGGGATCCCGACAGATCGCTGTCGGGATCCCGCCACGTCGGCCGCGCGGTCGGCATGTTTGGGTGTGCGGAGCGTGCGAGATTGCCTTGTAGCCCTCCCTTCGTCCGTCGTCGCCGTTCGCCATCCAGCACGCTCGCGGGCAACCCGACGCTCGGGAGGCCGCTCGCATCGTGCGCCGGCTCCCCGCCGGGGGTGACTGAGCGCTGGGACGCTGCAGGAGGGGAAAGCCGCACTTAGGGAAAGGGACCCATGCAGATCTCTAAGACACTTCTCCTGACCTCCCCCACATTCGGGTGGCGCGAGCTGCGCACGGTGCTCGATCACGTACCGACGATCGCGATCGTCGGCGAGACCGGCGATCCCGTTGCGGCGGTCGGGCTCGCGCAACGGCATCGGCCCGAGCTCATCCTCGCCGCCACGACCACGCTCGATCCCGCCCTGCTCGCCCGCCTCGCGGCGTCAGGTCCCGCGGGGCGTGCCGGCGCGAAGATCATCCTGCTGGCCCAGGGGAAGCAGCGGCATGGCACGCTCGGCGTCCTGCCGACGAGTGTGGTCGGGTATCTGCTGTGGGGGGACCTCTCGATCGCGTGCCTGCAGAGCGCGATTGAACTCCTGCTCACGGGGGATTTCGTCGTCGGTAGTCGGGCGGCTGTCGGTGGACTGCGGCCCGACGGCGAGGCGACGACCGAGGTACCGAACAGGGTCCCACCCCTGACACCGAGGGAATCTGCGGTGCTCGCGCATCTCGCGGAGGGCCTGACATACGGCGAGGTGGCCCGGGTCGAGCGGGTCAGCGTGCGCACCGTCGAGCGGATCGTGGCACGCCTGCAGGCGACGTTTCAGGCACCGAACAGCTTCGTGCTGGCGAAACGCGCCGCACAACATGGCCTGATCTCGTAGCGTGGCGCTCCCCACGTCCCCAGAATTTTCGCCATCGCCACCGGGGAGCCGACGGCAGGTGCTCATTCTGCGGTCGGGGGATGCCGCTCGCGCACGCGCCGGGGCCGTCATGTCGTGCGGTGGCATGACCCATTCGGTTCACCGGGGGTGTCACATTGTTCTGCGCGATGTGTGTCAGGCGAGCGCGTTCTCTCGGAAGGACTCACGACCTCCGCCCACCGTGCCGTCTGTGGTGAGCATTGCGCTTCCCCGGGCGGCGACGGGGCGGCGCGCCGATCGGACTGGCGTCGCCTACCACTCTTGGAGACGAGGAAGTACGAATTCCGCCGGCACATCTCGCGCCCGGGCTGGGCATATTCGCGCTGTCGCTGAACGATATCGCCGGCGCTTCGCCGCGCGGCTGCGCACGGGGCACCCGCCGTCGACCGCTCGGGGCGAGACGCGTCAAGGAGGTCCGTAGCGCTGGTTTCTGCGGACACCACCGAGGTGCCGTTGGCGCGATCCGCCCGCGAAGCACTGCTGGACAGGCCTCCGGCGACCCGAGCTCATGCATTCTCCTCGGGTAGCGTGAGGGCGCGGCGTGCGGCGGTGAGTTCTTCGCGGACGAGCGGATCGCCTGCCCACGGTCTTATGGCGACGAATTCGACATCAATATGCAGCCGGAGCGCGCGCGCGCGGCTGCGGGCGCGGAGTCGCGCGCGCTCTTCCACCCCGTCCGGGAGCGGCTCGGTCGGAACAGCCGCCGGTGGCGGTGCCGCCGGCGGGGTGATGCGCTGCGCATCGGTCGGCGATGCGGTTTCGCGCGTGGGCGTCGGTCCCGCTGGCGGGATGTTGCGCAGCGCATCACCGGCTGGTGCATCCCTCTGCGTGGGGGTCGGTCGCAGCGGCGCCCCCACGATGCCGTGCCGGATGAGCGGGGCGGGTCCGGCCGGATCGGGCACGGGGATGCTGCCGGTCCGCCGCTGCCGCTCCACCAGCGCGCGCAATTCGGGACGACTCA
>JAABUP010009067.1_pt1 | contig 12394 bp, 10 predicted proteins | sample 5559201 | NCBI WGS metagenome assembly JAABUP01 (sample SAMN10711887, study PRJNA513373) | rock metagenome | isolation source: Antarctica rocks | place: Antarctica | reverse complement strand
CTGCGCACCGCCCCACCAACGGCACCACACGATAACAACCGGCAGGGACTCCACCTAACCAAAGCGAAACAGTGTCTCGACGAAGCCGGCCACCTCTGTTCCGCTTCAAGGACTACCGCCGCGACGGCGCCGAGCGCTACCGCACCATGACGCTGTCGATTGACGAGTTCATCCGCCGGTTCCTGCTGCACGTCCTGCCGCGCGGGTTCCACCGCATCCGTCATTACGGCCTGCTCGCCAGCGGCGGCCGTCGCGACAATCTCGCCCGCGCCCATGAGCTCCTCGCCGCACCGACGCCGCCCGCTGCACCGGACGCGACGCCCGAGCCGTCGGATCACCGCCCGCCCTGTCCCTGCTGCGGCGGTCGCATGATCATCATCGAGACGTTCGAGCGCTGCAGTCAGCCACGGGCGCCACCGGCCCCGCCGCGATCAGCCGGCAGGACAGCGTCGTGACCCGGCACGGCACACCCGACCCGCAAATCGCAGCCCTGCTGCGGTCAGCGATACCGCTTGCGCTCGACGCTTCCAACGGCCCGCGGCACAGCCTCGATCGGCGCCGAAGACGGCCCATCAGCGGCAACGCCCACCCTCAGACTCGCGTCAGAACTCGGTCCGAGCGCATGATCGCGCCTCCGAGCCCGACCGCTCCGGCATCGCCCAAACCCTAAATCCCCATACAGACCACCACCGGTCCGCGGGTTCGTCCTTCGGAGACTTTCGTACGCCAAGTGGCGTCCGAAACTCATCACGACAACTCATCACGACAGCGGACTGTCCGCTGTGGAGAGGGTAGCCGGTAGAAGCGGACGTTACCGTTGTGGCTTACCGCTTGGGCCCGCTAACGACCAAGGTTGGCTCGGTCACGGTTTCGCATTTATTTAGCCAGGCGCCGTGGAAGGACGGGGGCGATGCGCGACGTGCTCTCGACAGACGCCATCTTAGTCGCGGAGCAACAGCAGTTTTCAAAGTAGATGAAGGGCAGACTTCACGCAGGCAAATTCAACCCTCGCACTATCGTTGAGAATAAGCGCCGCAAGTCCAGTAAGATGATTTCCGCCTGAAGCCTGCACGGTGTAGGCAATTCCATATTCGCCAGTCCATGTCATTCCGCTTCGGGCAAACCGTACCGGCAAATCGAGTGGCGGTCGCCCGAAGGCATTGAACCGGACCCACGGTGTGCCATTCGTCTTGAAATAAAATTGTGCCTGGGCCGGTACCAACTGGCCGGCGACGACGTCGGGCCGTTTGTTAGGCGAGTTCTGCCACGCCCTCTGTCCGACCGCGACGGTTCCGGTGCAGATGCTACCCATGACCCTCTCAAAATCGGGAGGAAGGGACGGGGTCAGAGATCCGTAGGCAACTTGGTGAGAAAGTGTCGGACGGCTCTTTTCGTCAGCCGAGCTGCCCGTTCTGGTCACAGCGTCGGAGCTGCTGACCATGTACGAAGCTGTCTCCTTCGTGCTGAGCTCCTGAAAACCTGCTTTATCGTTTCCCCCTCCTTGGCCAGTGGCGACTTGGGTCGGCCGCCCCACCGCGCGTGACGGCGGGAGAAAAGGCGTACTTCTCGTCAAGGTCCGGAGTGCCCGGCGCTTGATCAACAGTGGAGCCGCGTTTGGCGGCTGCGCCGCGGTTGCGGCCAACGGAGCCGATGGCGGAGAAGCGGATGCTGGGTGGGACCGTGCCTCGGCTACGGTTTCTGTGCCGAATAGCGGCAAGGTGGTCGTCGATGACGCCTCTTGGAAGGGATCTTGCTGTGCTGCGGTCCCCTGCTCGATGGCGCTGCCCACATCGGCGGCCTGCAGTGTCGCGCCGATCGAACGCTCGTTCAGCGGACCCTGCTGTTGTGCGAGAAGTGTCATGGCTGGATCCGAAGCCGGACCAGGGATCAGACTTGCAACCCCGAGTGACAGGCCCGCCACTCCGACCGTGAGCAACACCTGCTGCGGTCGGCTGATGCGGCGGAGGTCAACTTGATCCAGGAGGATGCGGTCGATCCGGCAAGGGAGAGTCGAAGGCCTTGCCATAGCTGGCCCCCGGGACACCGGCCCCGAACGCCGGCCCATCTCAAGCAGGATCTCGGCATAGCCAAGGCGGTCGCGTGTGGAGACCATCGCTTGATCGTCGCTGGCAAGCTCGGTCAGCGCGACGAGCCGACGATGGAGCCACCACGACAAGGGACTGAACCAGAACAAGGCCCTGTTCAGTTGCGACACGATCAGCATCGCGAAGTCCCATCGCGCAACATGGGCCCGCTCATGAGCCAGGACAGCCTGCTTCGTCTCGGCAGACCAGTTTACGGCGTCGGCCGGCAACAAGACGACATGAGCTATCGTCACAGGTCCCGCGACGTCTCGGCTGATCCGAACCCGGTTTCCCGCAGCCCAGTCTGGGTGAACCGGGACTGCCCTGGCCAGCAGCCGAAACGACAGGCCGACGCCGAGGACAACGCGAAGGACGATGCCGCAACCGACGACGAGGTAGATGGCCTTCAGCCATGATCCAGGTAAAGGCTGCGGCTGGAATTCGACGACAACATCTCCTGGAAGCGCTTGCAGCGAGGGTCGTTGCAGCAGGTCGGTCGCACCATCGATCAGTGGTCTTGAGAGTGACGAGTCGAGCGGGAAGCGCAGTGGGGTGAACTGCGGAAGCATGGGCATCGCGATCGAGGCCACCAGGACGATGGTCCATGCCGCGAGCAACAGCTGAGCATGTCGGACGCGCAGCAGCCAAAGGGCACATTGGACCACACCAGCGAGGAGGAGGGTACGAAGCGCCGCCTCTCCCAGGATATCGAGCATCAACGGCGAGCTTTCGCCGCGTTGATCCGTTTCGCGAGCAGCTCTAGGGTGCGGGGCTCCAGCATCCGCGCGTCAGCCATTCCGACTAGCACGTCGTCCACCGAACCGTTGCAGAACCAGTCGATAATCCGCTTGACCGCCCGCGCCGCAACTTGCTGGCGAGCCTGTACAGCACTGAAGACGAAGGTTCGGCCAACGACGCTGTGGATTACATACCCCTTGTCCTCAAGCCGTCGGAGGACTGTCCGCACGGTCGACTCCTTGGCATTCCGGGTGAGCTCCTCTCGAACCTGCTCGGCCGTGACCTCACCCTTGTTCCAGACGAGTTGCATAATTTCGAGCTCGAGTTCACCGAGATCGGGCAGCCTCTCATGCATAAAACACCGTCCCGCGTAACACTACAACGTGTAGCGCTCGGCTCCATGCGACGCAAGCTGGCCGGGGTGCGTGGTCTCCTAACCGCCGCGACAAGACTGCCGCCAGAGCTAGCGAGACAAGCATCCAATGCATATGCTACGGCCAGTAGCGTTATATAAGCAGATGATGGAAGGGTCCTCGATGACAGTCGGGACGTGTTTTTGGACGGGAGGCAGCCGCGGACAGGGCAGGCTCTCATCTTCTCACCCTTGGAGCATATATCAAGAATCTCGGACCAGCAGTTTCAGGCGGGTCAATCTCCAGCCACTTCCAGGGCTCCGCAGCCGACCCGTAGGCAAGAGAGCCTGCCATTGCAGCGATTGGAGAAAGCACCACCATGCCGGATGGTGGTCGGCTCCGTCTCTCCGCTCAGATCGTCGATCTCGAACAGTGGCGCATCATGGGGTGAAACGCCGCTCCGTCCGGTTTGATCGATGCTAAGCAGCAGCCAACGGCTGGCGGTGCGCGTGCACCGGCGCGAAACGCTGGGCTGGCTGGTCCTGCTTTCACTGGCGCTGCACCTGACATTATTCCTGTCCTTGCTGATCATTCCGTCGACGCAGCCACCAACAAGTGCATCGGAGCCGCTCTCGGTGGAGATTATTGCGGAGGAAGGTCCGGCAGAGGCGACGCCGGAGCCGCCCGCCCCGACGGAGGCAACCGCCGCGCCGATTGCTCCGCCCGCACCGGTTCAGCAAGCTGAGATACCGCTACCAACGCCGGCACCCGCGCCGATGCCTGTGCCGCCGCCACCCCCGCCGGTCGCACAGGCGCACCAGCCGCCGGCGCCGCCACGGCGCATGGCTGCGCGGCCTGCGGCCGCCCGCGCTCCGGTCAACCCGGCGGGAGCGGCCGCGCACGCGACAGACGGGCAGAATGCCGCGAGCCGCGCGAGCCATGCGAACAATGGTACCGCCTGGATGGGGAAGTTGAAGCAGTGGTGGGACCAGCACTCCTTCTATCCTAAAGAGGCGTCGCAGAGCGACGAGGGTGGCAACGTAAAAGTACACATCGTTATTGCCCCTGACGGCCAGGTCACGTCGATCGAAATGGTGCAAGGCTCGGGATCGAGTGTGCTCGACGCGGCGGCGGTAGCGGTGTTTCGCAACGCCCATCTGCCGCCGTTCCCGCCGGGCACGCCCGTGCAGCCGGCTGATGTCGTGGTGACGCTGCACTATCGCCCGGCGGACAGCGGCGGGTGATCCGATGCAACCCCAGGGCCTGGTGAAAACCACACCGCTCCCGGCACGAGATACCGATATTCACGACAGGTGGTTGCGCAGGCAGAACGTCGACCGTGCAAAAACGCCTGGACATGTGTCCGGCACGGGTTAATGCTACAGCTTGTCGCATTTGCTTCACCGGAAGGCCGGTATCGATCTAAAAGATGGGAGAACACTCGATGCGGTTGTCGGTCGCTTCAGCCGCCCTTGCCGCGGCTTTTGTTCTGACGCCGGTGGTCGCCGGCTACGCGCCCGCGTTGGCCCAGGACTTCAGCATAACGAACCAAGTGCAGCCAGCGAACGCGGGCCGCCGCGACTTGATGAGGCAATTGCAGGCATGGTGGGACGTGCATGCCTACTATCCCAGACGCGCGTCGCAGAGCGATGAGGGTGGCACTGTCAAAATCCACCTGGTGATCCACCCTGACGGCAACATCTGGATGGTCGATGTGTTGGAAAGCTCGGGATCGCGCTCGCTCGACACGGCGGGCACCTCGGCGTTCCGCGGAGGATTCGTGCGGCCGTTCCAGGCGGGCGCGCCGGAGGCCGATATAGACATCTCGCTGCACTACGTCCTGGCGCACCGGCACGATCAGCCGGTGGCTGCCGGTTACACGCCCGTGTTGTCCAAGAGCCCCTTCACCATAACGAACGATCCGGTTAAGTCGCCTATCCTTGATACAATGCTGCAAAGGACCTGCACCGGAACGGTCGTGAAGCAGGGGATAAGAAATCATCCTATTTACGGAGCACGTTTTTGGGCCCAAGCAATTTTCTTTCGCAGGCCTGATGGCACGCCATGGGTCAAATTTTATGAAGGGGGCTTTCCCATCCTCGCTCCGGTGACAGAAGTCGGCAAGTTGGTGCAGTGGACCGGTCGAGCAGAGCGTGGCGTGGGTGGGGTGAGTAGGTTTACTCAGTACACCGTATGGGCTGACGACGATAACAATCTCAGCGGCAACATAGAAACCATCTATGCTGCTGAAGCTAAAGCTAATCCGGATATCAATCGTGGGGGGACGGTCGATCTTTCCTGCGCAACAGAGGTCGTTCCTGCGATTACTTGGAGTGCTTTCTCTGTAACTCCCGGTGTAAATCCACTTGGTGATCCACCCTGACGCTCAAGGCTCCCCTCATTTTCAGATCGGTCCGAAAGTATCGGCGAAGACTGGGAGCTCGACGAGTATGGCCGCGAACCGCTCCACGAGCGGCAGCAATCGGTGCTCGGGCATGGTGGGGATGAGTTCGTAAAGCATGCAGCCCTGCCGGAACAGCGAGTGCGTGCGCCGTCTGGTGGTGTTGGATTTAAGATGCCGATCATAGCCGAGCGCTTCGCCCGCGGCCCCGAGCAGCGTCAGCAAGGCAAGGGCGAGCGCGTTGAGCAGCCATAGGCGATCGCGCCGCTCGGGCGTGCTGACACGTATCGCGCCCATCCCCATGCCGAAGCACAGGTCCTTAGTGTCGCGGAAGGTGCACTCGATGCTCCACCGTTTGCCATACAAGCCCATCAGAGTTTTGGCGGTCGCATCGGTGGTGCTGCTGGCCAGGCACCATGCCTGCTTCATCGCGTGGTCCTGCACGCAGACGACCGTTCCCACCGGGTAGCTGTAGCGGCTTGCACTTATCCGCGGTCGGGCGCGACCTTATCGGCCTGAACCGGCTCACGCTCGCTGGGATTATCGGCGGTACCTGGCTCACGCTCAGTGACTTTAGGCGCAGGCTCAGTGCGACGGGCTTGCACTTATCGGCCCCGGCGCACGCTGGCTGGGACTGAGGCTGGGACTGACGGGCCGGGCAAGGAAACGGAGGGTTTGTTGCCTGCCGGGTGCCGCCCGCGCGGCACCATGTAAATAGCCTATCTGCTGGGCAACAAACCCGTGTAGGGTTTCAACGTGTCCGAACCAACCACTTGCACGGATTTCCTGCCCCGATGACCACCGTAGTCATCGGCTACGCGCGCGTGAGCACCGAGGACCAGAGCCTTGACCTGCAGCGCGACGCGCTGGAGCGAGCCGGCTGCAGCCGCATCTACGAGGACCGGGCCAGCGGGGCGCGAGCGGACCGGCCGGGCCTGGCGCTCGCGCTGGAGGTGGCGCGCGCCGGCGACCAGCTGGCGCCTCGACCGGCTGGGCCGGTCCATGTCGGACCTGATCGTGCTGACCCGCAAGCTGGGGGAGCGCGGCGTCGAGCTGCGCAGCCTGACCGAGGGCATCGACACCGCCACCATCAACGGCAAGTTCGCCTTCCACCTGTTCGCGGCGCTGGCCGAGTTCGAGCGTGCGCTGACCCGCGAGTGCACCCAGGCCGGCCTGGCGGCGGCGCGCGCCCGCGGCCGCAAGGGCGGCCGGCCTAAGCTGCTGACGCCGGAGAAGCGCCGGCACGCCGTCGCGCTCTACCAGGGCAAGCAGCACAGCATCGCCGAGATTCGCCGCCTGATGGGCATCTCCAAGCCCACCCTCTACAGCTACGTCGGCGAGACCGGTGCCTGAGCAGGCCCCCGGCTCGCGCATCCCGCACGAGGCGCTGGTGAGCCTGCGCCACCGCCTGGCAACGCTGCCGGCCCGGCACCCCGACCGCAAGAACCTGGTCGCCAATGCCGCATCGCTCTACGGCCTGTCGCGCTCCACGCTGTACCGCGGCTTGCGTCAGCAGCCGCGGCCCAAGCCGCTGCACCGCGCCGACCGCGGCCGGCCCAAGGTCGCTGCCGCCAGTGACCTGGAACGCTGGTGCGAGACCATCGCGGCCATGAAGCTGCGCACGCTGAACGGCAAGGGCCGCCACCTTTCGACGGCCGGTGCGATCCGCATCCTGGAGGAGCACGGGGTCGAGACGCCGGACGGCCCGGTCCGCCTGCCGCCGGGGCTGCTCAGCAAGGCGACCGCCAACCGCTACCTGCGCCAGTGGGGCTACGACCACGACCGCATGACGCGGGCGCCTGCCGCGGTGCGGTTCCAGGCCGAGCACAGCAACGCGCTGTGGCACTTCGACCTCAGCCCGTCCGACCTCAAGCACGTCGAGGAGGTTCCAGCCTGGGTCGAACCCGGCCGGGGGGCGCCGACGCTGATGATCTACAGCGTCGTAGACGACCGCTCCGGCGTCGCCTACCAGGAGTACCGCTGCGTCTACGGCGAGGATGTCGAGGCCGGGCTGCGCTTCCTGTTCAGCGCCATGGCGCCCAAGCCCGACGAGGATGGCGTGCCGTTCGGGGGCATCCCTGCCGCAATCTACTGCGACAACGGCCCGATCTCCCGCAGCGGCGTGTTCCGGCGCGTGATGGAGCAACTCGGCGTCACCGTGCTCAACCACATGCCGGCTGGCTCGGACGGGCGCCGCACCACGGCGCGCAGCAAGGGCAAGGTCGAGCGGCCGTTCCGCACGGTCAAGGAGGCGCACGAGACGCTGTATCACTTCCACAAGCCGCAGAACGAGGCGGAGGCCAACCTGTGGTTCCGGCGCTACCTGGCCGGATACAACGCCCAGCGCCACCGGGCCGAGCCGCATTCGCGCCTGGAGGACTGGCTGGCCAACCTGCCCAAGGGCGGCATCCGCGAGATGTGCGCCTGGGAGCGCTTCTGCGCTTTCGCCCGCGAGCCGGAGCGGCGCCAGGTCGGCGGCGATGCTCGGGTCAGTGTGGCGGGCACGCTGTATGAGGTGGACGCGGACCTCGCCGGCGAGACGGTGCTGCTGTGGTGGGGGCTGTTCGACCAGGACCTCTACGTCGAGCACGGCGACGCGCGCTTCGGCCCCTACCATCCCGTTGGCGGGCCGGTGCCGCTGCACCACTATCGCCAGCACAAGAAGGGCAAGCGGGAGAAGCGCGCTGACCGTGTGGCGGCCCTGGCTGACGCGCTGCAGGTGCCGCGCGCCGTGCTGGCGGGCCATCCGGCGCTGGCCGCTGCCAGCCCGGCCACCGCAGCGCCGCAGCCGCGGCGCCCCTTCGCCGACCCTGACCCCTATCGCGAGTTCGCCTACACCAACCGCGTCACCGCCAAGCTGGCGATCGCGGCCAGCCTCGGGATGCCGCTCGCCCGGCTGACGGAGGAGGAACGCGCCTTCATCGACTCCGTGCTGGCCGAAACCCTGGAACGACGCGCCGTGCTGGGCCGCGTCATGGCCCGGCTCCGGCCCGGCAAGGAGGCGCGATGCTAGCCGAGGTCCAGGACCACTTCGGCTTCACCCGTGACCCGCAGGCGGCCGGCTTCTACGAGACGGCCTACCACCGGCAGTTCCTCCGTGACCTGCGAACCGCCATCCATGCCGGCAAGCTGATCGCCTTCACCGGCCTGGTCGGCTCGGGCAAGACCCTGCTGCTGCGCCAGCTGCAGGCCGACCTCGTGGCCGAGAAGCGCGTCACCGTGTCCAAGTCGCTGGCCGTGGACAAGGACCGCGCCAGCCTCACCACCCTCATCACGGCCCTGTTCTACGACCTGTCGCCGGAGAAGGACCCGCGCATCCCCGCTCAAAGCGAGCACCGCGAGCGCGCCCTGCGCGACTTGGTGCGCAAGAGCAAGCGGCCGGTGGTGCTGTTCGTGGACGAGGCCCATGACCTCCACCACAAGACGCTGTCCGGGCTGAAGCGCCTGCGCGAGGTGGTGGCGGACGGGGACGGCGTGCTGTCCATCGTGCTGGCCGGGCACCCGCGGCTGCGCAACGCGCTGATGCGGCCCAACATGGAGGAGGTCGGCTTCCGCTTCGCCGTGTTCCCGTTCGAGGGCATGGCCGGCCACCAGGCCGGCTACATCGCCTGGCTGCTCGGGCGCTGCCTGCGCGAGGGCGCCGACCCGGCCAGCGTCATCGAGCCGGACGCGGTGGAGCTGCTCGCCGCCCGCCTGCGCACGCCCCTGCAGGTTGAGCGCTACCTGGCGATGGCGTTTGAGGAGACGCACCGCATCGGTGAGCGCACGGTCACGGCCGCCGTGGTGGAGGCGGTGCTGTCGCGCCAACTCGACGACCTGGAACCCAGGCTCACCCGGCACGGCTACGACGTGCGCAGCATCGCCGACGAGTTCCGGGTCAAGCCGGCCGACGTCCGGCTGTTCCTGCAAGGCCAGCTCGACCCCGCCCGCACCCGCGAACTCACCGAGCAGATGCTCGTCGCCGGGCTGCCGGTATGAGGGCGAACAAGAAACGACTGTCTGGTGCGCGTTGATGTATCAGCCACGACTGAGTGCAGCCGTGCCAACCACCAATTTTTTCACATAGGGTATTGATGTCCCGCGAAGTCATGGAGTTCGACGTCATCATCGTGGGAGCCGGCCCTGCCGGCCTCGCTGCTGGCATTCGCCTGCGCCAACTTGCCGCGTCGCGCGGCCACGATGTGACGGTGTGCATCGTTGAGAAGGGGTCCGAGGTCGGCGCTCACATCCTTTCGGGGGCCGTCATTGATCCCGTTGCGCTAACCGAGCTTCTCCCCGACTGGGCAAGCCAAGGCGCCCCGCTCATCACGCCCGTGACTGAAGATCGCTTCCTGTTCCTGACGCAGACGAAATCCTACGCCTTCCCCAGTTGGCTGCTTCCTCCGCTCATGAGGAACCACGGCAACTATATCGTAAGCCTTGGTCAAGTCTGCCGGTGGATGGCAGTGCAGGCCGAAGCCCTTGGCGTCGAGATTTTCCCGGGTTTCGCCGCCTCCGAGGTGCTCTTCCATGACGACGGAAGCGTAAAAGGCGTGGCGACCGGTGACATGGGCGTCAGCCGCGATGGGCAGCGCAAAGCTAGTTTCGCGCAGGGCGTGGAGCTACACGCGAAGTACACCCTGCTCGCCGAAGGTGCGCGGGGCTCGTTGAGCAAGCAGGTCATGAGCCGCTACAACTTGGCAGAAGGTTGCGATCCGCAGAAGTTCGGCATCGGAATTAAAGAGTTGTGGGAGGTCGATCCCGCCGTGCATCGGCCAGGCCTGGTCGAGCATTCGCAAGGTTGGCCGCTCGGCCGCAATGCTGGTGGCGGCAGCTTCATGTACCACCTGAAGGGCTGCCAGGTGTCGCTCGGCTTCGTCGTGCACCTGAACTATGAGAACCCCTATTTGTCGCCCTTCGACGAGTTCCAACGCTTCAAGGCGCATCCCTCCATCAAGCGCCATCTCGCAGGTGGCAGGAGGATTTCCTATGGAGCCCGGGTGATCAACGAGGGCGGCTTACAGTCCGTACCCAAGTTGACGTTCCCCGGCGGCGCCTTGATCGGCTGCGCTGCCGGGTTCGTCAACCTGCCGCGGATCAAAGGCACCCACAACGCGATGAAGACCGGCATGATGGCGGCCGAAGCGGCATTCGAGGCGCTCTCTGCCGCCTCGCCCGACCGTAGTGAACTCGCGGCATACCCGGCCGCCTTCAAGCGGTCATGGGCGTACAAGGACCTGCATAAGGTGCGCAACGTGAAGCCCGGCCTGAAATGGGGTATGGTGCTGGGGACTATCCACGGCGGATTGCATATGTGGCTCAACAGCCTTGGCCTGGGCTTCCTCGTGCCCTGGACGTTGCACCACCAGAGGGCCGACTACCAGACGCTGAAGCCGGCATCCGATTGCAAGGTCATCAAGTACCCCAAGCCGGATGGCGTGTTGACCTTTGACCGGCTCTCCTCGGTGTTCCTCTCCAACACTAACCATGAGGAGGATCAGCCCGTGCATCTGCACCTGCGCGATCCGGGGTTGTGGAAACCGGTGAATTGGGACCAGTTCCGCAGCCCGGAGAGCCGCTACTGCCCTGCGGCGGTCTACGAGGCGGTCGGCACAGAAGCGGACCGAGAACTCCGGGGCACCGTCGATCCAGAGGCAACGGCCGGTCCAGGTGCCGCCCTGGAGGCTGGAGAGCCTGGTTCACAGTTGGTGATCAACGCGCAGAACTGCGTTCACTGCAAGACATGCGACGTGAAGGACCCTTCGCAGAACATCGACTGGAGAACGCCAGAGGGCACCGGGGGGCCGAACTACTCGACCATGTGAGAGGCCCAGGCCTCAGTCCCATCCAGCGTGCGCCAGGGTCGATAAGTGCAAGCCCGTCGCACCGAGCCTGCGCCTGGGATCACCGGGCGTGAGCCAGAGGCCACCGATAATCCCAGCGAGCATGAGCCGGTTCAGGCCGATAAGTGCGCGCCCAGCCCCGGATAAGTGCAAGCCGCTACATCTAGCGTTGAATTTCTGAATGGGTTTTTTGGCGGTTAAAATCGCTCGCGGAGGTGTTCCCAGCTACCACCAGATTACCGGCCGTTATCCTTATGCCTCGGTTGCGTCAGCAACACCCGGCCGCCAGAGGGCCTGTATGAGAATTTGGCGCGGATCGTCGCCATGGCCCCTTATGGTCAAACCACTTTCCCTGCCCTGGAGAGCGCGGCACGAGACCGCGTCCTGCCGCCGCCTGACAGCCTGTCCGATGTCCGTTCCGGGTGCGACACGCATGGAGCAATCAAAATGAGGCAGGACGCTGAAGCAGGAATGCGGCCGCCAGTCAGGCAGACGTGAGCCGCCCAGCCAAAGCCGCCTGGTGCGCGGTCCGCATCGCTGCAACTGCCGCTGCAGCCTGGCGCGTCTCCGCCTTCGACGCCGGGTCAACATCTCCAGCGCTCTCCGCCATCTGCTCAATACCCTCCGCCAGCCCATCCTGGAGAGCATCCAGGCGATCCTGGTAGGCATCCGGGTCCAGCGCCTCGCGCCAGCCAGTCAGCAGCCGTTCCATGTGCATGACGATGCGGGCCTGCGTTGGGTTGCGGCTGATAAGGTCCAGCAGGGCCTTCATGTCATCGGCCATCGTCTTGCTGGGGGTCGGCGTCGAAGCGGTATTCCTTTGCATGAACTGACATATGATGCTGTTCCTGCCTTCGTCCAAGCCATGACGAGGTAGCTGGGAAGCGTCCACTGCCATCTGCGCGAGGACCCACAGCGCTGGGCGGGAAAGAGGGGATCATGGGCGCGAACGGGCGATGATCCCGCGCCGAAGTGCGAATGATCTGGGCCGCTCTC
>JAABUP010009066.1_pt1 | contig 12395 bp, 12 predicted proteins | sample 5559201 | NCBI WGS metagenome assembly JAABUP01 (sample SAMN10711887, study PRJNA513373) | rock metagenome | isolation source: Antarctica rocks | place: Antarctica | reverse complement strand
AGCTCATGATGAGCTAGGTACGTGCAGGACAAGTCTTGTCTCTCCAGAGCAGCCTGTCTTGTGCATCCCTATAAGGCCTACTAATACGACAGTTTTGACAATCACGTAATGCAACATCATTGAAACCTAGGGCAGCCAGGTGGGCGAAGCCCCTTGACTTCAAACAAAAGCTTCTTTGGCAATCTATTGTTAGGCATCCTGAAAACATGACCTAGCCACCTGAGTCTTTTGCCTTGCAGCTGCACACATACTGACTGCATCCAGTTAGTGCATCTCAGCATGCGCAATTTGTGTTCTTGCGTCAGTAGAAGTCCTGACAGAGCCACAAGGACTGTTGGATTGTTCCAATCCCTCAATGACAGTCTGCAGCCTGGTGGAAAATGGCAGATCATCCAGTTCCTTACTAAGCAGAACTGATGGCAGACGTCCACTTGGGCTGGATCCTGACCCTGAAACAGAATCTTTGAGCGCCAGATCCACAATAGCAGTGGCATTTGACAGCTGTGCAGAGCTTGCTGAGGTGTTTGACGACTTGGCAGAATACTGAGCTGAGGCTTCGGCGCTACTGTCTCAATGAATGGTGTCCAGCCTGCTTCTGCCTGCATGGGCCATGAAGGACCCCCTTCTGGTGGGAGGGGGCCTGTAGGATGATCTTGCACTGCGTTTGTCACCATCAAATGATCCATAGCTGGCAACAGATCCAGCACTGGAGAAATCAGGGCTGGTTGACGACGCCCCTACATCAGGGGAAACAGTCAGCACATTTGCTATGAGTACAAGCAAGGGGACAAAACACGTGATCAGGTTGACTGGTTTAGGAGAGGTGTGATGACATGTACAATATGCTGATGACTCACCAGATGATGATGACTCAGCAAGGCTGTTCTGGGAAACGCCCTTGGCAGGCGGCGGCCCTGCCCTAGCACCGAGGCTCCTCTGCTGAAGCTGCGATGCCTCAAAGGGTGAGCGCATCTCCTGGTCAGCTTGACTAGCCGCCATGTGTTTCCCGCCAGATCGTTCTCGCCTATGCTGGGCTCTGGGAGATCCCACAGGACTTTGCCTGCCATGATTTGAATGGTCGGACACATTCCTTGGGGAGTGCCTTGCAGCAGTGGCAGCAGCAGTCTGGCTGGCGGGAGGCTTTTCCTGCCCTAAACTTGAATCATCTGACTCAGCTAGAGAGTTTTGCCTGGCGGCAAGCCATTGTTCCGCAGCAGCAGCAAAGGGATTTGCAACTGATGAAAGCTGTCTGGAAGGTTCTGGAAGGCTGCTGGTACTTAGCCCAGACTCTTCAGCAGATGACTCGTCACTGTCACATGGGTGCCAGTTCTGGGAAGCTGCTAGGAATGGGTTGACATAGGCGTTCACAGGAGGTGGTGCAGCAGTTGCTACTGTAGCATGCGACTCTGCCTCAGCTTCAGTGGAGCTGATTCCTGGCTGTGCAGCCCCTGCTGTGTGTGCCGGCCTTGAACCTTCAGCCTGTGCCGACCCTGTTGGGTTTGTTATTTCTGAGCCTGCTGTGCCTGCCGAGCTTGAACCTTTCCACCCTGTCGTGTTTGAGCTTTCAACGCACGCTGAGCCCAGCATCTTGCACCTCTGCGCCTGCCTTGGTCTCCATTCGATGAAATGGTCATCGCCTGAAGCATCTCCGGTGCTGCCCCCCACCTGCCTTCTGCCCTCAGCGTTGTTCCCTGACTCTGCTCGGCCGTGGTGCTTGTGATCCCCTGTATCACGGCTGGTCAACCTAATGGTCTCGTTCTCGCCGCCATTCCGTATGCTCTCCTCACTGCTGCGCCTCTCTTGCTGCAGAAAATTGATGCCAATGCCTCAAAAAGGTATCAAGACTTCACTGTGCAGTGCCAAGCACCACAGCATGCAGCACGCACTCACTCAGCTTGATGCTTATGCCTTGCAACAAGCTGTGGACCAATGTGCTGAATGTGCTGTGCTGTGCTACGCCACTAGCAATGTGCTGTGCTATGCTATGCTTGGAGTTCAATAGTTGTACTACACTGTACAGTTGAACGTTATGCCACACTACGCCAGGCAGAGCCTAGGCTTTGCATTGAGTGCTAAAATGCAGAAGCTGAGACCCAGTATATTCAGGGCACACACCTGAGCTTTGCTGAAGCTATCCTGTCGCCACTGCTGCTGAGCAGCCATCATGTGACCTAGGGCTACTCCACGGCCGCCAAAGGGCCCTGACTTGCGCATTGTCAGGCTGCCACCTCCCCTAGACTCCTCAACACTCAGTGGCTCACCACTCAGACACTTGAAGGGAAGCTGGTCAGACTCAGAGTCATCGGCGGAATTGTGACTCTGAGCTCTGAGGCTCTGTTGTGCGAAGGCAGAGAAGGGCGTGCCTCCAATAACTTGGCCTATGCTGCCTATCGCCTGAGTGATGCTGCCTTTCGCTTGACTGAGGCTGCCTAGCACTTGGGAGATGTTGGTTCTGACAACACCAGGGCGGCCTTGTTCCTGCTCTCCAACTGTATTTGCCTCAGCCACAGGTGCGCTGTTGCCACCGTTTTCAGCAGCGTCTGCAGCAGGTGCTTGCTCAGTAACAGCCTGGGATCCATGTGATGCCTCAGTGTCAGAGGCAGAAGCTGGCTGGCTGCTGGGCTGTGCTTTGCCTGCTGTGCCCTGATCCAAATTTTGGCGCGGCTGTGCGCTGCCTGCTGTGCCCTGATCCAAATCTTGGCGCTGCTGTGCTTTGCCCGCTGAGGCTGTGGCAGCTGCTTGGGGAGCTTCTGAAAGAGATGCCATACCAGCTGCTGCAGCACGCTTTGCCCTGAGCCAGGCGGGAACAGCTGACTGCCCGTTTCTTGGAGCAGCTGACAAAGATTTGTGCCGATGAGGTTCCAATTCAACACCACCAACTGCATTTGAGCGAGAATGCACACCCCCTACAAAACATGGCATTTGCAGCTCTCAGGCTGCATGGCTATTTTCTGCTTCACATGCATGGAGGAAGTCAACAGCTGAGATGAAAGTCCCTAACACAGCCATTGTGAAATCAGTTAATTCCCAAACCACGTATGCACTACAGTATATGTGATATGGCAGTGCAGTTGGGTCAAAGGCATTGTAGCATGATTGTGCACCTGCACCTGCACCTGCACTGCACTGACAAAACCTCCAAGTGACATATCAAGATTGACCATGTTAGGCAGACACGTTAGGCAGGCACGTTAGGCAGACAACAGTGCAAAGCGTCTTTATTTGAGTTTTGCCAACTACGTAAGGGCCAAAATGTGGAAGTTACTGCTTTTTGCCTGCTTTCCAGTTCTCCTGCTTTGTGACTCTCTACCAGCTAAGCTTTCTCTACCAAAGCAGAATCTCCATGCAATCTGTCTGTCACTGATACTGGACCACCACGTTTACAGGACAAGCCAAATGAGGCGTTACAAGCCAAAACGAGGTTCAAACTGGGAACGCTTGTGTCAGCATGCACAGCATGACACTTTGGCTCAGGACACTTTGCCACGACTTCAACGCACATAGGACAGAAACAACAACCCAGGTTGTCGGAGTCCTGGCTCAGTTGTACTTTGCAGAAGGAGTGATCTGATATCAACTCCCAGAGCAGGTACAGGCCCTACCAATTGGGGTGTCGGCCATGAACAAGCTGGAAGCAGTATCAAACTGGTCACCAAAGTTGGTGGCAGTTCCTCCAAAGGTATGGCGCCTGGTAGGGCTACGGCCTTTGTGCCTGAGAGCATTTTGCAAAAGTTGCTGCTGTGACTGACCCCCTGAAATGGGATGCTTCTGGTAGTACGACCCACCACCCCCCTGACCCGTCCCACGCCGACTGCCTATGGCAGATGGTCAGAACTTCAGGGAATGCAGTTTCCCTATGAAGCCAACATTACGTGACTAGCAAGCTGATGATGCTCACGTGGCAGTTACAACCACGGGTGCTACTGTTTGTTGCTTCAGCAGCCTTTGCACAGTTTCTGGTCTACAGCAGTCCTGGACGGATGCAAGTCACGCTGGGTTTCATAACAAAACCAGAGGGTGGCCAATGCAGCTGGGAGGATAACACATGGTCACCCAACATGAACATGATGATGATGATGATGATGATGATGATGATGATGATGATGATGATGATGATGATGATGATGATGATGATGATGATGATGATGATGATGATGATGATGCGTCGATCATGCGCGTGCTCAAAAGTTGTTGATTGCGTTGCGACTTGGGTCTGACGCCGACCATACACAGGTCATCCTAGCAGGCCTGGCCTTCCTCACCTTCAGAACCAGCAGTGACGTCCACCACGTGTTAGTGATCGATAGTGGCAGCACAGGGACAAGAATGTATGTCACAGCTCATGCAAAGTCTGAACGATGCCGCCAAAAAACTGCCGAGCTTGCTGCTGACTCATTGCAGAGTAGCATACAAGTGGAAAGAAAACCCTGGACAAGCCCCAATTGTGAGCGCTGTTGTGCCACAGACAGCACAGCAGAAAGGCAAGCGCTTGTGCTGGTCACTGGCTTCTTGCATGCCACTTCTCTACATCGCCTTCATCACTTGCAAGGGTTTGCAAAGCACGCACAGCATCTGCACAGGCCATATGGCCACATGAGCAACACCCAAACTGGGTCAACTCACAGCAGAGAGTGATACTGCAGTCCCTAGGAAAGCTGCTGGAGATGTGAGAGCATATGATAGGGTGGAGACAGAGCCAGGTCTGGACAAGTTTGTCGCTGATGCTGAAGGTAAAATCTACATGCCTCCGACGGTCACACTGCAATGCCCTATCTGGCCCTCATCTATCTTGCTCTGTGTCATTCTGCCCTGTGTCATCCTGCCCTGTGTCATCCTGCCCTGTTTCATACTGCCCTGTGTCATCCTATGCTGCCCTGCCCTGTGCCGCCCTGCCTTGTCCTGCTCCCTTCTATCCTGCCCTGCTCTTGCCCTGCCCTGCCCTGCCCTGCCCTCTACTGTGCCGCCCTGCACCATCAGTGGGATGATGGACACATTCATGTTCAACATATGCAGGCCTTCAGCCACAAGTGCCCGGCTGGTCCATTTGTAGCAACTCTATATCTTTAAGCACCTTTCTTACAATCCCCTGTAACATGGCTGCCAATAAATGATGTGCTTTCTTTTCAGAATTGAAAGAAAACCAGATTGTTGACAGCCATGGTGGCGTCTACCTGTATGTCGCTGCTGCTCTCACCTTGCCTTGCTGCTTCCCGCCACAAGCTCTGACTGGACTAGCAGCCCTATCCTGCCTCTTTTACCCTACCTGTCAACGCCTGTCAATACTGCAGTACGCACCATACCGTTTCTCACACCACTGTACCTGATTGAGCACCATCTTCCTTCTTATATCCTTGCCAATGTATCTTGTGCCTGACCCTTGCATTCATGTTGCGTGTAGGCTGAGTCTCCCATGCATGGATCCAACTTGACAAGGTGGAAGTACAATTCCATCATGCCGCCTCGCTGTGCAGCTGGCCATCTGGCATCATCACATAACGTCAATGATTGCTTTGGCAGGCCTATCGACCCAGATACTCACAGCCCCACGTAACCTCTGCATTTGGTGTTGCCGATGCTTTCTGCCGATTGCATGTTGACAGACCTGACCCTGCCTGTGCAGGTCTGTGGACAAGCGCATTGCAGCCTCTGCTAGCCTGGGCTGAAGATGTTGTACCCAGAAAGCAATGGGAAGATACACCACTGTTCCTGTTTGGCACAGCAGGCCTGAGAGTCCTCACCCCTGAGAGCCAGAGCATTCTTCTCAGGAACATCCAAAATGCTTTGCAAGGCTCTCCTTTCAGGTCTGCAACCCTCTTGAGCTGTACTCAGCAACCTTGCTTGGTTGGTTACATGGTGGTATGGCCTGGCCCTAGAGCAGACCTTGAAGCAGTTTACATGGTTTGCAAGTCTATGTGATAGATCGTTATCAAGTTGATCAATGATACAACCCTCATACCAGGGTTGTTTGGCCTTGAAGGCTAGTATGAGCCTTATGTAGCTCAAGATGCTGTCCTGACTAGCAAGGAGTCAGGGACAACTCATCTAAGAGGACAACCAGTCTCATTGAGTTTGGCCATCCCAGCACTCATCCAAGCAGCCCATGCCTCGCGTCAAGATTATATTGTTTGCACACCGGCACAGCAAGACATAGAATGATGAGCGCTGGCTTGACAGCCATCTGGGAAATGCTTCCAGTCAGTCCCCCAGTGCATGTGGCTCAATTTATTGGCTCTCAACAGACATGATGTGTTGGTTGATGACTGCCAAGACAGGACCTCGTACAGGGCGCTACTCAGGGCTGCACTTACCTGACCCTAGGGGCAGACACGTCTTTCATAAAGTGGCTGCATGAATGTGTGAATGAATGAATGGATGGTTGGATGCATCCATATGGCTGGACGGATGGACACATGAACAGATCGATGGATGTATGGACAGATGGATGGATGGATGGATGGATGGATGGATGGATGGATGGATGGACTGATGGACAGACGAACGAGTGAATGACACACCACACCACACCACACCACACTACACCACACCACACCACACCACACCACACCACACCACACCACACCACACCACACCACACCACACCACACCACACCACACTACACCACACCACACCACACCACACCACACCACACCACACCACACCACACCACACCACACCACACCACACCACCACGACCCCATGAGCGGTTCTGTTCTCCTGCAGGTTTGAGCCTGGTTAGGCCAAGCTGGCTCTTGCCATTGACCAGGATTTGAGCAGCCCTCAAGTACCTCACAGGCACTTTGACGTGGTGCTGCAGGCTTGAACAGTCCTGGACAACAACACATGAAGCAAATTTGTGTAATGTCAGTGTCAATGATTGTGGTTTTTTGCGTGCTCAAACATTCATTGTCATTTACTATCTGAACTCTCCCCTAGCGCTCTTTCTGTCTTGCCAAGTGCAGCAGGCACACCATGATCTTGCCCTAAAAAGGGAAATTTTCCCAGATACTGAATCCATCTTGTTGATAAATCTGATAAGGAGAAACTTCTGATGGGGCTGCGATGGCGCTCTGGCTGATGCAGGTTTGAGCCCTCATGGGCAAAGGTAATTTCCGGCATAGAAGAAGGAGTGTATGGCTGGATAGCTCTCAACTACCTCACAGGCCACCTGGTCCCCAATGCTGGCCAGAATCAGGACTCTGACTATTCCAGCCCTGATGGTAAGGTGAACACACATCTTGGCGTCTTGGCAACTGAACAACTTACTATGACAACAGAACAGGTCTGCATCTGATGAACGGCTTTGGCTGTAAAGGTTGCACATTTTGGTTGAGAGACTTTCTCAACAAGACTACGCTTGCTGGAATTGGGGATGCAGGGTTTCAGACTAAACCCTACACCATTGTTAGTAAACATGTGTGCGTAATCACTCGAAGGGCTGTCAGCTGGGCGCTGGGGCTCCAATCAATGGTCCTGTGTCCAAAGCCAGAAGTGTAGTACTGAAGCCAGTCCAGCAGTATGCATTGTTTCAGTTGGCTTTGCATGCCCTGTGAGACTTGCATGACCATGATGCTGTACAAAGCAGCAGCCACGCCAGCAGCTTTACTCACCATGACTTTAGACATAAGCTCTGCAATGCATCTCAGTGCATCGTACACAACCTTGCATGTTTGCATGCTAAACATAAGCTCTACAAATCCAGGCATTTCATCAGGCTCTGAAACTGGTGCATCCTTGCAAGTCCCAATTGGGGGCGCCCCAATTGGGGACGTGTATCTGAAATTCAATTGATCAAGGCAAGCAGCAGTGACACACAGCCATCATACTGCATGCAGGTCTATAAAATCAGGCGCTGTGGGTGCAATCCGAGCAGTGGTAGTGAGATAGGCACTCTTGAGCAGTCTTGATGAAAACACAGCAGGCTTGACTTCAGCACGTGAGCATTCATGAAAGGATGAATCTGCTGCAGGCAGGGGTGAGGGGTTGGGCACGGTGGGGGCAGTGGATCTGGGGGGCTCATCCTTGGAGGTGTCCTTTGTACCTGGTGACTCAACTCATACTGGTGCTGGTGACTCAACTCATGCTGGTGCTGGTGACTCACAAGGTAGGCTCAATGGCAAATCCTAAAGCCTGCACCTTGCATACCTTTCTTACAAGGCAACCCTGTGTTCATGTTTACCACAACCTTTGTTCTTGGTGCTATGTAGCTGCAGAAATGGTCCGTGTCTGCTGCAACATCATGGGAGGCTGCCATAATGTGCTCACATTGGCTGCTCACTCTGTTGCTACCTACCCACAGTCTACTCACTGTCTACTCACGCTGTCGCTGCTTTCAATCACCTTGATCACAAGAAGGGCATGACAGCTTTTTGTTACTCTCTGTTCACACCTGATGCAAAGTCTTTGTCCATACATGTATCTAGTGGTGTAACATACGTAAAATGCATATGCGTACAATAACAACATGAGGCATGCAACCAATTTGTGGTTGTGTACAGTTGCATGTCAATGGCACACTCATCATCTGACAGTCATATGACAGTCATGTGACAGATCCTGACTTGTGACTCTGTTGATTGCAGTCAACGTGACAGTTCTAGGAACAAATTACTCCCTTTACACGTACGTACACCACAGTTACGGTCTCAATGACGCCTTTGACCGCTCAGTGGCGCATCTGCTTTCAACGCAGCAGCCCGAGCAACTGGACAGCGAGACCGATACCTTTTTGCAAGACTCAATCCAATCCAAGCCCTTGGAACAAGATGACACAGCAATCACTGCAGTGCACCCAGCAGAGGGCAGAAGGCGCAGTATATTGCAAGGGGTTGACTTAGTCTCAGGCAGCAGTCCCAGCCCTCACTCACTAGCAGCAGTCCCAGTCCTTAGTCCCAAGCAGCAGTCCCCGTCCTCAATTCCAAGCAGCAATCCCAGTCCTCAGTCGCAAGCAGCAGCCCCAGTCCTCGGTCCCAAGCAGCAATCCCAGTCCCCAGCCCCTGGCAGCAGAGGTACTGATGCAAGAGTGCAAGGGGTGGGAAGCCAATCAGAAGGCAGAAGTGCTGGCATAGTCCGAGAAGGAGGGCACTTGCTCAATAGAAAGGGGCATTTGGTCAATGAAGAAGGGCAGTTGGTCAACAGCAGCGAGTTGCTGCAACCAGAGCTGGACTTGGCAGGGGCCAGAAGTCGCAGTATGCTGCAAGGAAGGATAACAGTGGAGCACCCTTGTCTTCATGAGGGGTACTCAAAGGAGTACGCATGGGTGGCACATGGGGCCCACGTGGCCCCTCTGCCACAAGTGCAGCTTCTCGGCAGGTATTTGTTCTTTGTCCTGTTGCCTGCTCCAGTCATTGGAGCAGTCATAGGATAATAATAATTTAAACAACAAAAAAACGCTTTCCAGTTCATGATGAGCTAGGTACGTGCAGGACAGTCATAGGCGCTCCCAAGCATTTGCTGTACGTGGTCTGCTTCATGGTCATTTGGAGGCTGTAATTCCTTCTACATCAACATTGCCAAACACGCCTGGCCTTCTACTGGAGAAAGCTGCCTTCAGCTGTTCCCTTCAGCATTCTGGGTGCTGCCAGTCAGCCCTGCCATGTGTTGGCACAAGCTGCCTTTCGTGCCTTTCCTGTACTCCCTTCTCCATGCTATGCATCGTCACTCAGGCCCGACCTGACTATAGCCCTTGCTCTGTTGTGCCTTGTATAGCAGCTTCCACGATGAGAGAGCAGCTGAACAGGCGCTGCCTTGAATTTGCCAGAACAAGCATTTTGGGAGCAGTTTTGTGGCCCCCACCATCTTTCTTGGGTGAACTCTGCTTGTGTACATATGCAGAAAAATGCCCTGGTTGAGCAGCCTTGCTTGGAGAAAAGTTTCTGTACTGCAATTGCCCTGGGGAAGCCAAGTGAAACAGCATAATGCTGCCATGCTGAAACATGGTGAACGCTTCAATTTTTTTCGATATCTCTCTTCTTCTTCTCTACCTCCTCTTCTTCTTCTTCTCCAGCTCCTCCTCCTCCTCTTCTTCTCCACCTCCTCCTCTTTCTCCTTCTCCTATCCTCCTCCTCCTCCTTTGTGCTTGTAGTGTGTCATGGGCAGCGTGGCTGCTGCTTTCATGGCAAGCATAGCAGAGTCATGACACTGGTATGGGTCAGGATAAACCCTAGGTGAGTGCTGCAGGGTCCCATACATCACTCAGCTGTTGAGAGAGGGCTTGGGGCTGCCAGAGTCCCAAATCAGCATAGGGTCTGGCAAAGAGGGCTGGACCCTAGGAGCCGCCCTGGCTGAAGGATCAAAGGTTCTTCTTCAGAACAGATCAACCAGCTCATCTTTTTCCCATGGTGAGTCATCTTCTTGAGTAGCATGACTACATTTTGCTGGCATCAAGCTTTTGTTTGCAGGCAAGCGACATGCAACCTGTTTCGTGCATGCCATTGCTGTCAAATGCATCTTCTGCAACTCAGCTCTTGTGCATGAGGAAATGGATATTTGCTCATGCACACAGATCTCCATCAGTACTTGTCTCCCTCAAGATAGCTTCTTAAAGAGAAGATGCATGACATTGCTACCCTTGAAATTTTTACCATGGAACAGGCATTACTTCAAATGTAGTGATATTTCTGTATCCCCAAAAGCTGTGCAACCCCTGACTGCGCTTGTTTATGCATGTGACTACCTGTATACATATCTGTCCTTAAGCCTGTGCATCTGTAGCTGTGCATGTGGCCGTGTCAATGAGTCAACATATTCCTGTGCCCACACTTCTGCTCGACTGTAGCTGTGCATGTGTCTGTGACCCAGCCCCATCTGTCACTGCCTGTGTGCATCAGTGACATGCAATTAGGGTTCGCTGATGCATCAGTGACATGTAATTAGGGTTTGCTGGTGCAGATGCTGACTGCCTTATTTTTCAGGTGCGTCGCCACATGTACAGCATGTGGTATGGGCAGCCCTTGCCCTGTTTGTCACTGTCTCCCTGGCACTCTTCCTCTACATAAACTGCTCGCAGGTGAGCTCATTTCATTGCCCATCAAAAGTCATCTTCAACAGGACAAAGCAGTGGAGGTGATAGACTGGGAGTGTTGGGAAAGCCAAGCTGTTCGTTGTCTCTTCCATGCTGCAGCATTGTTTCCAAGGCTTGGTGCTGCTGTGTGCTGGTCTGCATAGACACCTGGCCTGTAGCTGAACCATTAGCTCTGCGTCTATCAATCAATCAAACAATTGACAGTTCAAGGTCTTGGTTGTGCCAGACTGTGTGACATGTGCTTTCACTGCACGCCATCTGTCATCAGGTCCATGCACATGTTGGCACAATGTCAATGCAGGAGTACAATGTGAACTGAGACATGCAATGTTACCTGAGACATACAAATGTTGAATCAGGCATACAATGTTAACTCACACGTACAATTTCTGTGTAGTGTCTCTGGTATGACAGGTTCACTTGATCAGCCTACAGTGCATGGTGTAATCTAGTCTGTCTGTGTCATGCTGTATGAGCACTTCCAGATTTGCACTGTATTTTAGGGTTAGGGTTGAGGCGTTACCTAGCCCAAACCCTCAACTTTACAGTTAGCACTTTAATTCATTTAAGCATTGCTGTTGTGCCTGTACAGGCTGTGACAGATGCATCCGTCAGATGTGCATAGCACTGCACCCTTGATGTGACACCATGTTTGTGAGCTCCTGTTTGTTCTTGCAGGGTGCGTCAGATTCTTCATCAGATGCTGTGCTTAGTAACAAAAGCACCCCTGATCACAATTCCAGATGGACACCCTCCCCTGGTCTGTCATCCTCCCAGGAGCAGCTGTCATTGAGAATCCCCAGCCCTAGCCCCTTCAGCAGCATGGAGCCAGTCACAGCGTTTCAGGCGGCAAACTTGGGCGGGAAATTTTCCCCGCCACCCTTCAGGCAGCACAGTTCCTGCCAGCATGGTCACCAGAGGCAATCAAGCATGCCCAGGCTAGCATCAATTGCGTCTGGTGGTCATCGCAAGAGGCAGCTGTCTTTCAGTAGTTTGGACACTCTGGCCGCCAGCTAGCGGACGCTCCAATTACCATCTAGCGGACAGTCCCATCACCGGCTAGCAGAAGCTCCAACCATCAGCTAGCTGACGCAAGCCATAAGGAAGCAAGAATCATGACAGTTGCGACTGCTATGGAGAAAAAGAGCATGTCAGATTTTGTGTCAGGGTTGTTTGTCAGTTGCCCATCAGAGATGCTAATATCTGATGGGCATTGGGGTGTATGCAAACATGCAGCATACTTGGGTAGAAGCATCCACCGAAGCATGCAACCCATCACCGGGATCAGGATCAATGCGGGTCTGTCCCTACCGTCTCCTACGGCCTGTGTAGCTGGCACCCTTGGGGTTGGCAAGGCCCCTTAGCTACTGAGGG
>JAABUP010009065.1_pt1 | contig 12396 bp, 9 predicted proteins | sample 5559201 | NCBI WGS metagenome assembly JAABUP01 (sample SAMN10711887, study PRJNA513373) | rock metagenome | isolation source: Antarctica rocks | place: Antarctica | reverse complement strand
AAAAAGTTCAAGAATGAGCTTTGAAGAGCCTTCAGGGTAGTCAACAAGAAACAAGCAGTGAAAAGATGACTTCACATTCTGAAGATGAATAAGTCAACAGTCAAGTATGCAGCAGAGTTTCAGTGAATTGCAGTCCTAACAGATTGAGATGATGATACTTTAGTATTGCAATACTATTGAGGACTCAATGAGACTATCAAAGATGAGATAGTCAGAATGAATCAACCTGAAGAGCTTCAGAATATGATCAATATCTTTATCAACATCAACAGTCATCAATGAGAATGATGAATGAAGCATACAGAGCACTACACACTGAAGGTGTGAAAAAGACATTATATTCTCAGAAGAGGTAACCCTATGAATCTTGACGCAATCAAGAAGCACTGTGAGCAGTGATCATGAGTGAAGCAAGAATGGTGCATGAGCAAGCCCTATAAGCCTCAACCTTGATGAGCAGAAACTTGTGAATGTTATAACTGTGAAAAGCTCAAACACCTTGCAAGAACCTGCAAGAAACCTCAATGAGAGAGAAAAGAAGTTACAGCAACAAATACACATGTAGTGCATGACGCTCTGAGCTGAACAGCCTGCTACAACAACATGTGCTGAACACATATGAGCAGCAAAGACAAAGCTGAATGATACTCACAGAAACTCAAGAAGAAACAAAACAGTTACAACACAACAGATCAATTGAAGAGATTAGCTATTCTAAAGAAAGCTGAGATCAAAGAAACTGATACTCATGAAACTCAGGTAGAAGAAGACTACAGTGATAGCACCTGAACGGCCCTGAATTTAAATGCAAACTCAGAAGATGTCAACAACTGAGAAGTCAACATGAGACTCAAAATAAGATATGAGCACCCTGAGAATCAGCGCTGAGAGATGCGTCAACAACTGCTAAAAAGACAGCAGAAAGAGCTCAAGAAAAGAGTTGATGACCTTAAGAAGCAACAAAAAGAAATGAAAGAAGTAGAAGCATGCTTAAAACTTAACAAGTTAATGAGAGATGTACAAATGACAATCAACTCAGTATCAAAACAACTTGTGTGAAAAACTAAGAGTCACAAAATCAAGATCTGTTTACTCACAGAGTATTCAACATCAGACAGTGATTGATGAACCTTTTTAAAAGGCTACATGTCACCTGAGTTTCTGAAGAAAGTGAAAGCACTTCAGAACCAGATTCAGTGAGAATATGATCAGTACAAACTGCATGTTACAGTCAAACCTGAATAGGTTAAACCTAACAGAATCAGGGCTCAAGAGTCTGTGATCACAGCGTACACGTAGTACTGCTCACTGAGTTGCTGACAAGACATCAACCCAGGGTTGATGGGTTGCTTGTGAGAGCGTGAGACATTGAGTGTGTTTCCCTATATAGAAGAGGTTGTTTCTCTTATGGAAACGATCATGTTCAACTCAATACAAGTTACCAACTACTGGTTTACCCTACACCGCGCACTGAGATTCTTATATCAACAAGCACAAACCTCTAGCTTTAATATTCAAGGCATCTCAGATCAGGACGTAACACTTTGAACACTCTTACAATATAAGAATGACAACCAGTGCACAGAAGTCAGCTTTGACAAGTCAAGTCAACCTTCAAGGCCTTCAGCAAACAATCGATGTACTCAAGGTACCAGCACCCAATGCATTCACAGGTGAGAGAGGGAAGCTGCGAGCCTTCTTGGTCAAGCTCAAGTTATATATTGGATTCAACCAGGCAAAGTTCAGGTCTGAGATGAACAAAGCCCTGTTTACTGTATTGTACCTTAAGAATGCAGCATTCAATTGAGTTGACCCCAAACTGCATGAGTTCTTTGACAAGACACCAAAGAAATGAATGAACAATAAGAAATCCATATTCAACAACTATAAGAAGTTCAAGAATGAGCTTCAGAGAGCCTTCAAGGTAGTCAACAAGAAACAAGCAGCGGAAAGACGACTTCACATTCTAAAGATGAATAAGTTGACAGTCAAGTATGCGGCAGAGTTCCAGCGGATTGCGGCCTTAATGGATTGAGACAACAACGCATTAGTATCACAATACTATTGAGGACTCAACAAGACTATCAAAGATGAGATAGCCAGAATGAATCAACCTGAAGAGCTTCAGAATATGATCAATATCTTCATCAACATCAACAGTCATCAATGAGAACAACGGATGAAGCGTACAGGGCACTACACACCAAAGATGTGAGAAAGACATTATACCCTCAGAAGAGGTGACCCTATGAACCTCAACGCGATTGAGAAGCATTGTGAGCAGCAACCACAAGTGAAGCAAGAACAGTGCATGAGCAAGCCCTATAAGCCTCAACTTTGACAAGCAGAGACTCGTGAATGTTACAACTGTGAAAAGCCTGAACACCTTGCAAGAACCTGCAAGAAACCTTCACAAAAGAGAAAAGAAGTTGCAGCAACAGATACACGCATAGTGCACAACGCCCTGAGCTAAACAGTCTGCTATGATGACATGTGCTGAACACATATGAGCAGCAAAGACAAAGTCAGATGATACTCACAGAAACTCAAGAAGGGACAAAACAGTTACAACACAACAGGTCAACTGAAGGGATTAGCTATTTTAAAGAAAGTCAAGATCAAAGAAACCAATACTCACAAAACTCAGGTAGAAGAAGACTACAGCGATAGCACCTGAATAGTCCTGAATTTGAACGCAAACTCAGAAGATGTCAACAACTGAAAAGTCAACATGAGACTCAAAATAAGATACAAGCACCCTGAGAATCAGCGCTGAGAGATGCGTCAACAACTGTTAAAAAGACAGCAGAAAGAGCTCAAGAAGAAAGTTGATGACCTTAAGAAGCAACAAAAAGAAACAAAAGAAGCAGAAGCATGCTTAAAACTCAATAAGTTGATGAGAGACGTACAAATGACAATCGACCCAATATCAAGACAACTTGTGTGAAAAACTAAGAGCCACAAAATCAAGATCCGTTTACCCACAGGGTACTCAACACCAGATGATGATCATTGAACCTTTGCAGAAGGCTACATGCCACCTGAGTTTCTGAATAGAGTGAAAGCACTTCAGAACCAGATTCAGTGAGAATATGATCAGTATGAACCGCACCTACACTCAGAACAATATGTTGAGAAAGGCAGCAAAGAATACATACAACTGGTCATACAAGGGGCAGAACCTAGATGATTTCAGAATCTCTGAAGAAGAGCAAGCAACGCAGTACAGTCAAAAAACTGCAAGCTTCCTCAAAGAGACTAAAGAACAAGAAGCTTTTAACATCTCAGAAGAACAGCAAGGACCATAAGATATGAGTTGACGTTCAGGTTGAGCGGGATAGACTTCTTCAAGCAATGGTAGACTCAGAAGCAACCAACAACTATATTTTGCAGCAAGTGATAAGAATGCTAGGATTAACGCCGCAGCGAGCGCCGAAGCCTATGCAGGTATATATGATCAACGGAGAATCCAAGTGAATAACAGAACAGGTTCACATCAAAGCCATAATACTAGAAGATTCACAGAAGTTGATGTTTGATGTCCTCAATTTAATCAAGTATGATGCCATACTAGGGATGCCCTGATTACGCGAAAAGAACTCAAGAATTGATTGAATCAGCAAAGAATTATACACCACAGTAGATGCGTATGAGATCCCTGAACAACCAGAAATGAGCTTATCAGAGCATAAGTCATGAGATCACAAAATATCGCTATTGAATGACAAGCAACCAAAGTGAATGCCACTGTACTCAATGAGCGAAGATCAACTCAAGAAAGTCAGAACTTACCTTGACAAGAATCTCAAAAGAGGATTCATCAGACCATCAAAGTCACTGACAGGATACTCAATTCTGTTTGTATCAAAGAAGAATGGCACAAAGCAACTATGTGTCAACTACAGACAACTCAACAAGATAATTAAACAAGACAGTTATCCCTTATCGCTGATCAAAGAGTTGCAAGACCGGTTAGGCAGAGCCAAGTGGTTTACAAGTCTGAACTTGAAAGAAGCCTATTATCAAGTACAAATGAAGGAAGGCGAAGAATGAAAAACGGCATTCTGAACAAGATACAAACACTATGAGTACACTGTTATGCTGTTTGGGCTCAAGAACGCCCCCGCCACCTTTCAAAGGTTAATCAATGACACATTGAGAGAATACCTCGATGATTTTGTGATCACATACCTTGATGACATTCTGATATACTCAGATGACCTTGAGACACACCGCAGCCATGTGCACAAGGTACTAGAAAAGCTTAATGAAAGGGCTTTGTATGTGAAAAAGTCAAAGAGCAGGTTCAAAACAAAGGAAATTAAGTTCCTTGATTATGTTATTCAATCTGAACAAATTGAGAAGAACTCAAAAAAGACAAACGCAGTCAGAAACTGACCTTCACCAAAACAAGTCAAGGAAGTGCAAGCCTTTCTGAGATTGATGAACTACTATTGAAAGTTTGTACCTAACTATGCAAAGATTGCAGAACCCCTCACACAACTAACGCACAAGAACAAGAAATGACATTGAGATAAGAAGCAGAAGAATGCGTTTCACACATTAAAGAAAAGTCTTAGTGGAACGGCACACCTAAGAATACTCAATTCAACATGCAAGAAGGTACTGGAAACCAACGCATCAAATTTTGCAGTAGGTGCATGTTTGTATCAGATCAAGAATGAACAACAAAGACCCATAGCCTATTGATCAAGAAAACTATCAAGACTCAAGAAAAGGTATGAGGTTCATGACAAAGAACTTCTTGCAATAGTGAAAGCACTGCAAGATTGAAGACCTTACCTCACAGGTACTGAGAAGTCTATTCAGATCTACACAAATCACAAGAATTTGAGGAACTTTGCAACAACAAAACAGTTGAATCAATGACAGGTTCGCTGGGCCGAACAGTTAGCCAATTACAAATTCCAAATCCATTACAAAAAGGGTAATGAGAACAGTGAAGCAGACGCTTTGAGTAGACAGCCTGACCACAAAGAAGTGAAAAAGATTCACACCGAAATTCTGAGTGAAGATGACAAGAGAATCCTCACAAAGGGCTTAGCAGCAACGTACAAGGTGAAGCAAGCTCCCTTGACGGACAAAGAACTTATACAAGTATGTCACAACAGCAGGGCCAATGAACACCTTGAAGTCAAGAGGATTGAGGACCTCATACAAAGAAGACACAATATCAGTGACCTTAGGGATCAAATCACTGAATACATCATCAGGTGCAATTCATGCCACAGAAACAAGATTCAGAGAGATAAGAGATACAACAGAGTAACACAACTAGATGCACTGAATGCGCCATGGAAGTCGATTACTATGAACTTCATAACAAAGTTACCAACATCAAAGGATTCGGCATGAGGAGTGAAATTCAATAGTATATTGACTATAGTCAATAGGTTGACCAAGTACACCATGTTCATTTCATTCAAGGAAACCGCAACAGCATCAGTATTGACATACACCATACTGCAAGAGTTGATTAACAATCACAGGCTATCAAAGGAATTTATTACCGACAGAGACAAGCTGTTCACAAGCAAGTTTTGAGAAACGCTCACAGCAGAACTTGGAATAAATCATAAGATGTTGACAGCATACCACCCACAGACAGATGAGCAGAGCAAACAAATGAACCAGACGGTTGAAACGTACTTAAGACACTATGTCAATAAGAACCAGGACAACTGAGTACAACTGTTGTCAACAGCACAGTTTGTGTACAATAACACACAAAATGAAACCATGAAAGAAACACCATTTCAAGCAAATTATGAATATAACCTGAAGGTATGACAAGAACTGCGAGCACACAGATCACAAAGCCAGAAAGCAATACTAAACATCACAGAGATCAAGAAGTTGCACAAGAATCTGACAAACAGAATTCAACAGCAAATGAGACAAACAACAGAGGTAAAACCTTTCAAGGTTGAAGAAAGAGTGTATTTAAGAACAAACAACATTCATGTGAGACAAAGAAGCAAGAAGTTGAACAACAAGAGCATAGAACCGTTTGAGGTCAAGAGAAACATCAAGGGGTTAAGCTACAAACTAGACTTACTCAAGAAAATGCGAATACACCCAGTATTCCATGCATTCATGCTCCAGTGTTGCAACCAGTTCATACCACTTCAAGCCGTCAAAACATCTGTTGAACTCAATGAAGAATACAAAGTTGAGAACATTCTAGAGAAACAGATGATTAACAGAAAAGCCCACTACCTCATCAAGTGAAGAGAATACAATACCTCTGAAAACACATGAAAACCACAAGAAAACCTCAAGAACTGCGCAAGAGCACTTCAACATCTTGAGGGAGGAAAATAGAATCTCAGAAGAATGAAGACATTGAGTTGACAAAATGCAACAATGTCTGAGGATTATTTTCATCCTCTGTCCCATCATTATCACTATCAAGTTCAACAGCAAGACAGTCAGCCTTCTGCAAAGCACAACGGTTTGCTTGATCAAGAGTCTTTTGCAAGCATACAATCTTGAAAGCAAGTGCATCAAGTTCAGCGTTTGCAGTGCTTATTTCTTTTTGAAGCTGAAGGCAAGTCCTGTCAAGAGACTCTCACAAAACAGCTACACATGAACGACCACATTGAGTACATTTATCACATTTAGGATGAGATTTCATGATAAAGCAAGACAGCCTCAGAGAGTGACAATACTCACAGAAAAAAGAGAAAAGAGACCTCAAGAGCTGAATCTCTTTAGTATTTTGAAGATGATTGAATTTCTTAGCAGACATACTGACATAAGGAATTGAGTGAAGAAAACTCTCACTTATATACGCCCTAGAGAACTAGTGCCTAGAGAGGGGAGGATGGTGTTACGGCCAAACCTGAATAGGTTAGACCTAACAGGATCGGGGCTTGAGAGTCTGCAATCACAGCGTACACATAGTACTGCTCACTGGGTCACTGACAAGACATTGACCCAGGGTCAATGGGTCGCTCGTGAGAGCGTGAGACACTGAGTGTGTTTCCCTATATAGAAGGGGTTGTTTTCCTTATGGAAACGATCATGTTCAACTCAATACAAGTTACCAACTACTGGTTTACCCTACATCGCGCACTGAGACCCTTATATCAACAAGCACAAACCTTTAGCCCTAATATCTGAGGCATCTCAGATCAGGACGTAACACTGCACCTACACTCAGAACAGTATATCAAGAAAGACAGTGATGAATACATACAACTGATTGTACAAGAGGTAAAACCTAGATGGTTTCAGAACCTCTGAAGAAGAGCAAGCAACACAGTACAGTCAAAAAACTGCAAGCTTTCTCAAAGAGACTAGAGAACAAGAAGCTTTTAATGTCTCAAAGAAATGACAAGAATCATAAGATATGAATTGATGTTCAAGTTGAATGAAATAGACTTCTTTGAGCAATGATAGACTCAGAAGCAATCAACAACTATATTTTGCAACAAGTGATAGAAATGCTAGAACTAACACTGCAGTGAGCGTTGAAGCCTATACAGATATACATAATTAATGAAGAATCTGAGTGGATAATGAACCAGGTTCACATTAAAGTCACAATACTAAAAGATTCACAAGAGTTGATGTTTGATGTTCTCAATTTAATCAAGTATGATGTCATACTAAAGATGCTCTGATTACACAAAAAGAACTTAAGAATTGATTGAATCAGCAAAGAATTATATGTCACAGCAGATGTGTATGAGATCCCTGAACAACCAGAGATGAGCTTATCAGAGCATAAGTCATGAGATCATGAAATATCACTATTGAATGACAAGCAATCAAAGTGAATGTCACTGTATTCAATGAGTGAAGATCAACTCAAGAAAGTAAGAACTTACCTTGATGAGAATCTCAAAAGAGAATTCATCAAACCATCAAAGTCACTGACAGAATACTCAATTCTGTTTATATCAAAGAAGAATGACATGAAGCAACTATGTGTTAACTACAGACAACTCAATAAGATAACTAAACAAGACAGTTATTCTCTATTGTTGATCAAAGAGTTGCAAGACCGATTAGGCAGAGTCAAGTGGTTCACAAGTCTGAACTTGAAAGAAGCCTATTATCAGGTACAAATGAAAGAAGACAAAGAATGAAAAACAGTGTTCTGAACAAGATACAGACACTATGAATACACTGTTATGCTGTTTGAGCTCAAGAACACCCTCATCATCTTTCAAAGGTTAATCAATGATACATTGAGAGAATACCTTGATGATTTTGCAATCACATACCTCAATGACATTCTGATATATTCAGATGACCTTGAGATGCACTGCAGCCATGTGCACAAGGTACTAGAAAAGCTCAATGAAAGGGCTTTGTATGTGAAAAAGTTAAAGAGCAGGTTTGAAACAAAGAAAATTAAGTTTCTTGATTATGTTATTCAATCTGAGCAAATCAAGAAGGACTCAAAAAAGACAAATGCAGTCAGAAACTGGCCTCTGCCAAAATGAGTCAAGGAAGTACAAGCCTTTCTGAGATTAACAAACTACTACTGAAAGTTTGTACCTAATTATGCAAAAATTGCAGAACCCCTCATGCAACTAATGCACAAGAACAAGAAATGACATTGAGATAAAGAGCAGAAGAATGTGTTTCACACATTAAAGAAAAGCCTTAGTGAAACGACACATCTGAGAATACTCAATTTAACATGTGAAAAGGTACTGAAAACCAACACATCAAATTTCACAGTAGGTGCATGCTTGTACCAGATTGAGAATGAACAACAGAGACTCATAGTCTATCAATTAAGAAAACTATCAGGATCTGAGAAAAGGTATGAGGTTCATGATAAAGAACTTCTTGCAATAGTGAAAGCACTACAAGACTGAAGACCTTACCTTGCAGATACTGAGAAGTCTATTCAGATTTACACAGATCACAAGAATTTGAGAAACTTTGCAACAATGAAACAGTTGAATCAATGACAGGTTCACTGAGCTGAACAGTTAGCCAATTACAAATTTCAAATCCATTACAAGAAGGGTAATGAGAATGATGAAGCAGACGCTTTGAGTAGACAGCCTGACCACAAAGGAGTGGAAAAAATCCACGCCGGAATTCTGAGCAAAGACAAAAAGAAAATCCTCACAAAAGGCTTAGCAGCAATGTACAAGGTGAAGCAAGCTTTCTTGACAGATGAAGAATTAATACAAGTATGTCACAACAGCAGAACTGATGAACACCTTGAAGTTAAAAGAACTGAGGACCTCATATGAAGAAGATGCAATATCAGTGACCTTAAGGATTGAATCACTGAATACATCATCAAATGCAATTCATGCTGCAGAAACAAGATTCAGAGAAATAAAAGATATGATGAAGTAACATAACTAAACACACTGAATGTGCCATGAGAGTCAGTTATCATGAACTTTATAATAAAGTTATCAACATCAAAGAATTTGGCATGAGAAGTGAAATTCAACAGTATATTGACTATAGTTGATAGATTGACCAAGTACACCATGTTCATTTCATTTAAGAAAACTGCAACAGCATCAGTATTGACTTACACCATACTGCAAGAATTGATTAACAATCACAAGCTATCAAAGAAGTTTATCACTGACAGAGACAAGCTGTTTACAAGCAAGTTTTGAGAAATGCTCACAGCAGAACTCAGGATAAATCATAAGATGTTGACAACATACCACTCACAAATGAATGAGCAGAGCAAATGAATGAATCAGACGGTCAAAACGTACTTAAGACACTACATCAATAGAAATCAGAACAACTGAGTACAACTGTTGCTGATGACACAGTTTGTGTACAATAACACACAGAATGAAATCATGAAAGAAACACCATTTCAAGCAAATTATGAATATAACTCAGAGGTATGACAAGAACTGCAAGCACACAGATTACAAAGCCAGAAAGTGATACTAGACATCACAGAGATCAAGAAGTTGCACAAGGATCTGATGAACAGAATTCAGCAGCAAATGAGACAAACAACAGAGATAAAACCTTTTGTGGTTGAAGAGAGAGTTTATCTAAGAACAAACAACATTCATGTAAAGTGAAGAAGCAAGAAGTTGAACAACAAGAGCATAAAACTGTTTGAAATCAAGAGAAACATCAAGAAGTTAAGCTATGAGCTAGACTTACTCAAGAAAATGCAGATACACTTAGTATTTCATGTGTTCATGCTTCAGTGTTGCAATCAGTTCATATCACTTCAAATCACTGAAATGTCTGTTGAATTTAATGAAGAATACCAAGTCAAGAACATTCTAGAAAAACAGATGGTTAGCAGAAAAGCTCACTATCTTGTCAAGTGAAAGGGGTACAACACCTCTGAAAACACATGAGAACTCATAGAAAACCTCAACAGTTGTGTGAGAACACTTCAACACTTTGAGAGGGGGAGGTGACAAGATTAGACTGTCAAAAGTCATTTAACATGTTATCAAAAAGCTGAAACAAGGTCTCAGACTGAGGAGTTTTCTCATCATCATCATTATCATTGTTCATTTTCTTTAACAGACAAAGAGTCTTCTGTTTAGCACAATCTTGAGTCTGACATAACATTTTACATAATCAAGAAAGCTTTGTGAAGAGACAGGCTTGTTCTTTCTCAGTTTGAAGAATCTTTGACTTCAGCTTATTGCAGACACAGTCTAGTGATTCTCACATCACACTCACACATGAATGACCTTAACAAGTACACTCAGCACATTTGAAATGTGACTTCATCATCACACAGAAGATAGAGTGATTGAAGCAATAAACACAGACAATGTCTGAGAAACTGCCAGATACAGTGATCTCTTTTGCAGTGCAAAGGTGATTGTCATACTCACAGACAAGAGAAGGTTTTCAAGACATGGCTGATGTTGAGAGATTTCATTTATACCCTCACTTAAATAGAATTCTGAGGACAGGGATTGTGAAAAGAAAAGATAGTGTTATGATCATACTCAGTTAAGACTAACAGAATGAATCAAACATAAGAACTGTGTAGTCTCTGACATGAGATGATGAGTTAAGTGTCAACTCAATCATGAGAATGTCAAGTCAACCCTTAACAGGTTGAGTCAACTCTTTGAGGGTCAACTTCTGTTCTATATAGAAAGAATCATTTTCCTTATGAAAACAATCATGTTTAACTTAATACAAGTTACCAACTACTGGTTTACCCTACATTGCACACTGAGACTCTTATATCAACAAGCACAAACCTCTAGCCCTAATATCTGAGGCATCTTAGATCAGAACATAACACATGATCAGTGATCATGTTTAAGAATGAAGCAACAGTGCATGCCTCATCAATAAGCATGAAGACAAGATCAGCTGACCAGTTAAAGAAAAGAACCTTTATGACCTCTATATCATCTATAGTTACACCTTTTTCTCTGTCTTTAATGTTCAACATGACTACATCTAGTTTTATACAAATTTACACCACACTCTTAACAGCATCATCAACCTTTACCCTCTTACATCATTCTAGTGATCTTCAGACTATTCTAGGTCTTTTAACTTCACTAACCACAGAATATCAGCATTCTTCTTCTTCTTCTTCTTTTTCTTCTTCTTCACAGACTTCTCTGTCTTCTTCATCTTCTTCATCTTCTTTATCTTCTTCACAGAGAACACATTCTGTCACATCTTCATCAGCTACACCTGCACCACTTCTTCTCAGCAGTTTAATTGACACAAATACTGACTTTAGCACATGGCTGAAGAAGTTCTTTGCTTGATTTATGTGAAAGAACCCCTCTTTAAAAGAATGGTTGATGAGTGTTTGTGATATTCTTTCAGAGAAGATGTATGATGCATGAGGTATACAACTGGCCACTGAGAAGACATGAAGAAAGTTGAATATTTCAGTGAACCTTGAATGACAGCTGAAGAAAGCCCTACATTCATATCAGAAGAAAAGAAGACAAGCAGTAGTTACAAAAGGTTATCTGAACAGCGAGGTGAAAGCATTGCAAGCATTAGAGGCAATGAAGTGTTTTAATTAGTTCATTATAATGTTCTATCTACTGTATCTATGTACAATTAACAAAGCTGTTACGAAAATGTGTCTCTGCATTGCCTTCAGCATTATATTCCTGTACTGCCATACGAATAAACCCTGAAAATTTACCCTCATATTCCTCCACCAATGCCTTATGCCTCCTCATCCATGCCTTTAGCCCACTGAACGACTCCTCAATAGGGTTATAATCTGGTGAGTAGGGTGGAAGGAATGCAAGGATGACACCGGCATCACGACACATAGCCTTGAGTTCCTATTAGTTGACAGAATTAGCAAGGATACTTATATTAGTATGGAAACCTACCTCTGAATGATGTATTCCACAATTGTCCATGCACAGAACACTACGTGGCTCTGGAAACTGTTCACAT
>JAABUP010009062.1_pt1 | contig 12401 bp, 23 predicted proteins | sample 5559201 | NCBI WGS metagenome assembly JAABUP01 (sample SAMN10711887, study PRJNA513373) | rock metagenome | isolation source: Antarctica rocks | place: Antarctica | reverse complement strand
AAGATGCTGTTGTACTGCAAGCTGCCTGCACCATAGCAGTAGCCTCATCAGCAGACAAACACTACGCAGAAGGTTGCTGTTGTACTGCAAGCTGCCTGCACCATAGCAAACATACCCCATCAGCAGACAAACACTATGCAGAAGGTTGCTGTTGTACTGCAGGCTGCCTGCACCGTACCAGACACACCTCATCAGCAGACAATGCTCACATGAGACCTAAAACATCTCCCCTATGTCAAAAGCTGTTTTACTGTCCCAAGGCATTTCTGAGTTTAGACTTCTGGTGTAGGGATGACGTTTTTGACTCAAAATGGACGTTCTGGGACTGCAAAACGCAACATAACAACAATGATAAGCCACCACAGGGTGAGCTTCAGCTAGCCTCAGTGCTTTGACTCTCTTATGACCGTAGACATACAAGGCTACAACTCTTCAGCAGAACAGCTCAAGCTTTGCGGCTCATGAGCTAGGTACGTGCAGGACAAGTCTTGTCTCTCCAGAGCAGTCTGTTCTGAGCAATCCTACAAGGTGTATTGATACAATAAGTTCATGAATGCTTGTCCTGCATTTGCCACATGCACTGAGAGAAAGCACCTAAACGATGCATGAAGTAAGAAGCCCCTTTACTGCATGTCATGCTGTGCACTAGTCAGCACAGGTGGCTCAGACACCCAACACAGACCGGTGCCATGCTGTACTTGCTTAAAGCTGTGTCACTGACAACACATCTTGCCTAACTAGGTCTAGCTCATCACAGAGAGTGTGATGACCATACCAAAAGATATGCAACACATGCGTATTGTCACGCTTTGACCACTGTGGAGTACGTGAGGTATCAGGTCACTTTGCTCTTTGTTTCCAAAATGCATTCCTGGTTTGGCTGCTAGATGCCTCCTTCCCATGCTCAAACTCAGCAAGACAGAGAACTTGAGCTGCTTATGTGGTGTCATCAGGCAGTGTTCAGCTGTTGCATTGTACTATTCATCCCACGTGCGCAGGACACTGCTAATGCAAAACAGTCACTCTGGCAGGACAAATTGAGGCTACGCTTTTGATGCTGTGTGCTTGTAGCAGTAGCCTTGAGGTCAGAGACAGGCTTGCTTACCACATCGGGCGCTACAGGCACTCTCTGGTTGAAGGTCTCTATGTTGCGGGGCTTGAACTCATCTTGCTGCTTCACATGCCCAAGTCGGCCATACCCTCCGTTACCTGAAAACAGAAAGGCAATGTGCTTGTACAACCATACACAAATGGTTTCTCAGGGCACAAGCTGATGCCTTAGTCTGTCTTGCCTGTGACTGATGGTAGCACTTCACATGCATTGGCATATGAGAGTAGATGTGTGGCCTTTGTCAGATGCACCTGGCATAGGGCTTTTGCGCATTCACTGACAAACTGAGCAGAAGACTCTTCGCATGCTGCACAAGAGAGACTGTGAGTTTGTGATATGATGCACAAGGTAGGGTCGTACCCCATGAGAAGGCTTGGCCCTCCTGGGTGAGGGCCAGTGTGTGATTCTGGCCACAGGCTACTTTAGTGACTGTAAACTGAGACAAGGCTTGTATCTGCTTTGGCTGAGGCTGAGGGGCATACATCAACTTCACAGATGCTGCAGCAGACCAGAGATGTCACTCAGCCTTGCGTGTGTGGCAAAATTGCAAGAAAACATGCTTTTTGGTGCAATGGCAAAGAGGAAAGGCTGGGACACAACCGAGCTGTATGTGCTTCAAACAAGCGTCATGCAAGCAACCGAACACTGTCTATGCAGTCAGGCTTGCAAAGATCCTCTATTATTCTAAAGTGACAAGGTGCGGCTTGGGAAAACAGCTGCAGAAACAAGCCTAACCATGCATCAAGCAGCATGCATACACACAAGCTATGCATGACTTGTGACACCTCCACTGATCTGACATCTGAATCCGTTCCGTTCAGCAGCTTGTTACCCTTTGACCCACCCACACAATAGGTGACCATGACCCTTGATGTGTGCATGATGCATCACACACAATGCCGGAATCAGATGCAGGTCAGAGCAAACGACAGGCAACATGACAGGCATGTTGCCTCTGAAGCTTGCATGTCAAAGGGTGCTTACAGTCCTTGGCATTGTACTCGTGATCTGTGTTGTGTCCCAGCTGTCCATACTGCGGCAAGCCAGCTGAGAAGACCTTCCCGTCACAAAGCCACATGGTAAACTCCACCCCGCAAGAGACATCATCACAATTTGACACAGATGCTAGCACCGGTGACTGAATCAACTCTGCAGGTTGCATGACAAGAATTACCACCTAGAGATTTTAGTCTGGCCAGGCTGGTTGTTGCACAAGCTGTACTTGTGAGAATTCCAAACTCTTGATGGCAGATTGAATTGCTCAACATGCTCCAGCTGCATGCAGTGATTTGATGAATGGTCAAGATCTTGTTGCACAGCTGATGAGAAAGTTTGCTTAGTGGCATGTTTGAGTAATGCATGTTTGTCAGTGGCAGAAGGGCTCAGTCAGTGGCAGCAGGGCTTACCTTCAACTTTGTCTTTGCTTTTCAATGAGCCTGTGCCACACTGGCCATACAGGTTTGAGCCAAAGGTGTATGATTCCCCATCACTGGTGACCACAGCTGAATGATGCTTTCCGCCGGCACCTACATGACACTACAAATGTGCACACAGCAGATGCTGTGTAGCATGCAGCAGCATGTGTTAACAGGCTCTTGCGATGAATGAATTTTACAGTGGCAAAAGCTGACAGTGATGGCACCTGCAATGACCTTCTTCCCGCTCAGTTTCTTGATAATGGTGGGGACATTCCTTTGCAGTAGGTCGCCATGTCCAAGTTGACCACGCTGCATTGGGAATGCTTGCAGTCAGCATGTGCGAGTACTTAAAGGTATCAACAATGACGAACAAGTCAGAAACATGCCTCATTTCTGCCCCAAGTATAACACTTCCCCGCTGCATCCCCGATGATGCTGTGACAAGCACCTGATCCAGCAGCCACAAACATGACCTTCACTCCCTGAGCAGCATGAGCATAATGTGGTTGAGCACATGCGCATCGCTCAGCTGGATATACACAACGCCGTTCAAGTTGCAGGGAGGAAATGCACCACTAAGCTTTTCAGTCGAACAGGTGCTAGCTGATCTGGGTACAGCTGCTTGCGCTCAGCCTCCGCCTGCGCCCAGAGATGCAGAGTATGATACCATGTCTTGATAGGATTTCAGGAGTGCAGCTTGCGATGTCGCGACTGCGCATAAAGACGCACCATCTTCTCTTGATCAGTCTGTTTCTTGCTGCTTCCGCCTCGTGCAATCTGCGACAAGTGAGCAGCGTAGTGTGCAACTGAATTTTCGCATCAACGTCAACGAAGGCGTCATAGCATGCGGACATGTGCACCTTGGCCCAGTCTGTTCCTCCTGCAAACAGCACTTCTCCTCCGGTCCACTCTTCCTTCTCTGCTTCCGAAGCCATTGCAGGCTTATCAATACAGGCTACAACAAGCGCAGCAACTGACGCAACGCGACAACACTCAGCAGAAAGTTGCGACAATGCAGCGCAGCTCCGTTTCTTTGAATGGCAGCTGGCCTGTTGGGCATTCAAAGCATGACCAGCTGACTGGGCCGAACCGCAGGCCTAAGCTCCGATTGAATCCAGTTCTCCCGATCACCATCTGCCGATCGAAGGGTCGTGCCAGAGAAACACGAACGAAACGCTGCTTTCAGAGAGTGGTGAGCTCCGGAACCCACGACGTGCTGCTGCGCACAGACCACATTCAGCTTACTGGCGAAACACCTTTGTGCGACCGAGATCGAATCATTGGTGCAGCTGTTCCAGATGTGACTTTGAGTCACTTGTTTCAGCTTGTGCCACGTTGAGTGATCAGTTGGTAGTCGGTGATTTCGTTTATCTTGTTGGCGTGGTAGGCCGAGATAGGGCATGCGCGGCATCGCTTTGTTGCGCCAAGACTTCATCCGCATTGCGCCGACCCTACAAGTGCGGCAGGCAAGTGCCGTGAGTCAGCAAGACATTAAAAGTGCTTTTTCGTATTGCGTCGAGCAGGTCAGGTGCGCTGCAGTTGCTGAACGGTCAGCTGTGTGCATCAATGCCTCACAGCATGATATCGCCGTGTTTTCACTGCAGGACATACGACTATGATAACTACGTTTGGTTGCTGCAACTCAAACAGGTAAGTGTTTGCCTGAACTTCCTGTCTGCAGCGTGTCGCACGCTTGACATCCTGACCCACCACGCAGGAGCTGAGGGCTGCATTGTTTGCCATACGATGCTTCAACGTAGAGACTGGACTGGTCGGTGAGACTGTGAAAGAGACGGGATTGCTGCCAATCCGTATGCAGTGGTGGAAAGATGCAGTCAACAGTGTGTACCGGGATAAGCCTGTGAAGCACCCGGTCATACAAGCTCTTGCCCAGGTGTGGGTAGCCAAAACTTGGCCTGTTTTAGGCTTGTTCTCATTGATGGCCACGCAATTCATTGTGGAATCACAAAGCTTGCTAACAGCAGGTCTATATGCCTTATGCAGGTGCAAGCTATACATCCCTTGACCAGGTATCGTTTACAGAGGCTGATCAGCACCAGGGAGGAGGACTTGGTGGGGATGCACAGGATGGGGTCCATTGCTGCCTTGGAGAAATATGCAGAAGGCACCTCCTCTCAGCTGTTGTATCTTCAGGTACTTAGGACACTCTCTCTCTCACACTCACAAGTCACGCTGCTTCACATTACTCCACATAACAGAAATGGTAAACTCAAGTGGTCACATGCACAGTCTATGTATATAGCATTGGCAACACCATGCACTCATCCACTTCCATAGGAGCAACCCTCTCCTGCAGATTGTAGGAGAGCCAAGATGTTGATTGCTGATGTGTACTGATCACCACAATGTCCGGGCATCCTTCATGCTTGCTGTTAGCAAGCACCAGTCAAACTGCTGATGACAATTAGCTGGAACGCCTGTAAATGGTTGTTATTATTAGTCAAACTGCTACCCTAATCCCCCTCCTGCTTCGCTCCTGTGGCGCCTTCCAGCAGCAGAGTCTATGCATGGCATGCGTTTTTGTCCCATGCAGCAGCCATGTATGCAGCTTCACTGCTTATAATGCTGCAGGCCGAAGCAGCCGAGATCAAAGACTCTGCGCTAGATCATGCTACATCACATCTTGGCAAGGCAATTGGCATCTCGCAGCTGTTGAGGGGTACTGTATACCATGCACAGCGACGACGGGTGTACCTCCCTACAGACTTGATGGTAAGAGAAGGTGTCACAGAGGATCAGCTGACCAGAGGCGAGCCCAGTCCTGAGCTGAACAATGTGATCTATGAGGTTGCATCAACAGCAAAGGTAAGCTGACTGCCTGGCAGAGGCAAGTGTGCAAATGTGTCTCTTTTGTTTCTGAAGTGTCTGTTGGGTAGAAATGGCTGTATATCTGCACGGGGTGTTCACAAAGTGCATGCATTTTTGACAAGCAGTTGTTTCACATACTCGTAGTATGCTTGAATGGGGTTTGACTGAGATTCATATCTTTGTACATGGACCCCATTAAGGGCCTACTGACAAGGGAGCAAATGCTGATGCAGGCACATTTGGATGAAGCAAGAGCAATGCAGCAAAAAGTTCCCAAAGAGGCAAAAGCATTGATGTTGCCATCAGTGGCATGCGGGCTGTATCTGGATGCTTTGCAAAACAATGCCTTTGATGTATTTTCTCAAAATATGCTGAAAGGAGCATATTCCCCCTTCTGGCATCAGCTACAAATAAAGAGACATTACTTACTTGGAACATATTAATGTTTTTGTCAAAGGACATGTACATGCTGTCAGTTCTGCCAGGGTTATCGCATAAAACACAAAAACAACTGGGCCTCAGGTGTTGCCGAATGTCATCTCTGCACTGCACCTGCCTAGTCTACATCAGTACATAAAGCTATACAGCTTGCTATCTACCTTCTGATTGTGCTACTGATTGAACCTGAAAATCGGGGGCAGCAACGGAACCGAGCCGTCTGTAAGAGCTGGTGAGACACAATCACTTTGTGCATGCAAGTGCACCAAATCCTCTACTGGATTGCACAAACCAGAACACTCAGGGATGTTGTACACTGCCAAGCTAGAGGGCGTACACCAAGGATCACATAAGCGCCTGTCATCGAAATGATGCACATTGAAGGCCAACATCCAACTGCCCAAGGTCACATCTGTAGCAAGCACACCAAGACATGAGTCAGCACATACCAGCACTCAAGAACTAGGAGAAAAGGCTGCTTTGAAGCCAGGGGACAGAGCCCCAAGCAGTATGCAACTCACAGAATTGCAGCAATCTGTTTTGGTCTTGATGACAGCTGTGGCTAGTGCAACGCATCCATGGATGCACATACAAGCAAAGTTACCTTCATTGGCAAAGAAACGCATGGATCCTGTTGGCATCTGGGCGACGCGCAATGCTGCATCGCCAGACAGCACATATATGCTGCCCCAGGCGTGTGTGAAGTATTCGCCTCCCCCCAACACAGCATGCTGTGGCTCGTACCATCTCCACTCTGGTGACGTCATGATGCGACCTGTCTTCATGCAACCAATGTAGTCTGCAAGCACGACAACAGCTTTGTATTGCATGCAACCCGAGTGATTACCTCAATTGGCCTGACTGACATGCAGGGACCTCACATGACAATGATTATGATTTGAGGAATCCAGTACAGCAGCCATGCCTTGGTCAATCACAAGCAGCAATTTGCATATCACACTCACAGATGCAAGTACAGACACTGAGTGCTGACACAGTAGTCACTTTGTGCTGCACCTGACTGGAAGGTACTCCACTGCTTGACAGCATATGGAATCCGGTCCACTCGTAGGTACACATCATCATCTGCCTTCACAATGTACTGTGGCTCGTATATTGATGTAACAAACTGAAGAAATGCAACAGTCTTATTGGTGAGACTGTTGTATTGCTCCTGCAAATCAACCATGCCTGATATGATATAGCAGGAGCATCAGAAGCAGCAGTCATAGTGAAAGCAGTGGCTACGATCAGCAGCAGCGAAATTGACAGTGCAGATAGTAGCAACCAGATGATTGCTGACAGCACCTCTAGATCTAGTCGTAAGAAGCCTCCATGTTCGTTGATTTCTGTCATCAGCTCTGCCTCCTTTGTGTCATTGGAGGTGCGACCAATGATAAACCGCATCAGCATATTCGTGTCCCTCTCTAGCCTGGGAACAGATCAGATCCTAGTGACTAATGAATCCTTGTATGCCACGAGTTGTCTAATCACTGCCATCCATATTGTCCAGCAGAATAGATCAAATGCTGCAACACCTGTCCAGGCCTTCCTGACTGTCTGGAAACCATGTGGCACGAAGTGCTGCTCGCCGTGCTTTGTAGTTATACTTGACCTCTGTGCTTGTGGTAAAGCCAGTCTAGCATATGCACAATCTGTTGCAGAATATGAGACAGCTGACTATGTGATGCCACAGGAGACGATGCATGCATGCATACCTGAACCCCAATGAATGCTAGAAGCTGCCGCTTGTCAACTTGCTTTTTTGCAAGAGCACTTGTATGGCTGACGCTCTGTCTGAGATCCGACGAACTGCTGTCCGCGGGCACCCCAGTCAAGTCTGTTCTGGCAAGGCTGATCAAAAGCACGAAAATCCCAATGCCGCATAGTAAGGCCAACAGTGAATTCGATCGAGACATGCAAAGCAGCTCGAAGGAACGCTCGATTGTCCACAACTTTGTGATCTGCTACAGGTGATCACCATCTCGCGGGTGTCAACATCAAAAGATGAGACGACCCATGAAGCCTCCTGTTTGGCACCTTCGATGATCACTCAACGATCAAGGCAGAATAGTCACAGAGGAGGGGGCATGGATCCCCCCCTTCGAAGGGGGGACGGGCAACAGTAAGGGAGGGGGGACAACTTCCCATAAGATGCATGCCATAACCTCCTCATCTAGGATGTCAAGCTTAGTACACGCTGAAGCAACACATGTATGAATATGCAACAAGTCATGATGCATCAGTGTGCATGCCTCGTAAGGCCCATCAGCTTTGCACGCACCGTACAGTGCACATGTGCTTAGCATGATCTAACTCTTGCTGAATCCGATGTATTTATACACGAATTCGTTTGAAGGCGTACGCGTCCAGTGTTGACAGAACCTCACACATGCTTGACAAGTGTTGAAGATATTTGGCCATGACTTAAATTCTACAGCAACACATAAGCGTCTTCAACAGCTGCTGCTGATCAATTCAAAGTGAACATACAATCGAACCTAGGCTTACAGACCCTTCAGACAAATGTCCAAACAGCAGCTGCTGTAGGCAAGCTCTACACGAATATGTATGTCCTGAGTAGCAGCAGCTTTCAGATAACAGAGCAAATTTCAGCGCTTACAAACACCCAGTTTCCACTTCACACACGTCATAAGCAGAGCATAGCAGAGTGTACAGATGACAAAATCTGAATTTGGTACAAACCACTTGGCCAGTTGCCGTCTATTGTGGCAAAAATGTACGTAGTGCAACCCAGCATATCAACCTTGTATGCTAGGCAGCTGTCAGCAAGCAATCCTAAAGTGATGCACCATGCACCCTACAGCTGTTGGGGAAAGCATGCAATACCAATGTTGCACCGCCAAACAACTTCAGCGCCAACTGCTGAATTGAAAACGGGTCAAGGTGATGTCAGCAGTGAAAGCGTTGCAAATAGCTTCCTCTCAAAGTGGAAAGGCAAATGCATGCTGCCAGCTTCCTGAACCAGGTCCCCTTTCATTGATGGGCAGAACCATTTCTGCCCATCACATTCTGCCTATCAAATTCCACAAAGCAAGGCTGCTGCCTCTGGGTAGTGCTTGTTGTTCTTTCTAAAGTAGAAGACTTGACACACGATGGAGAAGTCCAAGACTGCAGAGCCCATGGCTTCAAGCAACCAGAGTAGGTTGGCACCACAAAATCTTGTTTTGCACTCCTGCATCAATGTACCATGCTAAAAGAGTAAACAAGCAATCGAATGAGCAACTTGTATGTCGACAACCATCAGCATTGCAACTGGTCAAGTCTCTCATGGCTAGAAAGTTGTGTAATCCTTGCAAAGAGTTTGATACAGAAACAGGTTTGACTGTGTCTTGCAAAATACCTGATCTAGACTTGGACACAGTGTGGTTGAAGACCCAGTGGTAGAGTGGATTGAATGAAGCACGCATTGCATTTGATGAAAAAGACGGCGCATTCCTGCTTTGACTACACTGTTTCTTGAGGCTTCTGTGTGTCTCATCCAGCTTCTTGAGTCTTCTGTGTATCTCATCCAGCTTCTTGATCAGTTCCTGTTCGCGGCCGAAGTGAGCCGTACCCCCAAACTGTATGCTCCTGTCCCTGGTGGCGTACAAGGTGCTCCCAATAATACCCCCAGCAATGATTAGACTCGCGACTATGATGTCAGAAGGCATCTGCTTGGGAGGCCCACAGTCAGTTGCAGAAAGCGTCAAGACCTGAAGTAAGCCTGTTGTCACTCTCGAGGCGTTAAGTGGTTGTGTGACGTGGGCAGGTTTCGAGTGAATAGCTTTGGTACCACAAAATCTCGTTTTGTACTCCTGCATTGATATACCATGCTCAAAGAGTAAACAAACAATCAAATGAGCAACTTGCGTGTCAGCAGCCTTCAGCACTGCAACCAATTTTCTCGTGGCTAAAAAGTTGTGTACCTTACAAAGAGTTTGACACAGAAACAACTTTGATGGTGTCTTGCAAACAACTCATCTACTTTGACTCAGTGTGTGTTGAAGACCCAGTGGTAGAGCGTATTGAGCACGCAATGCATTTGACTGGAAATGAGACGGTGCCTGCTGTATCTGACACAATATCTCTATGACCCAGGCATTTTATCAAGCTCTGCAAATTAGTGCATCCTTGGAATCGTATCCAAGATCTAGGCAATACATAGCACCATCGGTCTTAACTGTCAAGTGCAAAGACATGCCACTTGCAACACAATGTGGCATCGAGTGGATAAGACCGAAAGCTTCGGCTACCGAAAGGCTTTCAGCCCGACCGAGACCAGAGGGGGTCTCGCAAAACTTGCATCTCGTACCTTGCTTCAAATTTTTCCAACGATTTGGTGCCGACCGATTGAAAACCTCCGCGTAGCAGCCATGCTGCCGTCAGAGCGACTACCTGCCACGGTATCTGGTCGCAAACGCTCTTCGTGGGACCCAGACTATGAGAGACGAGTCTCAACATGATCAAATTGAAAAGGTCGCGACCTCGTCTTGTCATATTGATGATCATCAAGGGTTTCGAGCTATCGATGTTACCCTAAATGTCTTTGGTGAAGTCACGTTGCCTGAATCTGCTGCTGCACTGGCAGGGAGGCGATCTTGTTTTTTGCTACAGTTCTGGCTATGAGCGATTCAGTCGCAAATTAGTTGACAGAAGGAGCGCGAATGTGGTATGCGAGCCACTACCCAGCGCCCCTTGAGACTTACAAAGACATAGACGCAATCTGAAACAAATGGACTGCGAAGGGCTAGATGGATGTCATATGTGTGCATTGTATCTGGCATGCGTAAGTGACTACATTCACAGTTGCAATCTTCGGGCTTGACAGTGTGGATCAGGCCCTGCTTGACCAACCTTTGACATTAGCCTCTCGTTCACAAGGGCACCAGCCAAGATTGAATGGCAAACAAATACAAGATGCATGCCATGCCTACTCATCTGGGGCTTCAAGCTTAGTACAGCAGGTATGACGCTGCAGCAACACATATGTGAATATATGAATATGCAACATGTAGCGATGCGTCAATGCGCATGTCGCATAAGGCCCATAAACTTTGCAGACACTGTACACATGTGCTCAGCATGATTTGCAGAGCACATCTGCATCAGCTGACTCTTGCTGACTCAGACACTCATACACAAACGCTTACAGTCTGTACACACCTCAAATAAGCTTCTCAACACGCTGTTGAACATGTGTGGCCATGAGCTTAGTCATACAGCAACACATGAATGCGTTGTCAACAGCTGCTGCGCAAGAGCATGCTGAACGATTCAAACCGAATGTAAAATGGAATCTACAGACACTTCAGACAAATTTCCAAACAGCAGCTGCTGTCAGCAAGCTCTACAGCAACATGTACATTCTGAGCAAGAGCAGCTTTTAGAGAGCAGGGCCAAAAGAGACACGTATGAACAATCAGTTTACAGTTCAGTACCATGGAAGATTTGACACCTGGTCCTGGACTGAACATGTTATTATACCGGAAGCATCGATTCATACGGGTTAAAAGCAGAGCATAGCAGAATGTACAGATTCTGAATTTGGTACAAGGCTATTGGCCAATTGTTGTCTATTGTGGCAAAGATGCACATAATTCAACTCAGCAGACCAAGCCTGTATGCAAGGCAGCTGTCAGCAAGGTACTGCGAGCTTTAGCGTCAAGCATTAAACAAATCATGATGCATCTGTTTAAGGAAAGCATGCAACAGCACTGTTGCACCACCACGCAACCCAAGTGCTATGTGCCGACATCAATGGGAGTCAAGGTAAAGTCAGCAGCGACAGCATTGCACATAGCTTCCTGTTGAAGTCAAAGGGCAACTGCATGCTGCCAGCTTCCTGATAGCCAGCCAACCAGGTCTCCATCTATGTGCATCATTGATGGGCAAAACTTTTTCCGCCCATCAGATTTACGCCAAGCCAACTCCAGGAAGCAAGGCTGCTGCCTCTGGGTGATGCTTCTTCTTCCTGAAATAGAGGACCTGACACACGATGGAGAAGTTCCAGACTGCAGAGCTTCAAGCAACCAGGGTAGCTTTGGCACCACAACATCTCGTTTTGTACTCTTGCAAAAAACATACCATGCAAAACGAGTAAACAAGCAATCAAATCGGCAACTTGTATGTCAAGACTCATCAGGACTGCAACCAATTTGGTCAAGTTCCTCATGCTTCTAAAGTTTTGTGAACTCTACGCAGAGATCGAAACAGAAACAGAAGTGACTGTGTCTTACAAAGTTACTCATCTACCAAAACTTGGCTATTTTCTTGAGGCTTGTGTCTATCTCATCCAGCTTGTTGTTGATCCGATCCTCTCTGCGGCCGAAATGAGCCGTACCGCCAGATTGTATGCTCTTGTCCCTGGTGGCGTACAAGATGCTCCCAGCAACGATTAGACTCGCAACTATGATGTCAGAAGGCATCTGCTCGGGACGCCCACGGTTAGTTGCCTCAAGATCGGAAGTAAGCCTATCGTCACTCTCGAAGCGCTAAGTGGTTGTGTGATGCCTTTCGGGTGGATAAGCGGGTAAGCTTCGACTGCCGAAAGGCAATGGGCCCTGCAGTTGGGCGGGGGGGGGGGGGGGGGGGATTTAAACAAC
>JAABUP010009061.1_pt1 | contig 12404 bp, 12 predicted proteins | sample 5559201 | NCBI WGS metagenome assembly JAABUP01 (sample SAMN10711887, study PRJNA513373) | rock metagenome | isolation source: Antarctica rocks | place: Antarctica | reverse complement strand
TATCTACATGAAGACCATGACATCCACATCTAAATCTGCTGATGAGTTTTCGGCTCTTGAAGCCCTTGACTGTTGAAAGGTAAGGTGCTAGGACATATTCTGGCTGTAAGGGTTGGTACCTAGCAATACCTTTTGCGTTGATTCGCCTCTTCTTCTTGAAAGGAAGGCATCGCACACTCACACTGCCTTGCTTGCAAGCGCAATGAGAGCACATCATAGCTTGCACGCGCACTGACTTGAGCTACTGCTGATTCATACAAAGTCGCATTGAAAGGCATCTACAAAAGCTCAACGACACATCTCACGCAAGAGACTGCTGGCTGTACAACCCAAGTGATCAGGCAGGGACGCAGCAGGAAAGACTGTGAGGTCCCTGAGCTTACAGGAAAAGAGAGCCTACAGTCAACAGGCAAACCTCTGTTGAGGCTGGGCTACCATGTTCCGCAATCAAGTACGTGTGCATGCTGACACACGGACCATGCTTCGAGCGACAACAGACATCAAAAGCTTCGCTGTGTTGCAGTACGACCAAGATGTGGTTACTTGGAGTCCTCAAGGCCGAATCCATCAGATCGAGTATGCCATGGAAGCAGTCAAGCAGGGAAGCGCGGCAGTAGGCCTGAAGGTACAGAAGTCCACTTATGAGAATCAAGCTTACAACTGTGTTTGGTCGTGCCAGATAGTGTCAAGCATGCACTGTTTGCGGTCGGTGTTTTATCAGTTCCATTTGAGAAGGACTTTTGCTGCGTGCATTGACGTGCTGCACGTTGGCACAGAGCAAGACACATGTTGTCCTTGCCACCCTGAGGCGGTCGCCAGAGGAGCTGTCTTCACATCACCCCAAGATGTTTAAGATTGATGACCACTTGGGAGTGGCTGTCTCTGGTCTGAACTCAGATGGAAGAAGCTTGAGCAGATACATGCGGACAGAGACCTTGAACCACAGGTTACAGATGCTTCTTGTGGCTCATACGTTTTGCTGCCCTAGGCCCGCATGGATGTCAGCTGTCTGCTTAAATTCTCACTAAACAAACTTGTTGTGTGCTTGACAGGTTTGTGTATGAGTCTGCCATGCCAGTAGGCAGATTGGTAAGAGATCTAGCAGACAAAGCTCAGGTCTGCACACAAAGGTCTTGGAAGAGACCATATGGAGTAGGCTTGCTGGTTGGCGGCTTTGACAAGACTGGTGCAAAGCTGTACTACAACTGCCCGTCCGGCAACTACTTTGAATACAAAGCAAATGCAGTTGGGGCTAGATCACAGGTCAGCAGCTTCGACACACATTTTTTGTCTGGCACATGTCGTTGCTGGTCATCAGCCACTCAAGTTTGCTGCTCTAGTTGTCAATTGAATTGATCAAGGAATCAAATGGTGTTCTGTTTGACCAGGATTTTGTCACTGTCCTGTTGCTGCTGATTGGGCAGGGTGTGGACGTGCTGCCCTGCCTGTTTCATGCAAGTGATACTGCTAGTGTGATGACAGGCTGCCAGAACCTATCTAGAGCGCAAGTTTGAGGAGTTTGAGGGCTGCAGCCTGGACCAGCTCATACGGCATAGTTTGCAGGTGAGACTTTGTATGCTTCGGCCTGTCATCCACAATTGTGTATTGACTGCAACACAAAATTTCACTGTTGCACAGCTGTTCAACAGCACCAGGTCATTGCGATTTCTCTTGCTGGTGTACCTTATTGTCAAAAGGCTGCGCCACTCCCACATTGTGCTTGCGTACCTTTGTTGCATGCCACAGCACAGGGTGATTTTACCATATTGCTTGTCAGCTGACTTCAGCACATTGCAGCATGGTGTTTCAGATTCTGGGTTGCAGCAGCTCAGGCCTGTAAAGTAACTCTGACACACCACTGGACGTTTGCATGAGAGTGAGCACATGTGCAGGCAATCTCTGCAAGTATGACAGACGGTGACCTAACAGCCACCAGCTGCACAGTGGGCTTTGTCGGAGCTGACAGCTCCTTCACCATCCTGTCAGATGCTGACTTGGAACCCCACGTAGCAGCTATGAAGGACGCTGAAGACGCACCCGCAGGTATGCAGGTCACCTCCTACTTGCAGCACCAGGTTGCACAATAAAACAAAGTAGAGTTCATTGGGCCTAAATCTGTCAGGGGTGGCTGGGATAGAGGGTCTTGGATTCTGAGGCACAGTTTCGCACAGATGAATGTCATTTGTTGCTCATGTTGCTTGACATTACATGTCAGGCTTGCTAAACATGTGCACAAGTGCTGCGGTGACACATGTTGCTTGATAGATTAGCGTGTATCCAATGGTGCTATACAAAAATTGATCTTCCTGGTTTGTGCAGAGGGCAATGGGGAGGCAGGTGCAGCACCAATGGAAAGCTGATGATCACTTCTGAATAAGAGTTTGGTCCGCAACACCTGTTGCAGCTGTTTGCAATGTGTCCTGCTGCTGCTGCAATCACCTGGCCTGGAACAGGGTTTGCAGTCACCTGGCTTGGCCTGGCGGAATCTCTGCAAATTTCAAAACTGTAATTTGCAGCAAGCCTAATTTGCAGTCGTGCAGTGATGTCCTCGTGTGCATTCGTGTTACCATCGTTGAACGCTAGCAAGCTGACAAAGGTGCTAGGCCAGGCATTCAGAGGGCAAGCTGTTGATGTCTTCAACGTCACAATCGTGACGTGTAGTAACAGGTTGCTGTCATTGCATGATGTTGGCATGCTGCCGTCAATGGTACTTACAATAATGGCTGCTCATGTATGACAACGTGGTCATTCGTAGTCGTCCCCTGAGCTGAACTATAAAGTCTCAAGATTGCTACTACATAGCACTAGGTCCAATGTCTGGTGCATCACGACCAATGGCAGCTGCATTAGCTCGCAACACAGCGCCTGGAGAGGGGTAGGGCCTTTGCTGGAAAAGGGGACCAGTGGCTGTTGTATCAGCTGCTCTTGGTTGAGCACCTGCCAATCCAGAGCTCCACCCTCCTTGAGGAGCATCTGAATAAGATGACTGCATGCAAGACATACCGCCTTTACTCGCAGAAGAGAAAAGCAACAGCTTCAGGTGCAATGAAGACTTCTCATGACATGTCCTTCACATTGTGCAAATTGCTCAGGCATTGCAAGTAGACAACACTTGCCATCCACCATGCATCCATATCTACTGCTGCTCACAACAAGCACATGAGCCATGGGCAAAAACAGCGCATTGCGTCTGCAAGCATGCGCCACCATTCAGCACATGTATGGCATACATACTGGATTACTGTATGCATGAGCTCTGCTCTTCCTTGCAAGCGCTTGCTGAACAATGCATCTTGAGACTTAAACCCCCAAGATGGGGGGAACATACCGGGTCCATGGGATCAAAGGCATCCTGTCTGGCCTTCTTAGCAGGCCTAGCAGAGGGCGCTTTCATGCTCCCATCTGCCCTACCCAGCTTGGCTGCAGCTGATGGCCTCAGGGCTACTGCAGGCGCCGACTCAACTGCTGTCACAGCTCCTACATCAAAGACACCAGAAAGGCAGTCAGCATTGATGTCACTTGCGTGATGAATGATCACAAGCTTGCTGGATCAAATGAAAAACATTGATTGTATGACCAAGTGCTGCAGCTTGTGTTGACACAGCTGCAGGCTTGTTAAACAGCTATGTAGGCTACTTGTAAGCAGACCAGAGCTTTGCCATTACACAAATGCCTGTGCAAGCTCAGATTCATGACATACTGATGCATCATGGCAGGTGAGTCTTCTGCTTTGGACGCTCATGGGCCCTTTAGGCTTCTGCAAAAGCTCAACAGCTATGCAACCTGCTCAATCCTTGCTATCCAACCTTTTGCTATATCACATACAAACCATGCAGTAACTCCATCCACATCCACAAAGCAACATGCAGCCTGCTACCTCAGCCAGTCTGAGGCATAACTTAGTTCTGCACACACCAACCTTGCCTGAACGCAACAAATGTCGCTCCTGATGACAGGAACAGCATGCATGTACCTGAAAGGGCCATTGGCCCTTGGTCCTTGTAGTAGCCTGTGCCTTGGGTGCCCTGCTTGTACACATACCCTGCTCTGGGCCCAGAAAACGCATCAGCAGGTATGAAGGCTGCTGAGTCAGCAGGGGCTGTAGCACTAGTAGATGGGGCCAGGGAGGGTTCCCCTGGTTTATGCCATTGCGTCTGGCCTGCAGTCACGGCTGAAGCTGAGCCTTAATGCTGTGTTGGCGATTGGGAGATTGCTGTTTGCAAGACAGACAGACTCAGGCATATACAGACACGCAAATTTGCATACAGACAAGTGTCTAGACAACCAGACAGACAGACAGACAGTGGTGACAAACGTAGGGGCAGGCAGATTCACGCTTAAGCTTTTGGCTAGACATGAGAGGGACAAAAGCATGACTAAGGCAGGACAGACGCATGCACACCTGTGGCTGTGTTGAAGTAGTACTTCTGGCCAGTGTTGGGGTCCTTAGCTGCGGCCCAGCCTGGGGGCAGGGAGGGGGCTGGCATGGGGGGCTTCGTCCATCTGCGCTCCCCTGTGGAAGGGTTGTACCTGCAGAAAAAACCTTGCTTCTGCACAGATACTGTTTCCTGATGAGCGCTTGTACAACAACAACAGAAGGCATTGGGCTGTTACAGCGTGTGGACAGTATATACTGCCGCAAGCGTAGCTGCCCAGCATGCGGTGACATCAGGAGTGCAGAAAAAAGAAAAAGGAAAGTTTACACTTTTCAGCGATCGTGATGGGAGCCTCCTAAGCCGGCAGCCCGGAGCTTCCAGGAGTGCAGAGGAGGCGTGGCAGCTGCTTGACTGCATGCAAGCTCAGTGAACCAGCCAAATCAATACCTGTGTGCCGTCACCATCATTGCTGATGGACTGACCTTTTGACTCAAGATATGGACTGTAGAGTTGGACAAACATGCGCACTCACCCAGAGGCACCACCCATGTCTGGGCTGGTGCAAGGGAGATCTGTCCACTAATGCAGTAGACACAGAGCATATGGATGATGTAGAAGTCAAGACAGCAAGAGCTCTAAAGCCTGTAGTCACCACATCATGAAGTGACACCGACAGTAAAGTATGTGGTGTGCAGTGGGTGACTAACTGACCAGTAGGGATGGTTGTAAGTGGGATCCAGAGCCTCAAACCAACCCAGGGGAAGAGATGGGTTGGGGGCTGCAGGGGCTGGACTGGGGGCTGCTGCACCATTAGAAGAGGGTATTGCTTCCTGACTCTCACTCTCCTACAGCACCTTGTGATGCTTATTGGCACGGTGAAAACAGGGCAGTGAAGATGTATGCACACAGCTGTAAGGCTCCTTGTGATGCCTCATTGCACAAACTTGCAGGTAAATGCAGAAGCGTAACAACATGGTACAACCTTGTGACAACATGCTTTGTGTGTCAATGCTGCACTAAGGGCTAGGCTGTGCACACAGGTGGGCATTCTCACGACAGACTTTCTACTGCACACTGCTCTGTGTATACAGAACCCAGCAATGGCTTTACCAAACAACAGTCCTTTCGGTTGCTCAGTGCATATGGCAAACAAATGAGCATTCTCAGATGAAGTCTTCTGCTGCAGATTCTTCTTCATACTATGAGCACGGTCGGCCACCCTAGCAATGGGTTTGAACCAAGTTCAACCAAGATTTTGGTGGTGCTAGCACCCTTGGGGGCGCTACGTGCCCTGTTCAGATGCATTGTGGGGCTTGTGGGGACGAGAGTAACAGTTGAGGACAGAGCAAAAAGTCGTGAAAAGGTGACAGAGTTTGCTGTTGCGTTGAGTATACAATCCTCTTGATTGCTTGGTGTTGGGTGTGTGCAAACCTTGATGATGCCTCGGGCCGCCAGTCTGGCTCTAAGAGCAGCTGGAAGCTGCTTTTTGCCTGCTCCAGAGTCCCCATTTGCCTGCACACAGCACTCAAGGATAAGAGCAGCACCAAACGGCATTGTCCTTTATGCTTGACTTAGCAATGCAATAGACTATCTGTCCAACGTAGTGATGATCAATTGTGCACGACAAACAGCTTCAGCAGCATAGCAGACACAGGAAGCGTTGCACTGGGGTTGGCAGTGATTCGGCACAAAGTGCCACAGCGTACCTGTTGTGCTGCGCCTTCAGCTGCTGGAGTAGCAGCAACACGTAGTACAGGGGCAGCTGAGTATGACGGTTTGGCAGCAGCCTTTGCAGGGGCTTTTGCAGCAGCTGCATCCTCAGTCCCAGGGACCGGCGGCTCAGCCTCAGCAGTTGGCGCAGTACTTGCTGCAGTCCCCATGGGAGCTGCGAAGTGCTGCTGGGCAGGAAGGGATTGGGGTGGCTGCAGATAGCCTTGGGGGTTCATGGGGGTCATGGTCATCCCTTGATTGGGGGTCTGCATGAAACCCCCCGATTGCTGCACAGGCATTTGCTGCTGCTGTGAAGACAAGGCAGGGGGAAGATTATATTGCTGAGAGTTGGCAGCCTGCGGTTGCTGTGGATGTTGTCTCTGTTGCTGCTGCTGACGCTCAAGTGCAGCAGCGTAAACATCTGGTGGCATGCTGGAGGCATCCGGCATGCCCTGCGTCTGTGACTGCGGTGGAGGTTGCTGATGTGGGGGTGGCATCTGGGAGCTGCCCTGAGGGGGTCTGGGGAGTCCAGGGGGTCCTGGAGGCCTTGAAGCAGAAGATAGAGAGGCAGCTCCAGGGGGGCCAGGGGGTCTGGGTGGTCCGGGGGGGCCAGGCAGCGCAGAAGAGGAAGCAGGCGGTCTGGGGGGCCCTGGGACCCTCTGAGGGGGCCCAGGAAGAGGCCCAGAGTCAGGAGTTGGGCTGGCAGTCATAGGAGGTGGGGGCAGACTCTGAGGGTTTTGGTTGCTGGTGCCTGAAGACAAGATGGTCTATGTATCAGTAGCATGTGTCAACCCTTCTGCCATGCCATCATGAGCAACATTGAGCTTGAAGGATATGCGCCAAACATGCACTAAATATGCATCCAAGCTGAGTTGACCGGCTATTTGATACACCAATTTTCTGCCAAAATGGGCGCATCAGCTGTTTGAGCAACATGGCAACGAGCATAGCTCTCAATTCTCACATGTTGCTGAATCTGTGAGTCTGAATCTTGAGTTTGACATGTTGCTCAAACACTGTAGCTCTGAAATCAGCAATGAAACACATTTCGTCTGTTTTGAAGCATTCTACATTTGGGACAAACATGCTCCCGGTGTGAATCCTGAGTATGTGACTGCTATGCATGACTGTGTATTCCCACCTCTGGCAGAAGGGGGTCCAGGAGGTCCTGGGAGGGGTCCTCTTGGAGGGCCAGGGGGTTTCCTCTGTGCTACTGCTTTCAAGACCTCACTGGGAGATTGGTAATGCTGCCAATCACCAGCACCCCTTTCTTTTTCTTGCAGCTGAGCAGTCTGCAACGTTGCAGACATGGTTGCTCTGAGTGTGCTTTGCCTGGCAAAATCTGCTGCAGACAAATAACCGGCTCAAATAGCAAAGGTCACAGATGCAGAGTTGGCACTACAGTTGGGTGTATGCGTCAATAGAGTCTAGGCAGATATTGCAAATATGCCATGTATCTTTTTTACACCAGCTGGGATTTACCTGGTGCTTTTGACGAGCATCAGCTTCCATCCTCATAAGCCGTTCCTGTAAGGTGCCAAAGTGGTCTCATTGTTGCTAGCCATCACAAGCTTGATGCATCTGATTCCTTGTTCAGACTGTGCACCTCTGTTGCGTCTATACTCATGTATGCAGCAGACGCTGTCTGCCTGCTACAACTATGCGTCTGCTGGAAAAAATGCATCTGCCTTTGCACGAGATTGTGCAGATTGCGCATGCTTGCATGCAATTGCAGTTGGAACGCATGAACGCATACAATGAGTTAGAGGGCTGACATGCGTTACCTTGAGAACAGCTGGGTCTTGAGGAGCCTCTGAAGGGGCAGCACCACTACCAGCTTTTTCCTGCCCGCTGCAATCAATAATGACGCAGTTGCCAGGCAAGCACTAATACTGCTGCTCTTATGCTGGAAATGCTTAATGAGCAACAAACATGTTGTGCAATGCTGCTGTCTTGACAGCTTGAACATGTAACAGTTTGCAGTAAAGAAATGGACGACACACCTGGAAGCTATTGCCTGTTGCACAGCAAGCTCCTGCTCCTGCAATACTTGCGCTTGCGCCGCTTCCACTACGTCGGATGAGTAGGAAGGACCTGTGCATGTACTGGTATCACGGAGACTGCAAAGAGCGAAACACAATGGCTATTGGCGCACAGTGACTGACCTGTGTCTGCAGGTGGGCTAGACGCTGCAGGAAGACCAGCAACCAAGGCTCCTGGAGCGCCTGGAGCATGTGTTTGGGTCATCCACGCAGGCAATGTTGCCCCTCGGCCACGTCCAGCCATGAGGCTGACCCTAGTGGACGCAGCGCGCCTGTTCGACTTTACGGTGAGTGATCAAGGCCTGCAAGTCATCGACACGAACAGACTCATCAGTGTACTGTGAACGGTTTTCAGCCTGATAGATCCTCGTCTGTAGTGTATGCATTCGTGAAGCAGCGGATCATCATGTGGAGTGACTCACCGAAATCAACACAGTTCGTCCAGCCTGCAGAAGGAATGTTTGCAGTGAATCAAGATTGAATGGGTTTGATGGGACGAGAGTACGCTGACAAAACCATACGTGCAGCCTCCGACAAGCAAGCGCAGCAGCCACCCCGCTTTGTTTGGCACACTGCAGGTCTGCAGTAGGCTACTGTGAAGCTTTTATTCCCATTTGACTGAACGAAAAATAGAAATCTAACTTGTATGATGCCATTTCGTTGAATGCACCCAGCTTTCTGCGGGTGCTACGGTACAGTGTCGCTGCACCCTCGCCACTGTCATGTATATGTATATATGTGCCAACTGACTACTGACCATAGGGTGTTCTCTGCACCATGTCAGGATATGTTGGTAAGCGTGTAGGGTAAGTGTGTGAATCATACAATATTGCTTGCAAAAGGGCCCCCACAATTCGAGTAGACAGCTGCATGGTCCATGTGCCTGCGTACTGTACTACTAAGTACTAACAAGTCTTGTTAGGTCTAGTCTAGGAGGTCTTGTTAAGCTGCGTCCATAATTGCACAGTGTGTAATACACACAAAGGACGGTGCAAGCAGGCTCTAGATTGCTGGATGTGCTATCATCTAACAGATGAATTCATGCCGCATGCATAGCTGGGTGCACGAACACAGTGACTTCGATCACATCTCTGTTAGAGTCGAAACAGTACAGAGAAGATTAGCATGGCCCTTGCGCTGAGATGACGCTCATAGATCAAGCAATGGTTCCAAAGTTTCCAAGCTCACAGTCAACCTAAGCAAAAATATGGCGCCCAACAGGGTAGCACACCAAAAGTGCCATATACTTACAGTATACCGCTGTACACGGCGGCATTATAGGCTGGCCTGATGCATTTGGCTCTGACCCAAGTTAAGAGCATATTTTTGCACTACATTCAGTCTGTATGCGCTGCTTGCATAGCATATACTAGTCTGCACACCAATGTTCAAGCCAATTAAGAGATGAATGATGTGTGTTTGTGCGTTACATAAAGACTTCTGGATCCGACCAAGTCTTGGCAAGACAGCCTAAGACAGTCAGAGCTGGCAATTATTTCTCTTTGTCTTCAGCAGTGCAGATGACAATCACAATTCCAGCATATAACAGCTCACTCTTTGCTGACTGGCTTCTTTGCAGCGCCAAGGTAAAGCCAGGCTCACTGTAGCCTCATCACGAAGGTGCTGCATGCCATCCAAAAGGCCTGTCTCACAATATTGCTGTATGCAGCAGCCTGGTGATATGAGCATGCTTGCTGTTGCTTGAACTGGTCAAGATTCTGCAGTGTTGCCATGCATAGCAATGCGATAAGGGCAAGCATGCTCAAATCGAGACTGCTGCCTCTTGAAACGTGTGTTGGTGATAGCTTGTTTTCTTGTGTGAGGCAGATAGGCGGAAATTATTGCATAAACATAAGCAAGGCAGAACCAACATGTTTGAATTATATTCTGTTGATGGCATCGTCTCATGTACAAATTCCAGGATGAGATGGTCACCGCCATCTGGCTGGACAAGATGCTGATGCTGCAGAGCATTACGAATCACAAAAGCATGATGTTTGTCACAGCCAGACAAGCAAATAAGTATGTCACACAGTCAGAACCTGGCCAGCAAGACCTCCACCAGCTGGCACTTGCAACCTTGACTGGCAGGACACACTCCACGGTTGCTTGATGCATTATAGTCAAATCTTCTGAATATGTCTGGTCACTCTTGTTCAGCGGCGGAGCAATGCTGGCTGGTGTCTCTGCATCTACTGGGTTTCTGGGAGAATCCAGAATTGCTCTCGGGGTTAGTAGGCACCAGACAGCTGCCTGCTGAGTCTGACGTCAGGCAACTGACAGCAATATGCTGATGCCGGAAGGCGTGTGCACCCTCCGCCCAGTACATGGACCTCAACGCCTCATGGGATATCCCTGACATGGCATGCTGCTACGTGACTTCTTTGGCTGCAGCAGGGATTGCACAGGTTCATCTCAAGTGTCTGTTGTTCACATGTTGTTCTTGGCTGTAGCAGCAATGGCAGATGCAAATGAGTGCCCAACATATGCCATGATGCACGAGCCATGCTCAGTGTAAAAGTTTCATTTGTTTGTACACCTCATGCACCACAGCTAGGACCAAGACTTGCATAGTAAGTATGATGTCTTTGAAGATGTACCTACCCACAGCAATGCGTGATGAAAAACATTTATGAATGTTCATCCCCCCATGCGCTGAGTTGGTTTTGGATTCATCATCTGGAATTTCAGACAATGGTGCGGCCTTCCAACCGGATGTATGCATGGCCTTCAGAATGGGGCACTCACCCTTCTGAGGGACCTCAGCCTCTGGTAGGAACCAAAACTTTCCATGCTTGTAATGAAAGTCTCCGTTGTTAGCAAAATGGGCAGCAGCAGCAGGGCATGCCAACATCAGCTTCTGAAGTCTGCAGAACATAGTGCAGCAAAGGTTAGCAAACCTGAGGCAGCAACCTGTGCAGCATATTTGTGACTGTTGATGCAGCACATTATGTTGCAGCTGCGCACTCGTTTATGGTATTGGAATCAATCAGAAAACAGTCAGAGAAACAGAGCAAAGTACTGTCCGGGTCGAGTTTTATTGTGTGCTCAAACAGTCGAGTGCTTGTAGCTGCTGAGTGCTTGCAGCATCATCACTGTGATCCATGCCTGAGTAGAACACCCCTCAGCCCAACACCAGGTTCCCATCCTGGCCCACTGCGGTTGTAGCTGCAGTAAAAAAGATATTATATCCCATGAGTATTCACGCATGGGTGGCAAATCCTAGTGAGAGATCGGACCTGCGATGTGCACAGGCTTGATATATGTTAAGATTGCCATAGAAGCAATCAGTAACAGAACAAGCCTTCAAGAGTACAGCCAGTGGATCCTTGAACGGTACAAACATTCCCAACAAGAACTCGCCACCTGTTGCAGGATGACCACTGCCTAAATACATGAACGTTCACAGTACAACGTTCAGCTTAAAGCCTGCAATCCACCTACCGTCATACGGGGTCCCAGCAGGTCCTTGGAGCCTGCTGTCAATACACTAGGCAGCGTTGTCATGAAGGGCTCAGAAGTTGCTCTGAGACATTCGGAAGCAAAGGCAATCAGTCTGAAACTGCGACCATGGCAAGTGCAAGCGATAAGACTTGGCAAACAAGGACGCACAGTTGGGCACAGAGATCTCTACAGTTAACGAAGAGATGACTAATGGATACTTTGGATTTCCTTTTGCCCAGGCAACGGTTAAATGTTAACCTGACAACGCCTAAAGCAAACACAGCGTGATACCGAATAATCATCAGATTCAAAATGCCCTCCAGCTTTGGACAAAGTGCACTTTTCGAACAACTACAAGACAATTCCTGTGGTTGAGCTCCGTGCCTGGCCGAGTGATAGCAGCCTGGTACACAAACCAGCAGACGACAGGCTATTTTCTGTGCGTCAACCCAAGGTCAGTCCGACACTGCTCGACAGCATACCAACAGTTACGTTCAAGCGAAGCACTATCAAGGCTCACTAAGTTTTGGAGTCAAGGTAAGAACAATTCTTGATCTGCACTCTAAAGCACAAGTGAGCTGCAGTGCACACTCAGTGCTGCTACGTCCATATTCAGAGAGCGAAAAGTCCTTTGAATAAACCGCGACTCTGTTGCAGACTGGCTGGTGTCCGAAGCTGACATGGCCAACTTGATCGAGCCAGGTTGGTACTCAAGCTGAGCCGCACATCGCTGTGCCGATACTCCTTGACTGCATACTGTTGCAAGGTTTACATTTGATGTGACGTCTCTGCGCTAATTTGGAAAAGTCTGCAGGGGCCAGGGAGGTCAGGC
>JAABUP010009059.1_pt1 | contig 12404 bp, 13 predicted proteins | sample 5559201 | NCBI WGS metagenome assembly JAABUP01 (sample SAMN10711887, study PRJNA513373) | rock metagenome | isolation source: Antarctica rocks | place: Antarctica | reverse complement strand
TTAAGTAGTAGTTTCTCGACTTCGAAATCTCGTCGTAAAAAAAGTTAATAATTATCTAGCTATAATCTAGAGTTCTGCGCTTAGACGTGCTATAGGTGAGGTGTTAAGTTAGCCACCTTAGCAGCTAGCCCGATAGGGCTAGCCAGCACGTCTGAGGTACTGAGGTAAGTCTTTATTTCCTATGACCGCTCCTTTAGTCAGTAGTACGGCTAAACCGAAGGGGTTAGCAGTAGCAGGGGTGATGAGGAACGAACCACCAGCACGTCTGAGGTACTGAGGCAACCCAGACTTAATACACCCCCAGTTGGATCTATTGGATTGGTATCATGCGCATGCCTCAATCCTCTTCGGGCACCCTGAGCTCATCATCGTTTAACAGTACCTTACCTTGTACGTTGCATAGCAAACGACGATACCATCACACGCAACTCTGGTTTTGAAAAGGTCTCCCCTTGTATAAGTATACAAGCACGTGGTAATGGACCCCTTAAAGAGAGATCTATATAGTAGCACTGAAATGGAGGCGCTGCTTGCAGCAGCCTCTGGAGGCGATTTACCAACTCTCGAGCGTCTACTACGCCACAGCGTCAATATCGACACCCGAGGGTATCTGAAAGGCACCAGTAAGGAGTTCATCAGTGAACCGACCACCATGCTAGAGGCAGCTGCCTCACACAATCAGCTCGAAACGATGGAATACTTGATCCGTAAAGGAGCCGACGTGAATTGGGCATACGACGGAGAGACAGCGCTCCTCACAGCTGCTTATCAAGGCAGAGTCCAGGTGCTGAGCCTTCTGATTGAGAATGGCGCAGACATCAATTGCAAACGCTTCAGAGGCGCGTCAGTCTTGCATGAGGCTGTACACAACGTTTCTGCCGACAATTTGGATAGGAAAATCGCTGTCGTGGAAATTCTATTAAGCCATGGTTTTGACATAGAAACTACGGATGTGGACGGTTATACGGCGTTGCATTACGTCGGAAACCTTCAGATAGCCGAGATTCTAGTCAACAAAGGCGCCGATGTTAACGCGAAGAGCATAAGTGGAGATCGCCCGCTCGACAGAGCAGCAGTGGGAGGCGACCTCGAGATAGCGACATTCTTAATCCAGAAGGAGGCTCAGGTCAACAACAAAGAAGAAGGATGTAGCGGCCTAGGCCTAGCTGCAAGGAACGGATATACCTCTATAGTAGCACTGCTACTGGATCATGGCGCCAAGGCAATAATCCCGCGATACAAGAACTACGAACTTCTCGCCGCGGCACGCAGTGGCACCGCGGCCACAGTCTCTCTACTCTATAAGCGTGGTTTCGTCCACCAGGGACGGCCGTCACTCTTCATGGCTATCCTGGTGGATCCATTAAACGTAGTCGAGCTACTCCTCGCGCAAGGTGTCAACATCAACGCTAGAAGTAGGAAGGGCCAATCAGTTCTGCATTTTGCTGTCTTACGCAGGCCCGTCGATCGCACCGGCTCACGTGGTGTTTTACTTTCTCGATGGGAGGTGTTACAGTTTCTTCTCGACAAAGGCGCGGATATTGAGGCAAGAGATGTCAATGGACAGACAGCGAAAGATCTCGCTACTGCCTCCAGTTACGTGGAAGCGGTAGGAATTCTCGAGCCAAGAACGATACAGTCTTAATCTCCTTAGATGCGTATTTTCTAGATGCAGAATGTTGTTCGAGTGCATGCTGACCGCGCATTACCTCAACATGTCGACTTATAGTCTGGTCAGTGATTTCCCTTCTTGCGGCCGCAGGTAGTATCGTACGTATCTGACTGCCTACAGATAAATGATCTCCAACATATCGAATTTGCAGACAATTCGCTATAACGATAGCAATTGCATGGTACTATCGCGAGTCTACACATTATTGCCACGTCTGAGCAGTGCATCATTTCGGTGACCATTGGTCAAAGAAACGGCCCAAGATATCTTAGATCTCAGAGACCAACCGCTTCCTGTCCTTAAGCACATTTGTTTGACGTTTATTCGATAAGTCGTGTATGTATTTTCGAGCTAGATTGTCCGATATGATGTAGAGGTATCCAAAATCCGTGCCTCCTTCTAACGAAGCTTTAGCCATGTGCCCAATCTCCGGGTCCACGAAGTCGTACTGCTTCTCTGTAGCCAGCAGCCAGTCCGTCGTTTCATCTAGTACGGATCCTAGGGTACAATGAATCCCGTACGCCACGCGTGGCGAATGCTCCAGCGGCGGTTCGAGTGCGTTCATCTATGTTACCAACTCGTTGCGAACGACGCTCTGGCAGCCCGTTGCAAGCCATTAATTGGGTACGTGCTCGGCGCGCAGACTTCCCAGCTTGCCTACGTACAGTACGCATCTCGCACCGTTTAACATTTGCAGTGCTCGAACCATATTTCCCGCCACATCTCCCCAAAAACTGACTCGGCAGCCCAAGAATGCAATACGGTAGCCTCGCTTGCTGGTGGTCGTTTTCCAGGAGAACAGTTTATCGCTGCTGCTACCTTCCCACGGGCCTCGGGTCCAACGCTTAAGGCCGTATACGTAGCCCACGACGACAATGTCAACGGCACCCATTTAAGCAAGATTAGATCTTAAAAGAGGTTCTAAGTATTCTTGCTGAGAGGGTAGAGTATATCGCACAATGTCCTGCTGTCCGCTTTTTAAGGATAGATAAGTGGCTATAATGGTAGCGTAATGTTATACGTAATCGACGCCAGGAAAGCAATGCAGCTGAAGCGTCTTGGGGCCAACCACTAAGACTATGGGGCGTTGCCAGTTAAACGGTTTATCTTTCTTCTCTATAGATAAAATACGAACCACTAAAGGGTCTCGTCGGTGTTCGCCTCTGACAACGATTCGAGACCAGCCTTTGCTTTAAATATAAGGGTGAACTTTCATGCGAAGGTATTCCGGCAGAGAGTTACCCGGGTATGTGTCTTTATAGAGGCTACTATGGGCTGCCGGACTGCGTTGCCTAGGACGGTACGGGAGCAACCTCTCAGAAAGCGAAAGCGATGCCGATGGGCGCATGGCTAGGTGGCGACTTATTGACGGATCGATTGGAAGGAGGGCGTTTGAGCGTTCCTTTGAAGTATAAGGTTAGAAGGGTTGAGCATCAATGTTGCGATGAATCCTTGGAAAGGGGATTTCTACCGTAAAGGGAGCCTTAGCCTTTTCAAAGGAAGTACTGCGAGAGAAGGGGTGCTTGGCCCTAAGGTTGCTGAGGAAGTAGTGGAGTGATGGCACTAGGAGGACTTGCGACCGCTGCTGCTCGGTGATCATCTTCGCCGACGACCCTCCCACTTAGATGCTGAGGCGGAGCTACGTCGGAAGAGGTCGGCCGACTAAGAGGCTCGATAGGACGCTCTAGGATAGTGGGAGCATCTATATCATTAAGGGCCTTTGGCTCGTCCCTCGAATAGGAGCTAGTGAGGTGCGCAGCTTCGATCTCTGACTTAAGGTCGGCTATTACGCTATTATCCTCATCGACGAGAGGCTTATCTGAAGTATGTTAGAGGAAACGTCTAGATACTAGTCAGAAATATAGGGGGGGCTTACCTTAACTGTCACCAGCCCCACTAGATGCACTTAAGCTTATTATGCTCTCGCGTTACTGGAAGTTTCGCAGAGACGGAGGTCGTCTAAAGACTAGCTTACGTTGCGAGCGGATCAGTGCGAACTAGAGGTGTGTCTCGTCGATAGGGTCCTTTGAATACCGTTAGACGCGGTATGCAGTAATTAGGGCCTAGAGACTAACCTGTACGTCGGACCTTCTCTAGCCTAGGTACACCTTCGCCCCCTTCGTTCAAACCTGCATTGCCCGCTGTGCGCTTAAATATGCTGCGCAATGGGTCGGGTTGGGTGGGTTTTGGCCATTTTATCACCCGACCCAATTTGGGGTGGGTAACCCATGTCTTGGCATCTCGCATCGTCAGTACTTTATTGTTCGATTGTCATTTCTGGAGATTCCTGTCGCACGCTATTTGTCAATTGCATACGGTCATATTGATTGTCGCATCGTAATGTTACTGGACAATATTACTTCTTCGGCCGGCCGTGCGGGGTTGAGGCCTGCTTGTCATAGTTCGTCTTGACAATTTTACTCCAGTCCTTCAGCCTTCCTCCTGACCGAAGTGATACTGCTCGTGTGTGTGCTGCAATGTCACAAGTACGCGATTATGCCGTCGAAGGAGGTGGCACTGCTCCTCTAAATCTCAATACTTCCCCCAGAAGGCCTGACCACATTGATTTGGAGGCACAGTCACCTATGTCTCCATACCAGTATCCAGAGGGCCAACGCAAGCCTCAATCCCCTACAGAGTCTCTCAGGTTGCGCAAGCCGATGCGTTCCAATACGGTGAAGACTTATCGGCCAGAGCGAAGGGGTCAGAATTCGCAGCCCGGCCAAGAGCCGGGAATTGATACAAAAGCTACCCAGCCTCACCCATCGTCGAAAACGCCATCATTGTACCAAGAATGCAGGATCACGGTGGTAGATTTCTCAGAGGAAGACATACAGTTTCAGCACCTAAACAACCGCACCCTGGAGGCATGTATGGAGAAAGGGAGGCCGTTATGGGGTACGCTCTTTGTGTAGTCATTGATTTACAATCAGGGATCTTCGTTGCAAGACTTGTTTCGGAGCTGATATTCCTTGCTACCATTTCGGATTTTGTGAGACATCATTTTGCTCATGTACAAATTCGAGGAAACGATGCTGACTTCTTTTTTCAATGACAGCCACTTGCAGGTGGATCAGTGTCAATGGCTTGAGCTGGGATGTGATAAAGCTACTAGGTAACCATAAAAACCTACACCGGCTCGCAATCGAGGACCTCACCAATCAAAAGAATCGGACAAAGGCGGATTGGTACTCAGATCATACTTACATGGTCCTCCCGCTCCAGAAATTGATCCACATTCATTCGGACGAAGATTGTGAATCTGATTGTTCTGAATGGGAAGACCCTGGTGTGTCAAAGAAAAAAAAGAGGAAGAGATCTTCAAGGCGCAAAATCCCAGAAAAGGACACGAATGATGTCAATATTGTAGAAGAAATGCAAGATCCTAATAAGGGCTTCGTGCATGCACATTCCTCTCCCGACGTCAAAGCACCAATCACCAAGGTCCGCACCCTGCAACGTTATCATGGTGGGCCTAATGAAGAGCGGATAGAATTCATGGAGAAGCATTCAGCTCTAGCGTCCAAAAGTCTAGGGGTGGGCGTTGAACAAGTATCACTTTTCTTGACTGCCGACAACACCGTGATTTCCTTCTTTGAAAGCTCCGCCGAAGACATCGAGAACCCCATCATTACTCGTCTGAGTACCAAAGAGACAATATTGCGACGAGCCTCCGATGCTAGTATGACTACGCAGGCTATCATTGACACCCTTGTGGACCTCGCAATCCCTGTCTGCGAGGCCTATCAAGACGCCATCGGCGAATTAGAGCTCAACGTGCTTACGGAAGCTGACATAAGTCATACAACGTCGCTCTACGTACTGACCTCTGAGGTTGTGCAATTCAAAAGCAATCTGAGTCCCATAGTGAACCTTGTCAATTCCCTAAGAGATCATAAAGCCGAGCCTATTGGAACACCAGGCCTAAGCGGAAAACCACCTAAGCTAAGTGCTTCAAGTGTGACCATCAGCCCAATGACTCAAGTATACTTGGGAGACGTAGAGGATCATTGTATATTAATCACAGAGGGCCTCGACCAGATGAGGAGAGCGGCTGATAACATGATTGATTTGATTTTCAATACAAACAGTAAACCTTCCGCTTGTATTAGCCTCTTTCAATGCTTCAATGCTAATTTGTTGCAGGTGCTCGTCAGAATGAGAGTTTGAAACAGCTGACCATCGTCACAATTCTTTTCCTGCCTCTAACCTTTTTGACTGTACGTCTAATGGAGTTTATTCTGCTTGCCTCGCTGGTGCCCTATTCTTCGTGGCTCTTCCCACTATACAAGGCTATCACTTCCGTGACTGACCATCAGACAGGGATACTTTGGCATGAACTTTGTCCTCTTTACTGGAGTCCACAATCATAGTGATGCGTGAGGACTCAACAGACCATTATCAATGCCAAGAAGTCTACTGACTTCTTTAGCTATTTCTGGCAGATCGCTTGCCCGGTCGTATTTGTTACGGCACTTTACTTGATGTGAGCTCTTCTACGTTCTTTCGTTTCACGCTTGACCGGCCCTCTGATTTTGACGATAGGCGCGATATTCTTCGACAGTTGATCTTTAGAAAGCTGCAGCGCAGGGGTATTAACAGATCTAGGAAGGCTCGGCAGGAGAATGAAATGAGAGAGAAACGGCGTTGATGGTCTGATCCACTATAGAAGATACCCTAAGGATGTGCAATGGCGTTTGGATAGATCAAGGGCTCAATTCATGGTTTGTAGAATCAGGCTTCTTAGGTCTTAGGTATGGTTGGATTTCATGCCTTCTTAAAAGTTTTACCCAGTAAATGCGAATGGGCAGAAAGAATCCTGAAATTTGCAATGGGGAGCCTCAAGTGCTCAGGTGCATGTGCTGCAACGAGCCAGGATACGTATTAATTGGTAAAATTGAAGAGATTAGCGCAAAAGCACACCTAACATCTTGAGTCTGGACGTACTTAGAGGAACGATATTGCTATTGCGTACGAAAGAGGATGGAACATTTCCGTACCGACATCGCGGCTCGTAAGCGCCACCCAGCTTCAATTAACGATTTCCACGACATGTATTTACATTTGTGATGGCTCCTGAATCTAGCTTTGATGCAGCAGAGAGACTCCCACCCCTCCAATTCGTCGTCGCTCTATTGCTGCTCAAGTCAAGGCCGAGTGACCTGTCTCGTCAAGGTACTCTGCAGCTTTATGTTGGTATGCCGGTAATACCGGACTGATCGCCATGTACAGAATATTTCAACAGATTGAGCTCTTGCATTCAGAACAGACGTTTCCCGAACCAGTCTAGCAACAAATCGGAGCATCTCGATTCCGCAGCATACTGGAAGGCTGAATACGAGGAATCGAAAGACGCCCAGCTACATCTGCAAGCCAGGATCGCTCAGCTAGAAAACGAGCTCAGCATTCTCAAGCACAATGAAACCTCGACCGCTCCGACATCAATAAGCAAACGGAAGAGAGATGCTCGGGACGCTACCGAATCTTTCAACAATCGCAGCCAGAAGAAGCCAAGGACGAGGACTAAGGCCTCGGCGTTTGGAAGCCAGGGAACCTTCTTGGATGGGGAATTGTGGAGTCTGAAAGAGCCTACATCAACCATTGCGGGTGAATTACCCTCTTCAATAGCCTCAATCCATACTAATAAGCAAGGGAACGATGTCCCACACCACTTCTATTTGCTGCAGCAGACGTTGGCTCAATCGACGATTGATCCACTCCAACTAGCGGCTACACTTTGTCACATCGCAAACGCCATGTGCCTCGTCATCACCGGGGCCCAATGCTCCGAAGACACGCAGAATGCTACAATCGACCTCACACAAAGCAATGCGCTCATCCCTCGAGAATCAATGCTTTCGCAAGACCCATCCTCGTCGGCAAGATCGGCTGAAGGCAAAAGTACTGCCATTGCAAGTATCTTTCCAGAGCTCCTACATGGCTTGAACAAACTGGGGAAATTAGAGGGAGGAATCTCTATCGGGAAACGAGTCATCTATTGCTACATCAAGATATTCCAATGTCTCCTTGAGCACATATGTCATTTATCCAAGACTTGCACCAACCAATCAACAGCCCAAGTCCAGGACATCCCCCCCACAGCACGTACACCAAAGAAGATAGCTAAATGCTCGAGGTGTAGGGAACGTAATCTCAAATGTGACCAGAGAAAACTCAGTTGTCAGAATTGCAAACATAACAATCTGACATGCGATCGCTCGATCCCATCTACCACGGAGCCATCGAAGCACCCGCCCCAGCTTCCAGAAAAGAGCGTCCTCATGCTATGCGAGCTCACGATCAGCATGCTGAGGTCCTTGGACACATCGAAGACAGCACATCAAGAGATTCTCGAAGGATACCTTTTCCTCTTATTCGACAAAATCGGGAAAGGACTCAAGCACGCCGTCTTCGGATCCGATGAGGAAGCCAACATACCATCAGGAACTTTCGACAGAAACATGGAAAACGCCTTTTCCACCCAGGAAAATGATAACCGAGAAGACGATACTGTAATCGAGGCCCAAGCCCCTTACCTAATATGGATCCTCTCACGAACCCAAGCATTCATATCTCCACAACATCACCATAATCCCCCAGATACAACTCACCCTAGCCCCAACGTAGCAGCGATCGCCCGCACCAAACTGCAATACACCCTCCTCAAAGCCGTCTTCGGCGATCGCGCACCACCAGAATACGAGCCAGCCTTGACGGCCCCACACGTCCCCACGGACGCAGAGCTGCAAGAGATATTGGCGATTCCGGAGGTTGAGGTGAAGGATTGGTACAAGCATGAGGTATGGCGATTGTTTGGTTGGGATGTATTAAGGAGTCATCGGTGGAGGGATGCATGAGATGATGGAAGTTTTTGACTTTGCTGTTTTCGCTTGATCTACATTATGTATGGCTGAAGGCGTCTTTAGGTATCAGGCAAGAGGGGAAATTAGATTGTGATGGGGATTTGTATGGACGAATTGTGAGATTTGATCACGGTGTCAGTAATGCATGAATAGAACGAAATGTTAGATGCAAATCGCTAATGATTTTCACACTTTATCGTTAATATCGGGCAATCATACTTTCAAACCTCGATGCATTATATCCCCAGCGCGTCTCGTCCCCAAGGCTGCTCATATTAATCTAGCTTTATCTCTTCACAATACACCATCTTCAAGTGTAATTCGGAATCGCACCACCCCTACACACAGACCAATTCCACGACTGCCTTACCCTTCTGGCAATATTTGAAATGGACCTCCGCGAACATGATGTCCGCAGGCCAGTATCGCCTTTCTTCATCGCTTTTCTTCCGAACAAGGAACGGCAGGACAGAGAATCCAACGAGCGTGGATGGTTCACCGCAACGGGAAGCGTACTCGATGAATGGACAACGACGCAGCAACTCAAGCACGAGAAAAGGTATTCTGACGGCTGTAGCTTCCGCCACCGCGATGCGCCAATCCGATGGATGTGGCAGACTCTCGTCTGTCGCAATTCATACACAAGAAGCGCTGCTATGCGCCGATGGAGGAGAAATTAATCTAACCCGGGCTTGAGATGATTAATACCCTGTTGATCCCATGCAGACGCAAAACGTCAATTCTCCGTGTGGGAGGTGATCAATCCCAACCGAATCCCCCGACTTGCATCATGCACGTCCCGAATCTCATCCTCGTACCCTTCCTGCTTTCCCTTTGCGCCATTATCTCTGCCTCACCGGCCTCTCCTCCATCAAATGGCCCTGACAACCTTGTCCTCGTCTCGCCCCAAATCCTCAACGCCACCTCTCCATCCACCCACACCCTCAACACCACAACCCCCATCCTCCCCAGCACCTCCTCCATCTCAAAGCGCACAATCTGCTACGGTCCCGGCCACCGCTCCCCCCCCATCGACACCCTCCTCTGCTTCCCCCTCATCGAATTCCTCGCCACCCGCCACGACTTCTACAAGCCCGTAAAATGGAAAGTCAGCGCCGCGCAAGGGCGCCATCTCAAGATGAAAGGATGTCAGTTGCAGATTGTGGACGGGGCGACGGATGATGTGTTTAGCGCGGCGGAGGTGCTGGAGGCGATGGAGGCGGTGCTGGAGGAGTGTCAGCCGGAGGTTGATAGGGAGGCGGGGGGGACGGGGGGACAGAAGGGGGTGGGGAGGTATGGGTTTGTGGTGAGGGTTGTTGGGGCGAGAAGGGGGGGTGTGGAAGGGGGGTAAGTGGGGGTGGTAGGGGGTTAAAGTCGTCGTCGGCGTTGACTGTATGTAAAATATGAATATTAAGAGAGTGTGGACCATTGGACTTACACATTTGGAGTTCAGACCTTAGCCAGCTATCATGCGTTCTCCTGCCAGACTTGTTTTCCTTCCGGAAGCTCAAGACCCAAAAGTTTCACTGCATTCCCACCCATTATCATCCCCGTCCCACTGAATGCCTGCCTCCAAATCACCGCATCCAGATTCGTCCTGTAACTAGGCCATTGGGTCTTTCCCTGCTCCAGGGGCGGGAAGAACGGATGATCAGTCCCAAACATCACCTTTTCTCCACCAACAAGCTTGACAGCCGCGTCAACACTGGCTTGCTGGTATACCACAGCATCAAGCCAGATATTCTCTTTCAGAACTTCGGATAAAGCGCGTTTCGGGCCTCGCTTGCCAGTGTCGTTTTCGGGAAAGTGGCGCTCATGTTGTACGCAGCTGTCGATACGACCGGCAAGGAATGGTACGGTGCCGCCAGCGTGGGCTATCAAGATCTTCAGCCTGGGGAAACGATCGAACACGCCGGAAAGGAACATGCGGGTAAAGGCAATAGTAGTTTCCATGGGGAAGCCTAGGGCTAAGGGAAGGACGTGGCCGTATTCACTCGCTCGAGGTCCATAGACTGAGGCTGGAAGGCCGTAATGTGGGTGTAGGAAAACGAGGTACTGTTCTTTTTCCAACGCGGCCCAAATGCTGTCCAGATTAGGATCGTCAAGGCCGGTGCCCAGACCCGTGGTACCGAGTATGAAGCCTTTGATCGAGGGACGAGAGTGCATAGCGTGTACCTGGGTAGCAACTTCTGAGGCACTGGCGGAGAGGGGGAGGGTAGCGAAGCCATAGAGTCGACCCTTGTTTTGCTGGCAGATAGACTCTAGCTCATCATTGACAACATCAGACCAATGCAGCCCTTCTGAGGGATCTAGGAAGTCCAGCCATGGATTTGCTAGACTTATCACCGAGGTCGTAATATGGTGAATGTCCATAAATTGTATTTTCTCTGCCACGGACGAATAAGAGGCATCTACCGGCCTGCCACGCGATTCTGGAGGAATGGAAGGGTCATCATCCGAGGGGAGAATGATAAGTCGGGGAGGAGCCGACTTGTCGGGAAGGTCAAGGAGGTAAGGGACTGTAGTTCGAGAGCGGAGCAGTGAGAGGTAAGCGGGTGGATAGATATGGGTGTGGATGTCAACAGTCGGTGGCGGCTTCTCCGTCATTGTTGCAGAGCAATTGAGTAACTCTGGTGAGACTTGTCAAGCCATTGTCATTTGAACCCAGATGGCATATCGTGAATGGAATTCAATTGCTAAGGAGCCGTGCTGTAAGCGATCCAGTCGACAGCTGACGGGATGAATTGACAGGCGTAATTTGAGATGTGTCGGAGGCCAGCAATAGAATGTTGTACCAGTAATTCGAGAATACCCACCACATCAAGTCTCGAGACAGGTGCTGGAGTAATGTAGAAGCGAGGTTTGATTTGATAGCTGCCCGATTGGCCCCGCTTGTCACGTGATATTCACTTATCGTACGAATATCGGCCCCTCCATTATCAGAATACCTCCAAGCTTCTGGTTCTTGAACAGTGGCATTGGAGTCTGAGCCTCTTCCTCTCCTGCTTCTTCGATATCCTCCACAATGGCTCCCACAGCGACAGAAATCCCATTTCCTGAGTCCGACTTGCAGATCCCAGTGCGCCTCTTCTCTTCACCGTCTCAAGAGGTCACACTGACCAATTCAAGCTCATCTCTCTTGCCCCAATCCTCTCGCAATCGCCCAAGACCGAACAAACAGCCCAATCGCTCCTCAATGCCTTCCGTACCTATGGCTTCCTTTATATCACAGACTTCTCCAGTGTCATTTCCCCCTCTCTCCTTAGCTCGGTCTTCACCCAAAGCGCCAAATTCTTTGCACGGCCACAATCACAAAAAGATAGCCTGCCATGGATGACAGCTGAGTCGAACCGCGGCTATGTGTGCATAGGTCGTGAGAAGGTCAGCGAAGGCAAGACGAAAGAAGAAGTCGCAAGAGATCGAGCAGGTGGAGGCGAGGACTTGAAGGAGAGCTTCGAGATTGGAAGGGAGGGCCAAGAGGGTTATCCAAATCGGTGGCCTGATGGCTTTGACGAGGAGGGCGCAGACTTCAGATCGACGATGCAGACTTTCTTCGAGAGTTGCAAAGAAGTGCATGCTCTGTTGATGCGGGGTATCGCCATGGGCTTGGGATACAGCACGGATTTCTTCGAAGATTATGTGAAGACAGGTGACAACACGTTGAGACTGCTCCATTACCCACCAGTATTGCCGGGAGGATTCGAAGGTGGGAAGCGGATCAGAGCCGGAGCCCATACGGATTATGGCGACATCACTTTGCTGTTCCAGGATTCCAGAGGGGGTCTGCAGGTGGAGAAGCCAGGAGGGGGAGGATGGTTGGATGTCCAACCCAGAGAAGGAACCATGATCGTAAACGCGGGTGACTTGCT
>JAABUP010009055.1_pt1 | contig 12412 bp, 17 predicted proteins | sample 5559201 | NCBI WGS metagenome assembly JAABUP01 (sample SAMN10711887, study PRJNA513373) | rock metagenome | isolation source: Antarctica rocks | place: Antarctica | reverse complement strand
CTCTTCGATGACATGCTCGACTAGAGTATCATCTACCACCAGCCTCGTCGTTTGCCATGCTACAAAAAATTGCAATCAGTCCTATGTGGTTGTCCAACACCTGTCTAGATGCGCCATAAATGTGGCTGTGCCGAAAGGTCTAGGAAGGCTGTCGAAGAGACTTTGCAGAAGAATCCGCTCAGACTATGATTTGTTTAGTATTGGTCAAATAACGAAGGAGCCAGCGTGTTTCTTACATCTTAAATCCCAGCCAATCTTGGGCCCGATCGTTGGTAGCTCATCTGCTACACTCTGCACGTCCTTATCTCCTCGTCCACTCAGGCATATTACAATGTCTTCGCCTTTCTTCATCTCTTTTGCAAGCTCCATTGCACCCCAGATGGCATGTGCTGTTTCTAGTGCGGGAATGATACCTTCCAATTCACTTAGCAACTTGAAGCCCGTGAAAGCCTCGGCATCTGTCGCAGCTATAAACTTAGCCCGCTCGTTGTCTTTCCAAGATGAAAGTTCGGGGCCAACACCGGGATAGTCAAGTCCAGCAGATACAGAGTGCGTCTCAGAGATCTGTCCGTGCTTATTTTGCAGGACGTACGTTCTCACTCCGTGTAAGACGCCTTTGGTGCCCCCAGTCAAGGTTGCGCTATGCCGATCTGTATCTAGACCGTCTCCACCAGCTTCGACACCAAGAAGCTTCACGCTTGGGTCGTTTGCGAAGGGATAAAACATGCCGACTGCATTACTGCCTCCGCCTACACAGGCGACAAGAGCGTCTGGGAGCTTGCCCTTCAATCTTTGCATTTGCTCCTTCGTTTCATTGCCGATGACTGATTGGAATGTTCGGACGATCGTAGGGAAGGGGTGAGGGCCGATTGCGGAGCCGATTATGTAGTGCGTTGTCGAGAGGTCGACGACCCAGGCCCGCATAGCTTCATTGACGGCGTCCCGGAGGGTCATTGCGCCGGCTTCGACAGCTACAACTTTGGCGCCAAGAAGCTTGATGCGAAAGACGTTGAGGGCTTGTCGCCGTACATCCTCAGCACCCATGTAGATGGTACACTTCATGCCGAATTTAGCGCATACTGTTGCTGTTGCCACACCATGCTGTCCAGCGCCTGTTTCCGCTATTATTCGTGTCTTTCCTAATCTTCTGGCAAGGAGTATTTGACCCAAAGCGTTGTTGATCTTATGGCTTCCTGATCAAAGTTAGTCCGTTGTCTTCGAGAGAGCCGAACGTCAACATATACCTGTATGGTTCAGGTCTTCGCGCTTTAGCCATATGTTTGCACCGGCTGCATGCTCGGTCAATCGCTCTGCCAGATGAAGTTGACCGGGTCGGCCCATAAACGGGTAGTATGACCGATACTCTTCCCAAAATTCAGGGTCAGCTTTAGCTTTGTTGAAGCCTTCTTCTAGTTCTGCTAGGCAGTCCATTAACGATTCTGGGACGTACTGCCCACCAAATTCGCCGAAACGTGATGGAACAGCTGCGTAATCGCCTCCATCGGTATTCAGTGCTTCGAGCTGGGTTGCCAGACCGGGTCCACTGCCGTTCTGGCCTGGCTTGATCACCTCGTCGACGTGGACTGGGCCCGCGTTATCCCCATGACCATTTTCCATTTTCTGTTCCCCATTTGTATAACCGTTGGTGTGTGGCATCTCTTTATTCATCGTCTGTTTGACACCTTCCGTAACATCATGCCTGCCAACTTTTCTCCCTGTAATCTCAGAACAGTACTCCTCCACTTTCTGTGCTCCTTGACCAGCAGGAGCATTTGCTAATGTTGTGACGATTTGGCTTCCGATAACGACGCCTTCAGCAACGCTACCAACATCGAGAAAATGTTGCCTTGTGCTGACACCAAACCCCACAGCAGCTGGCACGCCATTCGAATATGTGTGGACTCGGTCGACAAGTTCTGATATTCCTGAGCTTAAACTTCCTGTTGCACCAGTCACGCCCATCCGTGATACCACGTATATGAAAGAATCTGCAATCTTGCAAAGGAGCTTCATACGGTCTTCGGAGGTGGCAGGTGCAATTAGTGGGATATACGAAAGACTGTCAGTCATCCATTGACAATATTCCAGCTCACCCTCCCTTGGTGCAAAAGTTTCTAAATCTGACGGCCTCTTCAGGGGGCAAATCGACGACTATGAAGCCATTGACGCCTGCTTCTTTTGCATCTTGCTGTATCCGCTCTTCTCCATAGCTCAACAAAGGATTGTAATAACCCATAAACAGCACTGGCGCCCTGAGCCCTCGTTTTCTTGCTTTCTTTACTGTCTCTAATGTCGACTCGACCGTTATACCGTTCTTCAATGCCTGAGTATTCGACTTTTGTATCGTTGGGCCGTCTGCGATTGGGTCTGTGAAGGGCAAACCGAGTTCGATCAGGTCTGTCATGGTATCAACAGCAGTACGATTAATTAACGCTGTCAAATATACCAGCACCACCTGCCTCCATCGCCACCAATATGTCCACCGTCTCATCGGCTGTTGGGTAACCTGCAGTCACATATGTGACTAACGCTGCTCGATTTTCGCGCTTGCATTGCGCGAATGTCTCCTTGATCTGCTCCATGGTGCAGTGGGGGCGGTATAAATACAATTAGGCTTTAGAATTGGTTCGAAAGCCCCGGGCTATGGTCTATATAAGCACAAAAATATCGACCAAAAAGAGGCGAAAAATCACTCCAATGATGCTGCCAAGACTTGGTGCGAAATACACCCTAGCGCCTTGTTTTCTATATGTTATACACCTATCAAACATATATGACTAGCCTGATCGAGACTGTAGTTTTTACGGATCCAACGACGAAAGCCTCAAGGGCGCTAGTGATCCAGTGGCACTGGGATGTTTCGATATATTTCAGTCTGATATGCTCCAAAGACATGGCATGATCTCCGAGCCAAGCGTCGAGCTCGGAAAGCTCGAATACGGCTCTTCCGAGCGAATTGCGACGAAGGCGCTCAAGTCGATTGCCTCCGGTGATCTTTTCGATCTGTACACCTTTCAGCTCGCGGAAGTGCAGTGCCGACTCGTCTAATTGCGGTGCGCCTTCGATGAAGCGACCAAGGGATCCAGAGTCCATAAATTAGCTAAGATCGACTCCCTAATCCTCACCACACCACAACCTCTCAAGGTGTAACATCTTCAGATTCTATATGATGCCAGAGAAGCTGGACTCAGGAATGAGAAGATGCAGGTCATTGAAAAACCATACAGGATATCCTTCCTCGCAGTCAACATCGCAATTTTTGACAATGATTTCTCGAGGGTACCAGTGCGCTTTGGCAAGTGCTTGAAAAATCACCTAGAATTCATAGCTACACCAGGGTATACCAGCATCGAACACGTCAAATCCTTGATTCGAGAGCTCCCAAGAGCGTTGGAAGTTTTCGCCCAACTTGACCGTTCTCAGCGCGACGAATTTCTTGGGAGCCCGATTAAGTACAACGAGGTCGAGCTCTTCCATCTCCATCCGCTTTTGACATAGAAGTTGGGCGACCATCTTTTTTGCGAGCAACTTCCGCTTCGCTTCAGCATGGTATGCGAAGGAGCTAGGTGGTCACTCTAGACGATCTAGCACAACCTTTTGCTCTGCCTAAAAAAGGTGTGCGAGGAAATTAGAACCCTCTTCTGGACAGTCTGGCCTGATCTGCTGCTCAGCCTCTAATGCATACAAGTCATCTCAGTACGTCTCCATCTTATCGTCAAATTCCTCCTGAGTCCCTACCTTCTTATTTGCAAATTCTTGCAGCATTTTGAGACTGGTCGCGGTCTCATGTCGCCCTGAGTAGCCCTAGCTGTCCTTGATTTCCTGACCGAAGGTATAGGGTGATAGCCTATCAGGACCGAAAAGTATTTTGGTCACGCATCGGCTGATCACAGGATGCTCCGAGAGATTCAGAAACTTTTCGAGACTAATTATCTCAAACCAAACATGGACCTGGCAAAGATTAACTTCATTAGCAGGACTTTTAAGCATGTCAATTTCTCGTCAATCCGAAGACTTCTTCTTTGCCGAGATTTGACGATGGACCCTCCGAACATGATAGAAGAAAAGAGATATCGAGGTTATGTGGCAAGAGGATCCATGGTCCATTGATGCGCTCTCCGCGTCAATGCCGTGCTGGGGATAGCAAGGAAAGCGTGGCAATTTGCACACTTCAAGTCTTACCCTCCTAAAAAGATGAACAACTGCAGCATTTGCTAGATATTTGCAAGCCGTACGAAGGACCTGTAGTGCATAGCTGGAAATGTCCGCGTAGCCAAAGATTTTGTCCAGAATCTCCAAGGGTGAAGTAATAGCAGGTGTCTAATAGCGTAAAGAAAGGGCGCCGCCAATCCGACGGACAAGCCAGCAAATCCGAGTTTCCATTCTCCTATGTCAGATCGGTCGATGGCGGACGAAAACCTCCTGAAGAACATGAGAAATGAGGGCCCCTTGGGCTGCAAGTTGGAGTGCTAGCGGCTTGGCGGAAACTAAAAGCGCGTCGCGTCTCAAAAGGTCGTCTGCTTTAATACTGGAGTTGAGTAGCCTTGTAGTCTTTGATCACATTGGCATACAAACATTGATCTCGACATCAAGCCTGTTGTGCCAATTCGAATGTACAATACAATAACTGTATTAGGCAAAATGCGAGGCTACAAGGGCACATGCTTTTTCTATCAAGAGTTGCAATTGCAATCCTCTATCTCAATCCGCAATCACTGTGTGCTTTCCGGTCCTGCTCCCATCTCAACCAGATCAGCTGCGCCTGGTCAAGCTAAGACCCAAAGAAAGCCCTAGCATATCTTTATTCACCAGGATGTCATTCCCGCTAGGTTCCTTGGGTTCGTTCTCCCTCTGCGCTCCTGATTCCCCCTCGGTCTCGCTGTCGTCTTTTGCGATTTCGCCGTCTTTCGGCATCGGCTGAGGCTCTTTAGACCAGTCTCGAAGGACGTTGAGGCCAACCATTCCTTAGATGTCATTCCACGTTAGCATAACGAGTTGCCATGACCAGCTCCTCGGGATCTCACCATTTGCATTCGGCGTGGTATTCGGCGCGCCGTTCGTCACAGTGTCGTGCAATCCCGGCTCTCGAAGTCCCACTCCTCTCCATTGTTCTTGTAGCCCTCCAACCCTTTCTTCATCTGAGCCTTTGCCTCATCGAACATCTTGACACGCTCAAGGGTATCCTTCAACACCTGCATGTCCTCCTCGCTGATATTGACTCCGAGCTACATTGAGAGAGCAGCGAGGTAGATAATGCCATGCTTCCACTTCTTGGCTTGGAATTTTTCGAGAAGCTGGTGGAAGAGGCCGTCGTTGAGCTTTGAAACGGTTGCGGCTTTGTTCTTGGGATACCAGAGCGTGAAATCGGGGTCGTTGGTAATGTTGCCGGCTTCGGAGGAGATTTCCTCCACGGTGTCGAGCTCGTTGTCGGATTGGAAGACCCGTATCCCCAGACCCCCATCTTGGCAGCTTGGTGAGTGAGGCTTACTCGTTGTAGTATTCAATTGTTTTAGATAGTCAAGTGATTGGAAACGCAGAATATCTTCGATTTCAATTGTTGACGGATCGAGGTTTGATTGGTAGTGTTGAAGGGGGTTAGGGAATGCCATCGTAAGAAGTGAATGATTTCGGCAAGTGAATCGCGCTAGTGAAATGAATGTTAATCCTTTCACGCTCATGGAAATCTTTGGCACTTCCTCTCTTTCTGGCTCTTTCACATATGACTTAAGGACAATTTTCAATTGTAGTTTATCATGATTTGCTCGTCTGCTAAAGTCTCGTCGGTCTCGCGTTTGATCAGTCTTGTATCTATTGTTCTGCTTCACATCGTTGGGAGAATTTGTCGTTCTCAATATAGCGTGGAAATCCGTGCAATTAGGCTCTGGTAAAGACAGTAGATTGTTCACCTTCGAACCAATCTTGTCATCAATCAACGACTCACTCGCCTAAAGCATATATATCCCTTGGCCCGTCATATGTCCATCTGAGATGAATCAGCCACTGGCGTTTCCGAGCGGCCAACACTATAATTATTGCCTGACATTAGGTCCCAGATTCGCTGTTTCATTGATGTCCTCGGCCTAATGAGACTTACCAGGATGTGATATTCCAGTCTTCTTCTTGCCTTCGACACTCATCTTAAAATATCATCGGCCTCTCTCGCGATACCATACCACGATGCAGCAACTCGTTCCGGAAATGGAGGGTTTCCTGTCTCTTTTGGTAATATTCCACTGACTGCAGAGTAGTCATTGCCAAGGTGCACTGGCTTGGACTCAGAGGTGGCGGTGAGCTACGTAGTTTGTATTCGCATCTAGAGCGAGTTGCATCAAAAGCTAACGGGTATGCTTGACGTACCAAGTCTTGTTTTCTAAGGTACTCGTACTGGGTTCGGGACAGCAGGATCTGGTGCCGTACCTTCGGGCAGAAATTCATGTCTGGGCCCAGGAAGCTGACTTTCATTCATTAAATTTTTCATATAATACAAAATTCACCTGCACGCCATGTCGACGTACGGTGGCCAATAGGGTTTCGTCCAGTCTTTTGGCATACGGTGGTGTCGAAATTGGCTCTAGCATTAGGCTGAAGCATGGCCGCTGTGTTTGAGATGATGTACGAATTGGACGAAATCGTGGAACGCATTTGTGACTTCGACCAGGTTCAGCATTCACTGCTCATATTTCATGCCTTCTTGCAGAAGATCTACAATCAAAACCCTGTTGTCCAGATGCTCTAGGGGCTTGATGACATGTCTAAGATGCCGACCAGCCATGTGGTCATATAGTAGCATTGCGTTCATAATTCTGGCTTTGATCTCGGCCAGCCTGTTCCTTTCAATTGTGCCACCAATGTCGTACACTTGCTCTGTCCAGTGATACAGTGCCAAAAGACAAGTATACACATAATTCTCTCCATTTAGACTTTTGACCATCGACCTCGATATGAGCAAACTCAACGGCGAAAAAATCACTGGCTCAGGCTCAGCCTTACGCCTATCCTCCGATCTAGGATTTTATCGGTGCTGGGGGTGGACTCTTCTATAAATATTCCCTTATTCTCACCTCTAAGTAGACAGCCGGTATACCGAATCGGACTTCGTGGCTCTTGAAGGTAGTTGTACGACAACGCTATTGGCTGGCGAATTGAAGGCTACGCGGCGTTGATTGGGGCAAGGGTAAGGGAAGTGGCTCAAAAAAGTCGCTTCTAAAAAGTCGCTTCTATTCTGAAGAGCGACCAGACGACTACGCAAATACGCTCGGGGCATGTTCGTGTTTCGGAGCTGATGTCGCCAATGGCTATAATCCAGTCGACTGCCTTCTCGATGTTTTTAGAAATCGAACTTCAAGCAAAAATCACGAGGTGTACTCGTATATTAGGCATATGGCCACCGTGGCGCAAAATCACGAATTCTGGGTGACCCGACAGGGGTACAAATACATGGGCAGGCTCCCGTTGTCTTCTTAACCGGGAGACATGGTTTGTGTTTTATGCGGTGGCTGTCTCCATTTCACTATCAGGGAAGTGGAAGGCAAACATGCTCTCTAGTCGGAGCTAGTTATCTTGATGGTTTCATGTATGAAGAAGCTCTCAAGTCAAAAGATGTTGAACCCCAAGATTTCATCCTGCGCTAGAGAAATCTCTGTCGAGCGAAGAAAAACAACTAGCATTCAGCAGCACATAGATATTGTGAATTAATTCTTTCAAAGAGCGTGTGACTACCCTCGTCCTGCTGCAGTACTTCTATGGAGGAGAAGCCACCACAAACACACTTATATTAAGGCTCACTGTCCAGGTATCATGCAACATTCGATCACCAAAGAATTTGCAGTCAAAACTTTCATCTGAAGAACTCTCATAAAGCTCCATTCCTCTACGGCATGCTTTGCCGCGAAATTGTAGCTAGCCACATGTCCACTCTTAGCAAGACATTAGATACACTCTATTCAAAACTTCGACACAATTTTGAATGGATTGGAGTAGTACTGCCGAATGAGTCACGTAATCCAAGATGAGAATACTTGATAAATTTCCGGACTCAGCAATTTAGCTTCCCTAGGGAAATTATAGCACAATGGACTGTTTACCCATTTGTGGACAACTCACTCAGCTAAATCTATGCGTATACACCCCCCTATAAGCGGGTCTTCCAGGTTGAGTCCTCTGATTCGTAATGAAAAGTTTTACGACAGCGTCGCTAGGGCATTTTAAGCACTTTCGATGCGGTGAATATCATCACTCATCGAGTTCAAGTAACTAGGGTGGAGGTGTGAGCATTTGGGGGGGTGGCCTGGGAGGCTCTGCGGGTCGGTACTCGTACGACACCAACAGAGTCACGTGTGGCCCGTTTCTCGAGGTTGCAAGGGCCGCTCCTTCATTTGTCTAAACTTCCTCTAATATACGATGGCAGCACCTCCCTCGCCCTCTCAAGTAGAGCCTCCTCCAGTTCCAGACCCTCAACGAACTGCTGAAGCTCGCGCCGCTTTCACAGCGCACTTGACATCCATCGGCAACTCCCACATCTCCCCCCTCGAAGCTCGCGTCTCCGACATCAACAAGAACTCCATTGCTATATCAAAACAAGAACATGATGTCGCCAAGCAGACGAAGAAGTTAGCAGATGAGAGCAAGAAGCATCAGAAGGTTGTTGATGATGCCGCGGGGAAATTAAAGGAGTTGGGCGACATTCAGAATTGGGCTGAGGTGCTGGAGAGAGACATGCTTGTCATTGAGAAGGCACTACAGATGGGCGAGGGCGAGGACAGTGGGTGGGAGACCGATGAGGGGATGAGTAACGGTGAGCAAGAGGGACAACACTTGGCCAATGGGGACGACAAGGGGAAGGGGAAAGCCGAGGTCAAAGAGGAAGCCAGTAGCCGGCAGTAAGGCAATGGGCATCTTGAATCCCGGTGTAGGCATATGCTGCCTTCGTTGGGATGGCTGATGATGACCAGTGAACTATGTGTAACGAATGACGAAGGCATATGAAGCACTGTAGTACAGCTGCATAGGACCCTAGGCGATAATTTGCACTGGAAGCAATATGTGTAATCATTCCTCACGGCGGAAGACTTTGAGCCGTTACGCCATGGCCAACCAAGCCTGTGCAGGACCATGTGATGGGATTACTCCTCTCCATCACTGCCTACGATCGAGGTATTACCACGAAGAATAACAAGGACCTGGCTCCCGTGGGCTTCGATATCAAGCAAACCGACCGTATTGCTGAACTCTAACTACACGTGTTTGTGACTACCGAAATCCAGATCGATATCCTCGGCTCCTAGACTTCCGAATGATCTGAATCTCCTCAGCAAACAACATCTGTAGGTAGATCGCAAGCTACTCTTACTGCTAGGCTGTTAGCTTTTTTGTGTGACGAACGTCATCCAAGTAGTGTGGATAGTGGCTGGCAGCGGAGGGAGCCATTCTCGTCCGAAAAAGCAATCGATCCCCATTGGCAAACTCGCACTGCTCGCTGTATATAGTCCCCTCTGCCCCAGAGCTACAAGGTAGCTGAGATTCCCAGCGCTGGCATAGGCGTAGGCCACATGATCTTGAGGTTCCATGACTCCGTCACACCCGTCTTCATCGTCCTACAATGGGGCGTCTTCCATGTTGGAGGCTGCCAAAAGATGCCTCTATACATTGCTTCTTGGGCGCCCTACATCTCCCCGTCTATGACTTCGTCCCACTCACCATACTTCAATTATGTACGTTGTACGCCTTTGCGGCCTATCAATCCCCTAGCCTAATATATTTTAGCGGTGGCCAGCTCGGATCAGGCGATTGAATCTTGGTCTTTGTCTCCAAATCGTATCTTGAAAACGCCTTTCCTAGATCTAGCAAGTACGTTGGCGCCTCTGGTGAAATTTCTTCCTTATATATAAATACTCCTGCAACTGGGCCCCTTCTCTTCACTTCTTAAAGTGCTTCTATGAATCTCCAAGCATTCTAATCATTTGGACACGTCCGCCAACCCAAATTCCTAAGCCCCGAAGAAGAGTTTTGACTCCTTTGATTGCATCAGGAGTGTGATCATAAGCGTCTCTTTGGCTAGCTGAGCTGTTTTGGGCGTATTCTGGTTTGGTTGGGAGGATAAGGCAGGCGAAATAGGGTCAGTCTTTATACTGGAGTCATCTCTAATGCTTGACTAGGTATGAACAATGACTACGGTTCAACCTCGACCGGACCCGGCCAGCGGAGCCTGAATGCAAAAGCCGAGATTGACCCACCAATCCAGCCTACCTTAACTCCAATGGCTTTGTTCCAAAAATCTCTCACGCGACGCGCAACTATAGCACCTACAAGAAAAGTGCCAAGCAGCTCGATATCCGTTTGCATAAGAAGAAGCGAACATGCTTTGTTGCGTTACTTTCACAGCTAGGATCGCCCCGTATTGAGAGTCTTCACCGCTTCCTAACCCCCATTTCTGATGGTCAACTGGAAGTCCTTGCGCAAACCTTCAAGGCTGCCTCAGTCCCAAGAATGCGGAAGTACGTGCAGATCTATGCCTTACCTGGCCTGAGTGAAGCAGTTCATTCCCAATGTCCTGCAAATTGTCTCTACGATTACCGCTTGGGGCCAATGGTGCAAGGCACATCTCCGGCTATCATCAAACGAATGTTCCAGTCACTTTACACTCCTGCCCCGGAGATGTTCAGCATTGTCCATGAGCACGAGTCTAATGAGACATTCGTAAACGAAGCCCATATCGCAGGCCAACAGTCACGAGATCATAGTCAACGTCCGTTCGAAGAGGAATACCACGAGCAATTGTTCGCACGCGCTTTACAAAACCTTGATGAAGACCTGCTCTCGAAAATCGTGCAGGGCTTTTCGACGGAGGCACAGTGGCTCGATGAAGTGAGCACGGGCATGGGAACATCAGAAAAGCTGGACCGGCTTGCAGAGAAGCCGAGGCTCCCCAGGGAGGTGGACATCGTCTTCACAATCAGAGACCTGCCCGGCGCCGATGACATACTTTCTAGTCTGAAGGATGCCAAGAAAGGGAAGAGTGGAGACGCAGAGCAGGACAAGCTCGAGCTTCTGGAACGCCTCGCTAACCATTGCGATGATATAAAGCACAAACTCCACATCATTTGGCGAGCCAAATTTCTAGCTATCCATTGGCTTAAGCTCGAGAGCATCACGCTTGACGTTCGCAATGCTCACGGTCCTGATGGCGAATTCCTTGCCCACGCTGATTGGATTGGGACGTTGCCGCGCTTTCGACACGGGTTGCCAGAAATATTTAATATTGTGGCAGACTCGGAGCAGGGCAAGGAGTTAAGCCAAGCGTTTGCTGATGTTGAGGAAGGGCGGCGTTCAACGCGCGTGGCTGGAAGCACGTAGCCGACTTACCACGCTCAAACTGTGGCTTGAGTAGGATAGATCCTGATCAGGAAAGAAGTAACCGTCTCCAGGTACAACACGAAGGCACAATAGATGTCTTGAATGTCAGTCAGCGAATCTCAATCTCCTTAAGAGTACCAACCAGCATATCCATTTCTTTCCGATAACAGCGAGTGGTACATCTGGTCTATGCAGGAGTGCTTGAATTTGAGCATATACTTTGCCGAGAAGGGGATGCTTCAACGTCTATTCAGTTTTCGAATCTCTCAATATCGTCACCTTTTGGGCAATTCCCAACGGGTCCTGATGCAGAGAAACCCCCTTTCCTTAGAAAGACACCCCTAATTTCCTTACCTAGATAGACACCCCCCCATATCCGGTTAGTGGCCGCGGGCACCGCAGCAATACAGCCGCGAATTGTTCGGGCAACGCGGGCGCATAGTATTCAGAAAAAATCCTTGACTCTCACTTACCTAGCACACAGGTCCCATTAAAATCCAAAGCCGGACGCACTGCTTTCCAGGTTCTACGGAAACTATCTCGTACAAATGCAAAGGGGTATTTGGCACTCTGTGCAATCGGGACAGTTCTACGAGAGATTGGAGGATCAAGAAACCCGTCGAGAAGAGAATGGCAGTGCGAATGGCAGTGGTTATAAGGCGGCTCAAGTCCACAACACACAAGCTGTAGACGCTAAAGGCCCTGACGCTGCGATCCCCGAGGACAGCGTGGCTCCTGTCTCCGAACACTTAACCATTACTACATCAGACATTGAAGACATTGTGCTACGAAGGCATATACTTGACCTGCCTGTGAAACTATAACTCGAGATTCGGGACACGCTCTTTCGCATCGTCTTTGGTCCAAAGAAGATTCACCCACAGTTTGAGCCTTTGAATCTTCATATATCCGAAGCTCTGAACCACCAGCTGTATGAAAGGTATTGGCAGATCTTCTGGTCTGAAAACACCTGGGTCATAGGCAGAGGGGATTGCCACAGCCCGCTTAGTTTCCTGCATACGGACTCTCGTATACCAACCGTTGGACGCCACGTAATCAG
>JAABUP010009052.1_pt1 | contig 12419 bp, 6 predicted proteins | sample 5559201 | NCBI WGS metagenome assembly JAABUP01 (sample SAMN10711887, study PRJNA513373) | rock metagenome | isolation source: Antarctica rocks | place: Antarctica | reverse complement strand
CTGCCGCTGCCCCTGGCCTGGCAGGCGGCGCCGCGGCGGCTCGTGCCGGGGCGGCGCCGGCGCCGAGCGCAGGGCTGGGGCTCAGCAGGGGCGGCGCCAAGCGCCAGGCACCCAGCGGCGGTGCGGCGGCGGCCGGCGGGGCGGGCCGGGGCTCGGGCGGCTTTGCGCCAGCGCCCAGCCCTGCGGGGCCGGGGCTGGCACCAGGGCAGGCGTGGCCAGCGCAGCCCGCAGCCCAGGCGCCCGCTGCCGTGCGGGCGCCCAGCCCTGCGGGGGTAGGGTTGGTGCCAGGGCAGGCGCCGTCGGCGCAGCCCGCAGCCCAGGCGCCCGGGCCAGCGCGCGTGGCGGCTTACTCGGTGCCGGCTGGCCGCGCCGGCGCTCCAGGGGCCGGCCCCTTGGCGGCAGGCGCGCCCGCCGTCGCGGCGCCAGCGCCTGGCCCTGCGGCGGCCGCGACGCCCGCCGCCTCGCCGGGCGCCCGCGCTGGCCTGGGGGCAGCTTCGGGAGGCGCAGGAGCAGCAGCGCGCGCCGCTGCTGCGCCCCCCGTGCCGGCGGCCGCAGCGGCACGCGGAGGCGCAACGCCCGCTGGCGGCGCAGGCGCGGGGGCGCCCGCGGGCGGCGCGGGCGCGCCGGCGGTCGCCCCGGCCGCGGCGCACGGCACAGCACCGTACGTCAGGCTGCCGGGCCAGGCCGCTGCCGAGGGCGCCAGGGGGTCCGGGTCAGACCCTGGCGGGGAAGAGGGTCGCGCCCCGGCGCAGTCGCCCGCGTCCGCGCTCGCGGTGTCCGCGGTGGGCAGCACGCTGGGCACCGCCGGCGGCGCGCGGCCGCCGGACCCCGGCGCGCCCGGCGCCCCCGGGCCCGGCGCGAGCGCGATCGCCGGCGGCGCGGTCGGCGCGGCGGCCGCGCTCGCGCTCGCGCTCGCGGCGGGCGTGCTGGCGGCGCGGCGGCGGCGGCGGCGGCGGGCGCCGGCGGCCGCGGACGCAGAGGCGGGCGCCTGGCGGCCCATGAAGGACGGCGCCGGCGACGGCTGGGAGCCCCTGGTGCGCCCCGCGCTCCTGTCTGAGGCAGGACCTAGTGCAGGGTGCGATGGCTGCGAGGACGGGCCGGGGCGCACCAGCCCCGCTGTTTCACATGCCAGAGCGGCTTGGGTGCAGCGCCATGCGCCACAAGCGCCCACACGCTCACTGCAAGTGCGCACGGGGCGACCGGGGCTGCCGTTCAGGGTTGGGTGACTGCACGCATCGCACTGAGGTCGTGTTGTCTGCTGCGAATCACACCTGGTCTCCACAGCACAAGCACATGCGTGCCCGGCTCGGGAGCAGATGCGATCCTAGATACGATCCTGGCACGTGCACCGACATGCGCCGCCTGTGCGCGCGCAGCGGCGCAAGTTTTCCAGCTTTGCGGCCGCGGGGCACGGCGGCCGCGGCGGCCCGGACCGGCATCGTGCCAACGGGACCCACGTTACCGCCTCCAGCGGCGCGAGCGGTCAGGCCGCAGCCGCGGTCCCCCACGCCGCACCCGCGCCCGTGCGCGCGGCCGGCATGTGGCCTGGCGCGGGGCCTGGCGCCGCCCAGGGCCCGCGACCGGCCCGGCCGGGCCGCCGCGCGCGGCCGGGCGCGGGCGGCGTCGCCGGCGGCAGGGTGTCCAAGCCCTACCCGCCCGGCCTCGCGCACAGCGCTGAGGCCGGCCGGCCCGCCGCCGCGCCGTGGCTGGATGCCGCGCCGGCGCACATGCGCGCGCGCCACACCCGGCTGCTCATGACCTGGCTGGAGGCGTGTGCGGCGGGAGAGGGCGCCGAGGCGGCACCGCGGGAGGCCGCAGGCGCCCCCACGGCCTCAGCGTCGCGGTCAGGGTCTGGTGGGGGTTCGGATCAGGGGGCGGACGCCAGGGCCGGCCAGGCCATGTTCGTGCAGCGGCCGCGCCGGCGGCCACTGCCGCCGCGGCCGCGGCCGGCCTCGCCGCCCGGCGCGGCCGGGGAGCTCGAGGGGTTCAGCCCAGGGTCGCTGAGCGCGGTGCCAGCGCGCGCTCGCGCGGAGGCGCCGGCCGGCGGCGCTGCGGGCGCCGCCCCCCCGCGCTCGCCCCCGGAGCGACAGAGTGCCGGCCCGGCCGCGTTTGCGGCGTTCGTGCTGATGTGGCGCGAGCGCGAGCGCCGCGCGGCCAAGGAGCGCTTTGACGCCTGGCGCACGGGCGACGGCGACGGCGGCGCGCACGCGCCGGCGCCCGCGGATGCGAACTGCGCCACGCCGTACGCGCAGTGGCGGATGGGGCAGGCGGCCGGCGGCGCGGGGGCGGCCGCAGCGCTGCCGGAGCAGGCACCCGTGGAGGTGCTCGGCCGCCGGCAGCAGATTTAGGGTTGGCGGTGGGGGTCTGCGGAGGGCGCGGGGGCGCGGCGGCCAGCGGGGCGGCAGAGGTGCCGCGAGGTGAGGCGCGCGCGCCGTTGCGGCCGGACGTGCGGGGTTCTTTATGTAGGGTTCGGTGTATGCTCTGGGATGTTTTACTAACAGGCGACCGGGCTGGTGCCGTGCTGGCATGGCACCAGGCCGGCGCCAGCTAGCGCCGGCCGCTCTGTGGCCGCGCGCACGAGGCGCGCTTGCCGCGACCGCTTCTCTTCCGGTGCCGCCCCTACCCTGTCGCGCTCCAGGCGGCTGCTCTCAGGGCCGCGGCCGGAGCAGGTCGGCGGTGTTTGCCTGTCCGCGCGCCAATTGAAGCTGCCTTTACAGGCACTGAGGGCCGTTAGATGCCATTTGGCGCGGGAGCTGCAAGCGGCTTGTGTGCCTGACCCTGCGGCGCTCAGGCCGGGCCCTGCCGGGCCAGGCACGCGACTGTTGGAGGGCCTGCCTGCCTGCCTGCCGGCGCTGCCGCACCCTCAGGAAGTGCAAATATGTACTTACCTCCAGCTATGCATGCAGGGCCTGCATGCCAGAGTCTGGTCCCTTTTGAAAAGTAGTGTCTTTTTTCGTGACTCTGACTGAACTCAACCCCGTATTCAGGCAGCTTGAACGCCAAGCCAGAACCCCGGCAGTCCGCCTCCTCAGTTGTCTGGTGAGCGTTTTTTCTCTTTGGTTTAGCGTCTGGCGCGCCCGGTGCGCAGCGCCGTCTGCGCAGCGCTGAACGCATGCGTGTGCTGCAGAAGCACGACCGCTGCGCATGTTTCGCTAGGGACCCATGTGGTACGGGGCGCATGTGGTGGTAGAAGGCGAGGGTGCAGCCGCAGCAGCGGTGCTGACGGCCGAGGCGGGTAGGCAGGCGGTTTTACTTGGTAAGCATAGGCGTGCTGGTTCAGCACGAGAAACACTGCTTTGTGGGAAACACAGTCGTGATTGTCGGAGCTGCAAACCCAGCCCAGCGCGCTCCCGCGTGTTGCGAAGCTTCTCGCCTGTGCGGGTGGCCGTGTGCCGGTCTATCTGCTCAAGCGGTGAGGGTGCAAAGCACTCTCGGCCCTGCTTGAGGGGTGAGAGGATCGCACCGTGCAGCTAAGACTGTAAGGCATGCGCACTTGGATTTTTTTGGGCGTACTGCGTGATCAAAGTGAAGGCGGAGACCGGTCAAAAGCCAAGATGCATGTGAAGATCACTCAGCCGGGCGCGCGGCATCCTGCGAGATGGTTACATTGACAGATGAGCTAGCTGCAGATGCAGGGTGCCAGATGCAAAGCCCAGCTTAAAAAAAACCGTGGTTGGACGGCGCGCACCCTAGCTAGCTTGGTGGCTTTAAGCCACGCGAGCCACCAAGTCAGGATGCCACGCGAGCCACCAAGTCAGGATGCACGTCATCCAAGCAACTCAGTGCCCTAAATTCAATCAGCCCCTAAGGCCTATATTGTCAGCATGGGCGTCTGGCAAGCGCCCAGCTGCATGCAGAGCGGCGCCCACGTTGGCGCGTGTCCGCCTGGCGACACCCGGAGTATGCTGCGGGGCGGTCAGGCAGCTATGCGCAGGGCCGTGGCATGACGTGCGCCGCCTCAGACAGCGTGCGCGGCAGGAGTGCAAGCGACTCAAAGTGCAACAGCAATGAAACGCTATCATTGCCGAGCACGCAGGCTTGCGTGTCCAGCATCCCACCCGAAAACATGTGCTGACGACATTCAGTGCCACCCTGTGGCTGCTCCCAGCCCTGGCAGCCTGAGTTCAAAAGCAAAAGCACTCGCCGCATCCCCGCACCGCTCACCACATCGGCGGCAACCTCTGTAGATCATGGGCAGCTTGCCGCTGTGCATGAACAGACAGACCCGCGCATCTACGCGCATGCTGGCCTGCCAAGGAGTCTGCCGACCCCAAAGGCAGTTGCTAGACCCTTGTTACCGCCTCAACGGCTAAAAATGGATACCGCCTCCAGTAACGGTCTTGTATGTATCGCTGGCCGCGGCCCCCGCGTTGTTTGCAGTGTTGACGACGGGAGTCGCAACCTGTTGCACAGCTGGGACGGCGACGTTCACAGCGTGCTGGCCCGCTCCGCTAGCTCCCTTGGAGGCGTCGCTGGCGGCCTTGCCCGCCTGCTGCCCGGCGTGGCTCGCAGCCTTGCTCGCGTCATGTGTGGCCTCGCCCGCGCCGTGCTTGACGCCATTCACGGTGTCGGTGCCAGCCTTGGTCACCTGCTTGTTGATGTTGTTGACCTGTGCCCCAACAGGGCTAGTTTTGGCTCCGCCTCCGCCTGCGCGAGGGCGCAGAGTGAGCAACCGCGAGCAGCACTGCATGCGACGTGCATGCAGAACGCATTCATCCCGCGATGGACACCTCAGCTGCCGGCAGACGTACCACTACAAGCAGAGAGCGCCTCGGGCACATACATACACAGTGATCACTGCAGGCTGATCGTGAGACAGCGCTGCCACAGCGCCGCCATGCAAGCAGGCACACAGTACAGCCCGACCCCGGATGATCAGCTTTGCGCGGCGCTTTCACCTGCAAATAATGTTCTTTGTTTGGCACTGCAGCCCCGGTGTGCCGTGCTTGGAGTGCACAGCTTGGCAGCGTGTCGAGGTTAAGCAACCAACCAACATGGGCATGAATGTACGTTGCAAAGCTTGTTTCAGCCAGCTGGGGCTGCTTGAGCACTATGGACTTGGGACATACCCAGGTCTATAACACGCTCAGGGCTAGGGCTGGGGCTCGGAGTCTTCGTTTGGTTGTCCTGCTTTGAGTCTGGCGCGCATGCGCACCCCAGCGGCGTCAGTGCTTGGCCGTGCAGGTCGCATGGTTGCGTGACAGGCGCGCAGGGCGAGCAGCAGGAGCGCACTATCTGGGTTGCCGTTGGTCTGGCCGAGTTTTTCGTCGTTGCCGACGCCGCCTCCCGGCTTTGCGCCATTATCAGACGGCGTAGACCCACCGCCGCCGCCGCCGCTGGGACCTGGCGCGCCTGGCGCGCCTGGCGCGCCTGGCGCGCCTGGCGCGCCCGCCGGGCCTGGCGCACAGTCCCGCAGGGTTCACCTACGTTTCACTACTGAACCTGGCGGTTCAAACCTGGCGAGGCCGACCCCGGTGCATCGCCCCGCATGCGGACAGCACCAGCAAACCTTGGCAGTGGCCGCAGGTGTGCACCTGAGGCACCCGTTGGTGCTGTTGCAACGCCGCCGTCGCCGCCGCCACCACCGTCCCCGCCGGGTGCGGGGGCGGGGCCGCTGCCGCCGTCCCCGCCGCCGCCGCTGCCGCCGCCATCCCCGCCCCCGCCGCTGCCGCCGCCGCCGCCGTCGCCGCCGTCCCCGCCGGGGGCCGGGGCGGGGCTGCTGCCGTCGCCGCCGCCGCCGCCGCCGCCGCCGCCGCCGCTGCCGGCTGTGCCGCTGCCACACTTGTCCGTCTCGTCCCAGGTGCTGGTTGCGCTGGTCCACACGTACCATTTCTGCTTGTCGTTGTTCCAGGTGCAGCCTGCGCTGCTGTCCGACGAGCTGCTGCTGTCGCTTGGCGGACTATTGTCGAGCAGCTTGCGAGCACGGTGAGCGTTGTGTGCTGGGTGTGTCCCTGCGCTCCCCACAGCAGGGTCAGGGACGCCGCGCCAGGCAGGGCACTTGCGCTTGCACAGTGCCAGGGGACAGGGCGCACTGCCGTGCGAGCAGGGCAGGGCGGCCAGGCAGACTAGCACGACCAGGCCAGCAGCCAGGGCGGCTGTCGGTTGCGCTCGCATCCTGCGCGGGATGTCCGCAGACACCGGTCAGGAGTTGCGGAGATCACGTTTTGTGCGTGCACCCGTGATGGCTTGCCGCAGCGCCTCACGTGCACGCCCGGCAGCCCGCCTGATCATAGTGCACAGCTCAGGGAGGCTGGATCAACACAGATCACGCAGCAAGCCGGCATCCACCCCCAGCGGAGCACTGGTTGCACGCAGCGTGATCAAGGCCAGCGGGTTACCTGTTCATGTCGTTGGGCTCGCGGCGATAGGTGTGTGCGTTTATTCGCCGTGCCAAGAGGTTGCGCTACCGTTGGCAAAGGTAGACCACAACACGCCAGGACGCGTTGAGTTCAAGATGCTGCGTCAGGCCTGGATGGAGGCACACCGGCCCCGCCTCGTTGAGGCACACCTCAACAACCATGCATGTGAAAGTCACTTTCAAAGTGACTTTGAAAGGAGGGACGAGCTCCATGCACGGCCTTGTGGGCAAGCATGCGATCCGTTTGTGTGCCATATCCAGGCGGCCCCCACAGCAGACGGAGGCTTCGGCTCTGGCTGTTGACAGGCGCTGCCTTTCAGCACACATGGTTGGGCTTGGTCGCTGCGCCGCCCGGTGCCTGAGCTGGGATAGGTTCCGCGTCTAGACCGCCGGCGCACGGCGCTGGCGAGGATGCTCTGCGGCTGCACGCAGCTTGCAAGTTGGGCCTCCCGCATTGTTGCTCCGCGTACCTGCGCCTCAAGGGGGCTGGCCTTTGCATGTGTTGTCAACGGTCTGCCGTGCCAGCCCAGCTTCCACACAGTGCGCTTTGCGCGTACAGCTGGGCCTGTCGCAGGCGTTCAATGGCGCGCGCTTCCGGCTGGGGTGTTCCATGCTTCCCTTTATCCTGGAGCGGCACCAGGGCGCTCGGCGCGCCACGCGCGTTATGCCGGAGTCCCGGGCGCCGGGGTAACAGATATCACGTCCTTTGCAAAGGGCCAGCTACTCAGGCTGCACGCGTGACATCAGCGTACTTGTGCCCGCCGGGGTGCGCCATGCTTGGGTCCATGCAGCACCAGGACATGACAGGTGGCGCCTGCTGCATGCTTGCGTGCCCCAGCTTTCACTTGACTTGCTACGCAAGGAGGCACATGCTGCGCAGCCCTGCATGGGGCTGCGCCCAGGAACAGCCGCTGGTGGCTGATGCATGCATGGAAACCATGCATTCGATGCATCAGCGCTCAGCCGCGCTCAGCTAACTACCCAACCCCGCGGATACATGTTTCAGGCTCATGGACATGCCCTCTATGGCATGGGTGGGGTGCGTGCGCCGTGAACCAAGGCATGCAGGGGGGCCTGACGGGCAGCATGTGGGCAGTATTACCGTAAACACTCTTCCAATGCCGCGGCGCGGCTCCTGCAGGCAATCAGACGCGCGACTCGCCTTCGCCCCGGGACACAGACGCCGGCAGTGCGGCCGCTGGCGGGAAGCAGAGCCCGACATGCGCTCCGCCGTGCCAGCGCGAGCCCGCAGCTGCATCGCCCTGAAGCCTGTAGCCGTGCGGGGGTGGGGCGGCCCAGGCAAGCCCATCGGGGTGCGGAGCAACCAGCTTACTCGCCTGTCCGGGTGGACGTGCGCATGTACATCCGCTTGGGAAATGCGAGTGCTTGCAGCATGCAGCCTCCAATGTACGGTATCGCACCGACTTGGCTTTGAGATGCTATGTGGTTGCAGTCAAAGTGAAGGCAGAAGTTGAGCCAAGGTGCATGTGAAGATACGGTCTGCCACACAGCTGGGCGCGCGTCATCCTGCAAAGATGGTTACATTGACAGAGGAGCACAGCAAGCTGCACATGCAGGGTGCGAGGTGCAAACTCTAGCATCAACCAAAAAGTGGTTGGACGGCGCGCACCCTGGCTTGGTAGCATCAAGCCGCGCAAGCAACCAAGCCAGGATGCGCGCCGTCCAAGCGACTCACAGCCCCAAAAGCCATCAGCCCACAGGGCCCTATATAGTCAGCATGGGCGGCTGGCAAGCGCCCAGCTGCACGCAGAGTGGCGCCCACATTGGTGCATGTCCGCCTGCAGACACCCGAAGTGTGCTGCGGGCCAGTCAGGCAGCTGCGCGCAGGGCCGTGGCATGACGTGCACCGCCTCAGACAGCGAGCGCGGCAGGAGCGCAAGCGACTTGATGTGAAGGTGCTCGATCGCTCGTCAGCGCCGCTCGTCAAGCCAGGCGCCTCCTGGCCATGCACGCGCTAGTCCAGCACCCCAGCTAGTTCAACTCCCGAGCAAACCACAGGTGTGGCAAAGGCAAAACCGACTTCCCCTGTAATACTGCAATACTTTAAGCGACCCTCATAGCCTATGTGCGCACTTACTCAACGAGGGCCCCGCGCGCTGCGCGCACGCTTCGCAACAGCACCGCCCTATACGCCCAAAATGACGATTCCGGCAGCGGTGCCGTGCAAGTCCGGACCGTATAGCCAGACATGGGGAAGGCTGAGGCAATAAGGTTTTAAAAAAACAAAGGCCTGACGCGCGGGTACGCGCATGCCAAAGCTGGTGCGCCTGGCAGCCCGCAGCCGGGAGGTCCAGCGCTTGCATCCAGCGCCCCAACTGTAAACACAAGCCTGATCCGACGTATGCACAAGCCTGATCCCAAGTGCGGCAGTTCACTCTGCAAGCTGCAAAAACCACGCCAAGCATGCCGGACAGGCAGCCTTGCATGTCCAGCATCCCGCCCCAGAAAGTGGCGCTGACAGCACCGAGAGCTACCCTGTGGCTGCATCCAAGCAGTCTGCTAAACCCAGAGACAGTGCTGCATCTGTGATAGTGCCTCAGCGACCAATCCCCACGCTCTTGAGCCCGCTGCTGATCCCGCCCCCCGCGCTGCTTGCAAGATTGACGACGGGAGTCGCTACCCGTTGCACAGCTGGGACGGCGACGTTTGCAGCGCGCTGGCTAGCTGCGGCGACCCCGCTTGCGGCGTTGCCCGCTTCCCGCCTCGTGTCACGTGCGGCGTTGCCCGCTTCGCGCCTCGTGTCTCGTGCGGCGTTGCCTGCTTCGCGCCTCGCGTCACGTGCGGCGTTGCCCGCTTCGCGCCTCGTGTCACGTGCGGCGTCGCCCGTGGCCCGCCTGACGCCACTTGCGGCGTCGCCCGCGCCCCTGGACGCTTGCCGTCCGGCATTGCGGGCCGCCTCCTGCCAGCCCCCACCTCCGCCTCCAGACTGCGTGTTGCCTGCACGAGCGCACTCAGTCAGCCACCGCCAGCAGCACTGCCAAGCAACGTGCATGCAGAGTGCATTTATCTGGCAGTGCACCACCTCGGCGCCTGATCGACGCACCATGATAAAGCACAGTGCTGCCACAGCGCTGCCATGTGCAGGTACACGTTACAGCCCAATCCCGGATGATTGCTTTTGCGCGGCACAATCACTTGAAAACAGCATTGTTCTGTCTTGTCTAAGGGCACTGCAAACCCGGTGTGCCGTGCTTGGAGAGCACAGCTCAACACTGTGACGCATGTTGCAAGCCTGTTTCAGCCAGCTAGGGCTGCTTGGGCACTACGGATGTGGGACCTACCCGGCGAGCCGTTAGGGGTCGGGTTGTTGTTTGGCTTGCCGCCTGGACCAGAGCCTGGCGCGCACGCGCACCCAACGGCGTCAGTGTTCAGTCACGCCACGTCGCACGCTTTCGTGACAGGCGCGCAGGGCGAGGAGCATGAGCGCACCTCCAGGCTTGCCATTGCCGCCCGACGAGTCACCGGAGCCACTGTCATATGAGCCGCCGCCGCCTACCTTTGCGCCGTTCCAGCCGTTCCAGGCCGGCCAGGCGCCACCGCCCCCGCCGCCGCCAGAGCCTGGCGTACACCCACGGAGGATTTGCCTTCACAAATCCACTGGTGCACAAAATGCAGCGCTCCGCATGCATGTCAGCCACCAGCAAACCCTGACAGGGCCGCAGGTGCGCACCTCCACCGTCGCCGCCGCCCGAGTCGCCGCCTGCCGCGTCGCCCACAAGGCCGAGTCAGGCCCCGGCCCAGAGGTCCAGCAGGAGTCACACTTCACAGCATGCATTGGCAGGGAAGGCACCTCCTCCGGAGCCGCTGTCCCCGCCGCCACCGTCCCCGCCACCGCCGCCGCTGTCGCCGCCGCCGCCGCCGCCATCCCCGCCGCCGCCGCCGCCGCTGCCGCCGCCGCCGCCGCCGCCGCCGGCTGAATCTTGCCAGCCGTTGTTGCCCTTCCCGCTGCCGCCCCAGGTCCCTGGGCCTCGGACAGAGCGATGAGCACGGCGTCACTGACTGCACTGCAGTCTGCTCGTGACGTCAGCCAGGGCACAGGCGGTTGGCGGCAAGCGGGCAGCACCTGCTTGGTTGTTAGCGCATTTGTCCGTCTCTGTCCAGTCGTTGGCTGTGCTGCTCCACACATACCACTTCTGCTTGTCATTGTTCCACGTGCAGTTCGCCGCGCTGTCCGACCAGCTGTTGCTCCACTTGTTGCTGTCGGCCCACTTGCTGTCTCCCCAGCTGCTGCTGTTCTCCTGAAGCAGCTTGCGAGCACGGTGAGCGCTGTGTGATGGCAGCGTCCCTGCGCTCCCCGCAGCAGGAGCAGGGTTCAGGGACGCGGCGCCAGGCAGGGCACCAGCACTTGCAAACTGCCTGGGGCAGAGGGCGCACAGCCGTGCGAGCAGGGCAGGGCGGCCAGGCAGACTAGCACGACGAGGCCAGCAGCCAGGGCGCCTGTCGGTTGCGCACGCATCCTGCCACCCGCAGCGGATATCGGTCAGGGGTGGCTGCTGAGATCACGTCTTGTGCGGAGTGCATGCATGCACTCATGACCGGCTTGCCGCAGCGCCTCACACACACACACAGCAGCCCGCCAAGTCACAGAGAGCGGATGGATCAAAACAGCTGAGGGCGGTTAGATCAAGACAGACAAGGGCGGCTGGATCAAGACGGATCACGCAGCATGCCGAGCCGGCATCCACACCCAACGACATGCAGGTGTGACACGCAGCATAGGCATGATCAAGGCCTGCGTTACCTGTTCATGACGTCAAGCTTGCGGCGCGTCGGTGTGCGGTGGCTCACTTGTGCCAAGGTTGAGGAGCATCGCGTTTGGGCACCCAGATAGACCATAAGTGGAGGGGTGAAGTTCAATATGATGTGTCATGCCTGGATGGAGGCATACCTCTTGTTGAGGCACACCTCAACAACCATGCATGTGTCAGGAGGACGAGCTTCGCGCACGTCATGGTGGGCAAGCATGCGACCTTTTTGTGTGCCACATCCAGGCGGCCCCCACAGCAGACGGACGTTTTCGCCCTGGCTGTTGACAGGCACTGACTTTGAGCGTACATAGTGGGGCTTGGTCTTTGCCCCTGCCTGAGCCCTGCCTGAGCTGGGGTACTTTTCAAAGCACACCGCTGGCGCGCGGCGCTGGTCGCTAGCGAGGATGCTCTGCGGCTGCACGCCGCTTGCGCGCGGCAGCGCTGGGCCTCCAGCAGTGTTGGTCCGCAGGTCTCCCGTCTGAATGGGGGCTGGCCTTTGCAAATTTCTTCAATACCGGCTTCCACACAGTGCGCTTCCCCATGCGACCGGGCCTGTCGCAGGTCTTGAAGGCGCCTCCGGCTGGGGTGCCCTACGCGTCGCGGAAGCGTACCAGGCGCTCGTCCGCGCCGCGCGCTTTTTCCGGAGTGCAGGGCGCCGGGAGTGACAGACACCACGCCCTCTTGCAGATGCCCGGCTGCAGGCTGCCAGCACGCTGTTCGCGCACTTGTTCCCGCCGGGGTGCGCCATGTCTGGGTCCGTGCAGCACCAGGAATGACAGTGGTCGCCTGCTGCGTGGTTGCGTGCCTAGCTTTCGGCTGACTTGCTATGCAAGGGGTCTGATGCTGCGCAGCTCTGCATGGGGCTGCGCCCAGACACAGCCGTGTCGCGCTCTATCCGCGCTGTGGGTGAGCATGTGCACGCGCGTGCGCGAGCGCGGCCTCGCATATTGCCGCCAGTGTGTGGGTGGCGTAGAGCGCACATGCGCGTGCAGCTGAGTGCGCGTACGAGATCTGTGCTCCAGCGCTGCTGTGTTGGCTGGCAGCAGTGTGGCAGGACGGGAGACGCGCGCTCTGCAGCATGTCCGTGCTGCTGCTGGATGCGAGCGCCAAGGTTTCGCTTTACAGCAGTTCCATGGAACAGTGCATGCTCTGCCCAGAACCAACCTCTAAATAAGTCATGAGCCACCAAAAGCATTGCAGTCTTGCGCTCACCTGGCACGGACCAAAAGCATGGCACGGCCATGGCAAAGCGCTGCTCTGTGGAAAAAAACGGCATGGCTGCTCTCTGTGCA
>JAABUP010009051.1_pt1 | contig 12420 bp, 14 predicted proteins | sample 5559201 | NCBI WGS metagenome assembly JAABUP01 (sample SAMN10711887, study PRJNA513373) | rock metagenome | isolation source: Antarctica rocks | place: Antarctica | reverse complement strand
ACACATGTTCAAACCTCATCATTGTTGACCTTTTTTCTTTGTCACCTTTTACATTCTCACTTTCTTACCTCACTGTTGTGACCTTCTTCACATTCTCATTATCTTGCTGTTAAACTCACTTTCTAGTGAGATTAAAGAACTTTATACTGACTAGTGAATGAATATTCAGATCATCTAAAACTGAGAGAGAGTGTTGAAATAAGAAGGCTTTGTGAGGGATTTAAGTCCTATTCTGACCTAGCACCAGAACTTGCTGTGTCACGTGACGCTGCTTAGTCAGCTCACACAAAAGTCATGCTGTTGATGCAGACTCTGCATTCTAGTTAAAACAACAACAGTCATTTCATAGAGGTCATTATATCAATGACTTGATGTCTTTCTGTTTAACAGTAGATTATTGTCACTAGTTTAACTTTAAGTATTGAACAAGTTAAATGTTTTAAATAGTTAGTTTTAACACTTCATTTTATCACTTCACTTAAATAATCTACTTTTAATGTTATGTAATAATCTTGTGAGCAAATCTTATTATGTAATAAGTAATGTAGCTATAATCTAATGACTGATCTATATTCTGTTAACTAACATGCTTTTTAATCTTTTATTAACTAGTGTAGAGTTATTAAGAAAATTCTAACTTAACTTAGTCTGTAGATTAAATCAGATCAGAATTATCTTACTTAACATTAACTTTAGTGCAGATTAAGCTAAAGTTAAGAAAGTTTAATTTAACCTAATCTGACAGTTACTCTATACTAAATTTCTTAAAAAACATAACAATAACAGTTATAACTAAAGAAGTTATATTTTTTTTATACTTTAACTTTAAAGAACTAGTGTTTAAAAAGAAGAAAAATGATGTTACAATTATGTTTAAAGAAGCTAGTATTGTAAACAGAAATGTATACACAGATAATGTATAGATTATACTACTTAATAAATTGATAATAAGCAGTTAAGCAGAACTGCTTAATAAATCAATAATAAGTAAATAAGTGCTTAAAGCTCATAATTATATAAATAGACTGAATTTCTTTAAAAAATTCAGTGTGTTTAACTTATATTATTAACTAGAAGTTACTATTTAAATATATTGAAATCTTTTTATTAATAAGTTAAAACTTTAAGCCTTAAGCAGTTTACAATTACTAACTGAATATAATACTTTAAATACTTTAATTAATGTGTAAAATCTTACTGTTATCATTCTTAATAATGTGTATTACTGTCAGAATTTGAGTCAAGACACTAGTTTACTTAGTGTCATTTACATAGATAACGCACACAGTGTTTGGTTTAATAACAACAACATCAATACTTTCAACAGGTTATGAGCCTGAATTGCATCTGAACCACACCCAAATCTGCTTGTTTGTTGTTCTGTTCTAGGCTACAAGAAGTTCTATGCATACTCACAGTTCTTACCTCACTGTTGTCAATATTGTGAGTTCTAGCCCTATCATGCACAATGGCTAATGTCATCACCTTCACAATTTCTAGGCTCACAGAGCATAACTTTTCAGAGTGGCTTGTTGATATACAGGCCCACTTACATCAAAGCAAGCTATGAAAGTACACTCAGAAGAATGTTAATGTGATGACTGAAGAAGAGTCAAAAAGATAAATAAATGAGAGAAAGCAGCAAACCTCATGACATCAACACTGTCTGCTGAAATCAAAAGAAAATTGACAGAGAAGAACTTCAACAACAGGTACAAAATGCTCACAAAACTGAGCCATCTTCTGCAGCCTGATGAAGATGCTCAGTTCATGTGTCTCACTCACAAGTACTACACTCTTTGATTTGACAACAATGAGTTTCTTTCTGACTTTCTCACATGTGTGAAAATTCTTGAAGAACACATTGATTCAATCAATGTTCAAATAAACAACAATAAACAAACTCTTCTTTGCCTGTCAATGAGTCTGTCAGTCAGGTATCACTTTCTCATACAAATATGAAGTGCAACTGATGGCATGACGGCAGCAAAAGCAACAAAAATGCTATTAAAAGAGAAGCAGAGGTTGAAGAATGATGATGAATTGAATGAAGAAGTAGCCATGCTGACTATACAGGGTGGAAAAAAGAAGGTGAAATGCAGTCACTGTGAAAAGACAGAACATGCAGTGAAGACATGCTGAAGAAAGCACTCAGAGCAAGCATCATGAGTGCAGAATAAGAAGAAGAATGAGCACTCAAAGACCCTGAATTTCTAGGGTATGAGGCCTATAAGAACGTCATTTGAAGCTGAATTAACAGGCAATAGCTGTGAAAGGTTCACAGCAGTCAATAGCTAATGCATGTCACACAAGCAATAGCTATGAGGGTCATAGCAGTCAATAGTGGGCTAGAATGCGTGAATTCAGCGGGCAATAGCTATGAAGGTCATAGTGATCAATAGCTGGGTTCACAAAGTCACAGGCATGGTTTTTGGGCTGTTTTTAGCAGTCACGGCGGTCTGGCTCAGGGGGTGTGTCAGAATTTGAGCCAAGACGCTAGTTTACTTAGTGTCATTTACATAGATAACGCACACAGCGTTTGGTTTAATAACAACAACATCAATACTTTCAACAATTACTTTATTGTTAACCTCATTCTTATTACTCTTATTCTTGTTGTTTCTGTAATCTTTTTGCTGGTGTTTGCTCAGCTGAGTTTGGCGCCCTCCTGTTTGGGCAAAGCGTTGTTCTTGATGTCTGGCCGCTTTTCAACGTATAAGTACCTCTCTCACCCCCCTCAACCTCTGTCCTCCCTTCATTATCACTCCCCCCTCTTTTTCGTCGTCGCCTGCAAATTCGTTAGCTCACCCACTCGCTCAGCCCCTTGCCCCTACGCCCCCTTGATCAGCCTCACGGACCTGCCTTTTGGTCACAGAACCTTCTACCGTCCTGCCTGTTTCTGTTTCTGTTGCTCTGACCTCGACCTCAATTTGGCACCATCGCGCCTTGGTGACTGCTACTTCCTCTATCGTGCATCACAATACCATTGGGACTGATTTAAGTCGGATTGCCGGTGAAGGACACCTCTCTCGAAGTCCTGCGATCTCAACCGGGCCGTATTGCGCTGAACTGGTTACTGCGCAAAATTTCTTTGCGATCGGCCTTATTGAATTCATCCCATGGCTTCCCTGCCATTGCCCCGTTCTCATCTTTCCCGCCTCATCTTCTGAAGTGTTGGAGGGGTCCTACCAACTTCCCTTCTCAGGCATTGCTCCGATGGCGTCGCAGTCCATCTGGAACGATGACGCGTCATTGCATGACCAATGGTTCAGAACACAATTGCGATGGAGTCGGAACTGGGCTGTGTCGACCGCTGGTCCTACGAGGCCAATCAAAAAATTCCCTCAAGCGTTCCGAAATGAGTCGCTCATGCTACGCCGCTCCAAAGAAAGGGTGGAAGGGAAGGGGTATCCGGCAGACTTGTTGGACGGATCGCGATGATCCGGTGACTGCTACTACTTGACGTCAGCACGCATCCCCCATGACCAATGATTCCTTTGGAGAGGGTAGGCAGCAATGTGGCTTGGAGATGATGTTTCGGCCAGGCTGAAGGTGTGATCGTTTATGCGACCGAGACGTGACAATGTCAAACCGATTTGGAGGAAACGGAATCACCGTATGCTGGGAAACCAAGATCGAGCGATGTCCAAATACGGTCATAACCCATTCAGCTGTCACCACTTCTTGCTTCCACGTCATCGGTGGGGCGTCCTTGTGTTTCAGGTGGGCAGAAGGCCACCGCACTCTTAGACAACCGCCAATCTCTCCAGCGGCCCTCAGAGGATGGAGCTTAGCCGGTTTACGGCACAGATCATTGAGTAGGAGCATCCGGCACGGGATACTGGCGGCATTAATCCATCGTGACCGCGTGCACCTGCAGGCAATCAAAGTTCATAGAAGACGGTTTCGAGTTTGCGGCAGCAGGGAGATCACCAACGGACCCACCACTTCCGCATTCTTCTTGGAAGGTAGATACGGAATGTGTGTAGGGGGTTATATCAATGGGCAAATTGATCTGATAGGACTCCAGTCGTTCGGTTACTCGGACAGAGGGCGTTGAAGGGTGTTCAGTGTTACCGGACACCAAGGGCAAGGCTTTTTCTGCCTTAGGTCCGCGCCATGGCGCGAACCTCGCTAGCTCGTTCTTCTCTGAAGGGAACGATAGGAGGCGAAGGAGGGAGGACCTTGTTATGTTGGTGCATGGCTTTGCGAGGACAATTAAGGAGCATCAGGGATATACATCGGAGCTGAGGCCAAGTAAAGGATAAGACATGGGAGGGCGACGATCGGTGCAGCAATACCAGTGACTCGAGCTCAAGCGTAAGCCAGTCCACAAGTGAACCAAATAAACACTCGCGCATAGAGGCTGCTACAATGTCGTACCAGGAAGAGTGGGAGGTCGGCGAAATTTTGGATGAAAGGAAGATCAAAAGAAGGAAAGGCCAAACTGGTGCACAATTTTTGATACGATGGAAGAACACTTGGGTGGACAAGTCCGACGTTAACGCGTCTGAGTTGGTCCAGCAGTTTAGGGAGGGGCGTGCACGCAACTGATCATGGAACTTTGAAGGTCTTAGTTATTTTTTGACTTTGAGGTGTTAAGGTATACTTTGTAAGAAGCCAGCGCATGATCACTAACATTTCCAACAATATCGATCCAGAGCGATTGCTTCTTGGCTTCTTGAATGATCCCTCAGACATTTGAGATGACAGAGTGGATGTGGTAAGATCTTGAGAGTCGGCAACGGTGAACTGACTCTGGCCATGATCCGGTTGAGAAATATTATACGGTCAAAAAGTGTATACGATCAAAGAGCGTGTACCCTCAATGAGTGTACACGCTCAAAGGGTGTGACCAAATGGTATGTACGCTTAAAGGGTATATACGGTAAAAAGGTGTGTACGATCAAAGGGTGTATACGGTCAAAGGATATGTACGGTTAAAAGGTGTGTACGGTCAAAGGGTATATACGCTCAAAGTGTGTGTACGCTTAAAGGGTGTGTACGCTCAAAGGGGTGGTACGCTCAAACGGGGTGTACGGCCAAAGGGGGTGTACAGTCAAAGGGTGTGTAGTGTTAGGAAAGGTAGCAGGAAGTTGGAGCTCAGAGTTATTTAATCGGTATTTTATTGTTCCGCTCCGGGGGTAGGCGCTAATAATGCTTGCGGCATGGCACACACCGTTGAATATACTCTTCGTCTCCACTTGTCGCAACTCCCCTTCAAACGGAGAGACTATGAAATACGACAGTAACTTAACATGTTTGGAGAAAGACTTTGAGCAGCTTTCTGTGCAGACAACGTGGCTCGAAAGCTGTATGAACCTTAACTTGCGTTTCTAACAGATATCTAATACTATCTAGTCAGAAACCTCTCTCGAAATAATCCTCGACCTAAATATGTCTTCCGAGCAGCTGGCCCTAATTCGTCAGGCATCAACTGTCGTACGTGCATTAAGGCTGGAAAATATAAGGACCATGCCCTAAATGAGATCCCAAGCTTCAAAGAGATTGGAACGGGGGAAACAGATTGCACATATTCCCGCGAGGGCTTGGAAGCTGAGACACTATTGCATCTGAACAAACACAACTGAGAGCGAACAGGCTGGATCTCTACAACATCTTCATTGTTAAGAGCGCTCCAAATTCTTTTTATAGAGCATGGAGACGGCGGACGACTCTTCATAATCTGTACGGCTGCTTGCTCCGACGTGTTCACTGCTCCAGAGCTTCAGGACTGTTTACCCGGGTTAAAATACAATGATTACCTGAAAACAAAATCGCATAATGAGTTCTTAATTCGTGGGAAGGTTGAGGAGCAGGCTATCGTTGGATGCGTCTCCATTGGAGATCTGCGAAACCCCCTACTCAACGAAATTGCGCCTGGCTTGAGTAGCTTGAAAAGGTGGAATCAAAAGGAGAATTGGCAGTCTAAAATGACGAAATTGTATGCTACGCATCGTAACGTATCCGATAAGTTGCTAGACTCCGCTGTGGAATTAGCATTTGCATTCAAGATGAACGATAAGTTACATATCGTTAAGGAGTTACTGAGTACAAACTTTCACATTTGTTCTTCCAGTATCGAGGATGATCGTATCCTGGACAGGATCTGGAAGCGGACAGTTGATGATCTTCGTCAAGCAATTGAGGAATTTACTCAAGCCATTGAACAGTGTACCAGCGTGATGAACGGACTCAGAGATTGAGGCAAACGTAAGTGTGGAACCTAATCGGGTTTATGGACTTGCGGTATCCCCAGGATCTTGGTGAGCCAAACACAAACGGATGGCCGACGGCCTTGGAAAGGGCTCAGAGAGCATTCAGAGATGAAAGGGAAGAATCAGCGGGGAGTGTTGTTTGAAGTACGGATGCCAGTCACAGTTTCCCGTGACTGAGCAGCTGTCTAACTCAATCCAGATACTCCGATCGAGTCCATCTGATAGATATATTGACTGCGGATGCGGTGAGGTGTGACTTGGGTAGTGTGTATGTTTATGCGGTGGAGGACTTGTGAACATTTGGTTTGGCATATTGGATGAGCGGTTAGAGATTGGGCTTGAGTCGTCGAATCCTTCACCGAAGCACCATAGAATTCGCGGAGAGGGCTTGAGAAACCCCATCTTGCCCTAGGATCATCCACTGGCGTAGGATAGTATTCTCTTTAGGGTGCGTTTCAACCTAATATGTCCAGCAATGCGTGTCTTTACCCTAGCATAACATACTGCGTAGGATCATGCTAAGGCCTCCTATCAACCTTTCATTAGCTACAACTTCCGGCTGCGCCTCCGATCCTTCCAAGAAGTCCCCTGTTGGAACATCCACTCTTTGGCTTGGCTACCCCCTTGACCGTAAGTAGCATGGCTTCATAGCTCGGTTTCGGAGAAAGAATTTACCCGAATAGTGGGTGGGGATGAAATAGACACGAAAGGTTCTTAGGGCTTCCTTCTGAAGCCGTGGTGGGAAGCAGGGGAAAAGTAGTCCGTAAAAGAGCAGTGTTTGAAAGAGCAGTGTCTGGAAGAGCAGTGTCTGAAAAACCGGTCCCTCGAAGATTGGCCTTTGGGAGACCACTCCCCATTCGGGTGAATTGTTTCTCCGATACCGAGCTAAGTTTTATATTTAGATGGCGAGAGCTGGGAAGTGAGTAGGGAGATCGTGGAGTATCCGAAAGTAATCCACTTTTGGCTTATCAATTAAAACCAGTCTTCCTATGAGCGGTTCTCTGCTACAAGTTATGTCCTAGGAGAGAGTTCCTAGGTTCTCTCCCCCAGGAGTAAATTTCTCCTATATTTAATTCCCAGGGCCCGGGCATGGTCTTGAGCCTGGGAGAAATATCCTAGGAGAAGCCGCCCAGGCGTGGAAGCAGATGGCCGAATTGGGGTAGGATACCAAAATTGGAGCATAGTGCCAGAATTGAAGCAGGGGACCAGAATTGGAGTAGGGTACCAGAACTGGAGCAGGTTGAAATGAATTGGGCGCCACGTACTCAATATCGGACCTGTGAGTCCCGCAACAGGGATTTGGAAGGTATGTACGCTTGAGGGTTGCGCTTGGGAGGTATACACACTTGAACGGAGGAAGCTCAATTACTCATTCCCCCCTTGGAAGTTTAGAGATCGGGATCGCGGTCCAGTCGCTACTTAGTCGTGCCTTTGATGATGACACTTTGAATAGAGGCTACGTCTAGAACTCTGCGGCTATGTGTTGATGATGAAGAGAAATCTCTATCTATCACCTCAAGCTAATGCTCCATCCGACAATAAGATGAAACAGCGCTACCTAATCGGACGCAGTGCAGGCAAAGACCAATGCTGTTGCTCAAGTTGACTAAGCCCCAACGACGGTTTCTCCTGTATTCTGGCGCAGCATGCTTGTACTCATAGGTACATGCAATACTTGGTTCCTCGGGGATTGGATCAGGCATTTTTTCTGCTATCTCTATCGCCTCCGAGATGCAAAGCAAGCGCGTTGGCCAAAGGAGGAGTTCCCCGAGGTGGACTCAATTAAAGGTGGCCGGATCATCATGGGCTGTTGGAAGAGAGATTTCAGCAATGCGCAAGAGGTGGCGGAGGCTCTTTCGGAAGAATACGTTTTGCCGAAATAGGCACGAGTGAGAATGTCAGTCCACCGGTCGTACTAACTGAGAATTCTTCGGGGAGCGTTCTATTGGTTGTTGAGGAAGGTAAAGGAAAATAAAGTGCAGGGATGAGTAGAAGGCTGGTACGCGGACCTTCGGAAGCGTACCGGGCACCATTTCATCAGACTATGGGTGTATCAAACAAGATGTATAGTACGAAGCTACAGCCCAATAGTAATGGGACTGTCAAGAAGTGGCTTGCAGGGCCACAGGAACGCTAGTAGGGGTAGTGGATATTGCCAGAGTGTCAAAAAGGGGTCAATTGACCTCACTGTCATCACTGTCATACATGTATACCTTTGTATACTTTTACTTTATAGCATAGTTAGCAATAATCATGATCAACAAGCATACAGACCTTTGCACTTGTGCTCAGACCCTTACTCTTGCTGAAATTGAGCATTTAATGCATGAAATAATGACTATTATTAACCTTGCTTGATTCATCATTTATTGATACAAATTCATGACTCAAAAGTGAGAATATAACCCTACTATTAGTCATATACTCAAAGATAAGTATCTTGTTGATAACTTTAAATCTGAAAGACCTTTTGTTCTTATAGAGAAGTAGAAGAAGAATCTAGTTATGTCAGTTAAGAAGAACAAAAACAATCAGAAAGAGAGTGCTCAATGCATTGCTTTTAAGTATAATGTATTCAAATTCACTGTTCTTTAAGTTCTTTATGCAGTCAATTTGTAAAAACAAAAGCTTATTATTAAGTTAAATCTCACTGCTTTTATGAAGAAAGTCTGACTTTAATTTGTTCTCTGACATCAGCATTGAAATCTTAAAGACTGAAAGAATGTTATATGAACAAACAAGACAAGCATACTCTTAAGACATCATAAAAAAACACTTAAAGTGTGAAGAACATCAGAGAAGCAATTTGCATCTGACTGCACAAGACTTCATGAAAATGAGGTGTTAAAGTTTATGTTCTAAGGCTTATTTTTATATAACAGAAAGAGTTTATTTCATTGCTGAAAGAAGAAGACAGCAAAGAAGAAAAAAGCAGCAACAAAGTTTTTAAAATGCTGAAACAAGAAGTTAAAACCAGCTGCTAAACAGAAATGAGAACTTATTAATAAAATGAGACAACTTTGAATAAATCAAACTAATTCAGACAAGAAGCCTCAATGAAAGTTTACTGTCAAAAGAGAAGCAGTCACACAAGGTAAAGAAAGAGAGAAAATTGACTGATACTGTTATCAAAAAGTTATTCTTAAGCTTAAGCTCATACTCTTTGTTAAAGAGTGCATAATAACTTATTTAAACATAGTTGTTTAAAAGAATAAAGCCTCTGCTCATAATTTAAAGCATCAGAAACCTGTTTATGTGTTAGCTTAAGTGAAAAGATTCTTATGATCAAAAAACAGCTTTAATCTCAATGCAATTGAGCCTACCTGGTTTTATATAAAACAAGAAACCATCAGAAAAGAAGCCTCTCAAGCTTAAAAGACTGCAGAAAGTGTGTAAACTTAAGTGTGAAAAGACCTTTCACAATTCATGATTTAGTGATGAATTGAGTGTATTTCACATTATATTTAAAAGGTCATTTGCCTTGAAGAAGTCAATGAATACTGTGAGAAAGTGCTGAATGACAAGAAGAATTGAGTTTGACAGACAGAGAATGAATGACAATAAAGTTAACAGTATGTGAGAATGACAGTGAGAATGAAGAAGACTGCAAAGGTTATGAAGGTTGTGAAGGCTGTGAAGGCTGTGAACAATGATGTTGAGAATGTTGATGAGTCAGAATGAGACAGTGATGTTGTCATTGACCTATGGTAAACACCATTAGTTATCGGTGACAGCAAGGTTATTTTGGACAGGAAACCCCCTTGTAATTGTGGCGTTATTAGCTGCATAATTAGCGTGTCTCATTACTAAAGGGCTGTAGCTTCGTAGAGTCGGGTGGTAATCCACACACCAGCTGTCCTAGCACACACGCCACCCAATCCGAAACTATATAATACATATCCCCCTTCGTCATCTACCGCCTCACAACCACCCACCTACCGTCTCCCCAAATTCAACCTCGCAATCCTCTCCCGAATCTCCCCCCACACGCACTCTATACTCTCCGTCTCCCTCCGCCTCCCTATCCTGCAACACCACGGTCGGCGCCCCAGTCTCCTTCCACCTTTTCTTAACCTTTATACCTTCCCCACGTCCTCTCAACGCAACCCCGTCTCCGCTGGCTTCCGCAATTCGTACACAGGTTTTCCGTGGTTCGGAGTCATCTGAACCATTCTGGGGATGTGAAGCGGTGAACAATCATCATGGTCAAAGCGATAGTCGTGCAGGAAAACCAGACAACTATATGGGAACAAAGAACGGTGTTAGGTACGGAACCTCATGCCACCAGCTAGTCCCCAGAGCCGATAGCAGACGCTTTACTTGCTCGAGCTGCCTTTTTCTTTGAGCGTCTGTTCGAAGAAGATCTGGATGAATAATTCGATCGTATGCCGGCGGGAGCATTGCGGGTGGAGCGGGCATCTGGCGGAGGAATTATAGCAAGCTCGTCAGTCGAAGTGTCGGACTCGAGTTGAGCGATGTCATTTGTTGAAAGGGAGAGCAGGCTCTCAGTAGACGATTCCACTGTAAATGACCGTGTCTCTGGCATTATGCTATTCGCGGCTGTTATCAACTCCTCTCTCTTTTCCTTTGCCCAGTCACGGGCGTTCCTGAGGGCGCTGGCCCCTTGTCGAAAGGTGTCAGGGTTGCCAGTCATAGCGAAAGCGTTTAGTTGAGTCATACGATACTCAATCGGAACTTCAACATTGTTTGACGGAGTAGCATGAGTTGTGAATATGCTGAGGACGCCAGCGCCGCCATGATAAGTAGACGTAATCGTATATGCGTTGTTATCAAATGCAGTCTCCTGATCAACACGGGATCGAAGCTCGTGTACTCCCCGAGCCCCCAAAGCACCGTCATAGCAAGCTTGTCGCTTAGCCACAGGTGTACTTCCAGTGGGACCCTTTCCCTCCGCGAAGAAGTTTGGCAGACACGGCGCGCTTTTGTTCGTCGACGGTACAATGTAAGGCCCTAGTTCTCCTCGAATCTGCTTGTCCAATTCGGCTGGTCGAGATCCATCGTAGAAGTCTGGCTGGGCCTTGGTAATAGAGCCGTCGGTCAGATCTTCGAGATTTCCAAAGGGGATGTTCTCTTGGGAAGGGATGTCGGCGTCACCAGTTATGATTGGAAATGCCTTGCTCATGACGGTGCCTTCAGTCAATGCCTGCATATTTTTCTTCTCAAACTTCCGGAATGCTTCACGAGAAAAAAGTGATGGTGAAAGGGAAGGCCTCGGCTGTGCCAGCCTCTCATTTATTTCCTCCCAATTGTCTGGATATACAGAGCTATCCTCATCGGTGTATTCATGGCCATGAGGATAGATGCCATGATCAATGAGATGCTGTTCGAAGCCGGCATCATAAGCTGACGACTTTCTAGTCTTTGATGACTTGTCCGATGTACTTCTAGACTTAGCTCGAGTCCTGGAGCCCGATTGACTCGCGTTCATTGTTTCAATAGGAGACGCCTCTGCGGGTTCCGGATACTATTTAATGGTTAGAAAGCCATTCCAAGATGATGTCGTTTAACTTACAGCTCTGAGGTCGCCAAGGCTTGGTCCGCCGTGCCTTGCAAAGCGCTTGAGTCGTGCAGAGTGATATTTCTCCAGGCCAGATCGATCTGGCGGCAAAGGAGCAGCAAGCTGTTCTGTCCTTCTATCAAACTCACGAAGAGCACGAGGAGTCAGCCACTGTCGCGAGAGGTTGTCCCAAAATGAACTGGGTGTCTTATGCTGTGGCGGTCTCTCGAGCTTTCGTCTCTTGGAAGGTGGCGGCGATTGAGAAGTCGTTGTAGGCTTTACTTCGGCACACCGTTGACGCTTTCGAGTACGCGATACTGAAGTCTCATCTGAAGGCATGGAATCTTTGAGAGTCGCAAATGAAGAGTCTAAAGAAAGGATGACACCCAGATTTGGACATGGAGATAGCGCGCGGTTCCGTTATGGGAGATTCATTGCGAAGCTTCGCGGCAGTGAGTCATCCGGTTAGGAAGTGTGGGGTTCTTATCGCCAACCAATGGATTTTCATTAGCGTTGTTTCCAACATCCAGCGGCTACTGCTACGTACCGTGTGTTAAATAACGTCTTAGCCACCCAGTCGAGCCAGCCACCCAGTCGAGCCACCTCGCTGTCGCTTAATTAGCCCATGTCAAAACACCTTGAATTATTGAGATTACCACCCCCCTAGACTAATTACATGAAAAC
>JAABUP010009049.1_pt1 | contig 12423 bp, 8 predicted proteins | sample 5559201 | NCBI WGS metagenome assembly JAABUP01 (sample SAMN10711887, study PRJNA513373) | rock metagenome | isolation source: Antarctica rocks | place: Antarctica | reverse complement strand
GCCGGACGCCCTGCCGGACGCCCTGCCGGACGCCCTGCCGGACGCCCTGCCGGACGCCCTGGACGTGCTTGCGTCCTTGGTCAACAAGAGCCTGCTCCATCCCGCGAGACACCATCGGGCGGGGTGGGACGGCGAGCATGAGGCGCGCTTCGACGTGCTCGAAACGGTGCGCGAGTACGGGCAAGAGCAGTCGGATGCGTGCGGCGACGCCGCAACACTTGCGCGCCGGCACGCGTCCTACGTCCTGACCCTGTGCGAGGAGGCGGAGAGGCATCTCATCGGCGCGCGGCAGGAGCAATGGGTCGCGTTGTTAGAGCGGGAGCACGACAACCTGCGCGCGGCATTACGCTGGGCACGAACAGGCGGCGCGTATGATCTGGACTTGCGCCTGGCCGCGGCGCTGTGGCGCTTCTGGTGGATGCACGGTCACCTGAGCGAGGGGCGGGACTGGCTGGACGATTTCCTCGTCCTGGATGCGGCTCAAGCGGTCCCTGCAACAAGGACATCAGTGGCGGTGCGCATCAAGGCGCTCAAAGGGGCCGGTATCCTGGCGACGCAGCAAGGCGAGTATGCGCGGGCCGTAGCCTTACACGAGGAGAGCCTTGCTCTAGCGCGCCACGTGGGCGCCGGAGAGGACGTGGCCGCAGCGCTCAACAATCTCGGCAACGTAGCGTTCCGCCAGGGCGACTACGCGCGAGCGGTCGCTCTACACGAGGAGAGCCTGGCGTTGTCGCGCGATATGGGGAACAGGCCCGGCATGGGCCGTGCGCTCAACAATCTCGGCAACGTCGCCCTATTTCAGGGCAATGACGAGCGGGCGACCATGCTGTATGAGCAGAGCCTCGCCCTTGCCCAGGAGTTAGGCGACACATGGAGCACCGGCACCGGGCTCAACAATCTTGGCGTCGCGGCACGAAACCGGGGTGATTATGCAGGCGCCACGGCGCTCTATGAGCAAAGCCTGGCCTTGCAACGAGACCTGGGCGAGCGGCAGGGCATAGCGCGCGCGCTCGCGAATCTGGCTGAACTAGCGCAAGACCTGGGCGACTATGCGCGCGCCATGACGCTCTGTATGGAGAGTTTGGCCGTGCGGCGATTGGTCGGCGATCGCTGGGGCATCGCATCAGCCCTGGCCATGCTGGGGGATATCGCGCGGGGTCAGGAGGATGACGCGGCCGCGTATACGCGCTACGCCGAGAGCCTAACCGTGCAGCGCGACTTGGGCGACACCCTGGAGATCGCGCGTTGCCTGGAGGGCATGGCGGCGGCCGGCGGGGTGGGGCAACCCGAGCACGCGGGGCTGCTGTTCGGAACGGCGGCGGCGCTACGTGAGGAGATCGGCGCGCCTGTACCTGCGGCGGATCGTGTCCGTTATGAGCGGGACGTGGAGGCAACTCGGGCAGCCCTGGGAAACGACCGCTTTGCCGTCGCCTGGGCCGCAGGTTACGCCCTGTCACCAGACCGCGTCGTACCGCTGGATGCGTCAGGATTCAGAAGGCAAACAAGCTCTGGCGTGTAACAGGGTTCCGTTGGGTTCTGATGATGTTGTAGTGGCTTTCGTCGCCTCCGGTACCCGTCATGCCGCCCGTCGATAATCGTGGTGTAAGCTCCCAAAAGCGGGACGGAGACGATGGCCGTTGTCGCAGGGGGCATCGTCGCCACCCCGCTCGCCTCAGGGATGGCCTGTCCTATCCCTTGATGTGGACGCGCACGCTTGACGTACGCGCAATAGGCGCGGAGCACACGGTACAATTGCCGCTCCTGCAGGATGAAGAGGTGGTCGAGACACTCACGCCGGACGCTGCCGAGGAATCGCTCGCAGAAGGCATTCGCGCGCGGTGCTCTAACCGGCGTCCGCAGTACCTCAATGCGGCTGCTGGCCGCCGCCCGCGCGAACTGTGCGCCGAACTTACTGTCATTGTCGTGGATGAGGAACCGCGGGCTTGTACCGAAGGGCGTGGCCTCGCGCAATTGCTGAGCGACCCAGGCGTCGGTCGGGTGGCGCGTGACACCGACATGGACGACTCGCCGCGAGCCCAGCTCGACGATGAAGAACGCGAAGAGCGCGCGGAAGCGCAGGTCAATGACCGGCAAGAAGTCGTATGCCCAGACATCGGCGGCGTGACACCGTGTACGGGTCAGCAGCTAAAAGTCGATCGCCAGCCACGCGCGAAGCCAGGTGGGCGCACGCCCCGCGGTACTGGGACGTGCGTCGAGGGCGGCGGTGAAGGCCGACCGGAGGTCAGCATTGAGCGCATCGTCGGTCGTGAGGACGGCGCCGGCAAAGCGGCCAAGATAGAGATCAAGATAGGCGCTCACGCCCCGCAGGAAGCCGTCGAGATCGGCGCTGAGGGGCGTGAGGCAGTACGTCCCGTGGGACGGCGCGCCGTAGTAGACCGCTGGATCGTGGGAGGCCGCCGCGTGGACGATGAGGGGACATCCGGGATCGCCGCCGATCACGATCCACGCGGGTGCCCAGCCGGGCAGCGGTACGTTGGTGAGGGCATGGTAGCGGTACCCGCGCAGCGCGTCATCAAGCCGGTCGCCCGGCGCGAGGGGCGCATCATTGCCTGGGGTGGGCACCGCGAAGTCCGCGGGCGAGGCGGTGGCGTACCAGGTAAGGAGATCGTCCGGCAGGTCGAGCTGGCGCTGCAGGAGGATGAGACGCGGGAGCTCGATCGGCACAAAGGTGGCGGCCAGACCAAGGCGGTGCGCCGTGTGGGCTAGCTCGGTCGCGGCCGCGCGTACAGATGACGGCATCGTGTCGTGTCCTCCCGTCCAGCGGGGGCGGCTCAAGCGCCGCGTGGCCTCTGTCATGGGCCATCTCTTTTGGTTCTCAGGCCCTTTGTAAGATTTCACTCGTGTTGGGCCGTTTATCACGTAAGCTGAGCGGACATTATCACTCATCCTGCACCACTCCTCCCGACGGTCGTGGATGAGGTGTCATTCCCCTCGCCGCGCCCATCCGCAGCGTGCGGATCGGCCCAGCTCGTGTGAAAAATCCCACCCAACACGAGTGAAACAAAGCCAACGGGTGAGTGTGAAACCGGCTCGGGATGAGTGAAATCTTACATCGCGCCCGCCAGCCCCTTTTCCCTCACTTCTCGCGCCACCGCTTCGCTTTGTCGTATACCTCCCTTATAGTTCGCGTTGCGACCCCGCGCAGCCTACCACGACGCCCCAGAGCCCGTCAAACGCCGCCCCTATGCTGTACGTTGTCATAAAGGTTGAGGTCCTTGCCACAAAGGTTGGGCCGGCGTGCCATAAAGGTTGAGCCTATGCGCCTGCGGGCTGCTTACCACCCCTCCTCCCCCGCGCCGCATCCCTCGTCCACCCGTGCCAGGGGCCACTGCGCCGTCACAACGTTATCCTCATCCTTTGTGGCATAACGTGCGCGTCGGCTCACTCTTTGTGGCATAACGGCTCACCCTTTGCGGCAAAATGGGGCGGGATCACACTCAGCCCCGCTCAACCTTTATGACAACGTACACACCAGGGATGCCCACGGCCCACTACCGCCCCACCACGCCGCGCGCTATGACAGCAAGCTTCTATGGCGCAGATCGAGAAGATGTTCCTTACCGGAGTCTAAGTGGTGCATTTCACGAAAATATGTAGGGTCCTGCTATGGGTTCATGGGCTCTTTTGATGATGCCGTTGTCAGGTCGATATGCGGTAGCAACGACGAGAATTTATGCGCCTGGTGGGTGGCTGATGTCGTAGCGACAGGGCACATGAACAACAGAAATGGAAGCGGTTCAGGTCTCGCAGCGCGCGACCCCTCGTTTTGTTGCAGGGCGTCGTCGCTGACTGCCATGGTCGGAATAGTGCACGGCCGCTCGATCGTTGCGGCTGTCTAACGGGAGACTATCGTCAGTGGTGGAGACAAGCCTTTTGGTTTTCACCCCTCTGGTGCAGACGTCCCTCTCGGACAGCATCATCAAAAGCGTCCAAGAGCCCTGCTATGGCTGGCATTTGCCCCCCTTTATTGCGAGGGTGTAATATTGTGTGTACCACAGGGGCAATAATTCAGCGTAGTGCCGCTGCGCAACCTAAGGGTTGTTAGCTGTCCAACTCAGTTGAGATAAGGCCATCATAAGAGCCGGAGGGGATATTTTGGCCGCCTTTAAGAATACTCGCCTATGGCAAACATCACTTGCCTTAGGACCTGATCCGGCTCATGCATCGGAACCACTCAAGCAGTTGCACACCGCATTTATCAATTTCAGAGAGCGAGCGGCACAGCTAGCGGGCGAAATCAATCGGGACCTGCCGGATTACACCGTCCACGACATCACACACGTAGACGCTCTATGGAACGTGGCCGATCAGATCGTAGGTTCTAGTTTCCCTCCCCTGACCCCTGCGGAAGCATTCGTTCTCGGAGGCGCTTTCCTCATCCATGACCTCGGGATGGGGCTCGCTGCCTACCAGAATGGGATCGACACGCTGCGCGGCACACCCACCTGGCAAGACGCGATCGTTAATTTGCTAGAGCAAAAGCTGGGTCGTCAACCTTCACCCGATGAGATCCGCACCCCTTCCGAAGAGATTGAGCGTCAAGCAATCCGGCAGGCGTTGCGCGATCAGCATGCGCAACACGCGGAAGATTTGCTCTCCCGCCCTTTCAGGGACCGGAAAGGCGACGAGGAATATTACCTCATCGACAGGCCCGAGTTGCGAAAAGCGTATGGTCAAGTCATCGGGGAAATCGCCGCTAGTCATGGATGGTCAATCGAGAAGGTCGATAAACAGTTCGACACCTTGCCGCGAGGATCATTATTCGTTGAGCACCCCGATTGGACCGTCGATCAACTAAAGCTCGCATGTCTACTGCGCGTCGCGGATGCGTGCCAATTAGCTGGCAGGGCACCGGGATTCTTGCGCGCCCTCCGCAAGCCAGCCAGTTTGTCCAAGTCCCACTGGATTTTTCAAGAAAACCTGCTGTACCCTCAGAGTCGTATCGATAGCAACCGCCTTGTCTACACCACTGCACGCTCCTTCCCTGTCGACGACATGGAGGCGTGGTGGCTCTGCTTCGACACGTTACGTATGGCCGATGGCGAGTTGCGGCGGTCTGACACCTTGCTCGCGGACTCCGGCCGGCCAAGGCTAGCGGCGCACGGGATCGCCGGCGTGGAAGAGCCCGAGCGCCTACGCCAGCTGATCCCGACCAAAGGCTGGACCCCGATCGATACGCGTATCAAAATCACAAGCGTCACGGATCTCGTTCGCAAGCTCGGTGGCGAGGAACTATACGGCCATGACCCAATCGTCCCGCTACGAGAGTTGATCCAAAATGCCTCCGACGCGGTTCGGGCGCGACGCCTAATCGAAGATTATGCCAACGATTGGGGAAGTATAGACGTCAGGCTTGGCGAAGACACGGACGGATCTCACTGGATCGAAGTAGAGGACAATGGCGTCGGGATGTCCGCCACAGTCTTGACGGGGGATTTCCTCGATTTCGGAACCTCTTACTGGGGGTCTGCGTTAATGCGCCAGGAGTTACCAGGGCTTCAAGCAAAGGGGTTTAAATCGACCGGTAAGTACGGGATCGGGTTTTTCTCCGTCTTCATGTGGGGAAATCGTGTACGTGTTACGACACGTCACTACCTAGACGCGCCGCGGGATACGCTGGTGCTCGAGTTCGGCGATGGCCTTAACGCGCGGCCTTTCTTACGGGAGGCCCGTGCCGACGAATTCATCCGCGACGGTGGAACTCGTGTGCGCGTTTGGTTAAAGGCACCTCCCCACTCTCGAGAAGGACTTCTTCGTTTTAACGATAACCAAAAATGGAATTTGGCAGAATTGTGCGCATGGCTATGTCCAGCCCTTGACGTGGATCTTTTTACAGGACACAAGGATAAGCGCCGCAAGAAAGTCGTTTCAGCCTCCGATTGGATTAAACTCGATGGACGTCAATTGCTCAAAAGGATTACCCATCGATCCGAGTCTCCAGCCAAGACTATAAGTGCCCAGAAGCTTATCGATGCTATACATGGCAATCTTCGGCTGCTGACGGATGCGCAGGGACAAGTATCTGGTAGGGCATGTGTTGAGGGAAGGCTTATCAATGAATTCTCAATATCCAGCCCCGGGGTTGTTACGGTCGGAGGAATTCGTGCGGCAAGCATGGGCAATATCGGCGGAATTTTTATCGGCACGGTGAAAAAGGCAGCGCGAGACACAGCTACTCCTGTCGTTGAGAGAAACGAGCTAGTGCGTTGGGCATCGGAACAATCGGAGCTCGTGTACAAAACCTTCGAAGGTCAAGCAGCGCGTTTGGAAACTTGTGCCCAGATTATCAGACAGTGCGGAGGTGATGTGGGTAACCTTCCCATTGCTTGTGGAGCGCGAGGATGGTTGAGTGCTCGTCAGATACAGCAGTGGCCCGATTTGCCCGACGAAGTTTTGTTAGTTACATCCTTCGATTATAAGATGGACATGTTTGAAAGCTTTGTGTTCAACGATAACGTGCTGATGGTTGAGTCGTCTCGTCTGGGTATTGTGTCATATCACGCTCGGCTTGGAGGACTGAATGAGTGGCCTCCGTCAAGCGGTCCAGAGAGTCCGTTAGGATGGGATAATGAGAGTTTAGTTGGAGCCGTAGTAGAAGCACTCGCTAAAGCGTGGTCCTTGCCTATCAAGGATGTAGTGCTTTTATCGGATTTTAGTGACTCCTCACGACCGATGACCCGACGTGTTATCGGCGTGGGCAACGGGCAGCCGGTCACAGAAACGGTGTACGTAATTAGAAAACCTTAGCATCCATTAACGCGCCGATCTCGCCCCCGCGCGAGGCGACCCTCAGCCGCCAAGCGCGAACGTGCCCACCACATCCGTCACCTCCGCGTCCACGTCGATCCCATACGTCCCCAACCACGCGTTCCCGAACGCCTCGGCCGCCGCCGCCGTGTCTCCGTCTTCGAGCGCGTCGAGCGCGTCGATCAGCCCCGCGTTCGCCCCGTCGATATGCTGTGGCCCGACATTGCGCGGCCGCGCCCGGTCCTCGTTGTACACCAGCACCATCACCCGGCACGGCACCACGTCCAGCCCCTGCTCCTGCACCCGCTCCCGGAAGGCCCGCGCGTTGGCGGCCCGCTGCTGCGCCGTGGCAATTCCTTGCACCGTGATCTTCAAGCCCGGCGTCGAGCGCGCCACGCGGCGCGCCTCCCCGCCCTCTTTCTGCCACCGCTGCACCGTCCTGACGCTGATCCCGAGTTGGCCGGCCAGTTGCTTGTTGCCTGCGGCGACTTGCGCGCGCCCCTCGCCGCCCCCAAGCTGCTGAACCACGGCGCGGATCGCTGCCGGCGTCAACTCCACGTCGGTCGCCGCTACGCGCGCCTCGTAGGCTCGCGCCAAGTCCGCGCCCAGGTCCGACATGCGCTGTCCCCTCCCCTATGACGACGACGCGCGCAGATCACCCACTGTCGCGTGGTGTCCTGCGCTCACGACTCCCCGCCCCTCTCCAGACGCACACGACTGGTCACGAGCGCGGCACAGGCGCAGCACGCGGCCAGCACCACAAAGGCGGGGAGCGGATCGCCCGTCCCGGCGAGCGCGCCCAGGCCCACGGCCGCGCCCCCACGTACCAGCGACGCGTAGATTGTACTCGCCGCGTTGACCCGTCCCCGCAGCGCGCGCGGCGTGACAAGCGTGCTCGCCGTCGTCGCCAGGACGAAGCCCAACGCCACGGCCCCGTCCAGCACCGCGTTCGCAACGAGCGCGACGACGAACCCTGGCCCCCGGTCGAGGAGGCTGGCCCCGGCCAGCCCCGCGCTTCCGAGAGCGGCGATGGCCAGCGCGACCGCCACGCCCCGTTGCCATCCACGGTCGTAGAGGCGCGGCGCGACCGCGCTTGCGATCAGGCCGCCCACGCCCGCCGCCCCGAACACCAGCCCGGCTTGCCAGGCCGGCAGGTGCAAGCGGAGTTGCGTCAGGGTGGCCAGCAGCACCCCGATCGCCCCCGCATCCATATGGAGCGCCGTCGCCGCCCCTTTGATCAGGCGTTGCGCGGGTAGCGCCAGGATCGCGCGCACCCCGGCGGTGGCCTCTGCCCACAGGCCAGACGTCTGAGCGTTCCCCGTGGTGTCTCCTAAGGGGGCCTGTCCCACGGGGCGCTCCGTCCGCACGCGCGTCAGGGTCACGGCCGAGACGCCGTACGAGAGGGCGTCGGCCCCCAACGCCAGCACCGGCCCGACGGCCGTGATGAGCGCGCCGCCCAGCGGTCCTCCCGCCAGCACGCTGGCCGCGTCGGAGGACTCCAGGGCGGCATTGGCCTGGCCCAGGCGCGCGTCCCCGGTCACGTCCGGCAGCCAGGCGCCGTAGGCCACGCCAAACAACAGCTGGCCCGTGCCCAACGTCAGGACGACGAGCACAAGCAGCCACAGGGGCGGGACACGCCCCAGTACTCCGACCAAGGCCACCGCGCCGAGCGCCACCAGGCGTCCCACGTCCGCGGCGATCATGAGCGCGCGCCGCTCGACGCGATCGGCGATGAGGCCGGCCGCGAGGCCGAACGTCAGCAGCGGGAGATAGCGCGCCGCGGACACCGCCCCCGCGGCGAACGCGGAGTGTGTCTGGTGGAGGAGCAGCCAGGGCAGCGCGAGGTTCGTCACCTGGTCCCCGAAGAGCGACGCGGTCTGGCCACCCCAGATAAACCGGAAGGTGCGGTCGCGCCAGAGGGCGATGGGACGCGTGGCGTCGCCCATGCGCTACGCCGCCCCCCGGTCCGTCTGCGCGGCCGTGTGATCGCGCAGCGGCTTCAGGAGCTTGAGCAACGTCCCGATCCCGCCGCGCGTCCCGTCGAAGGCCGGCAGCACGGTCTCCAGGGGGATCGCCGCGTCCTGCACCTTGAAGTGCCCCAGGCCCGTTCCGAGCGTGACCGAGGGCGGGCATGCCGCCACGGGATCAGGCTCGTCGCTCACCAGGTACACGGCGTCCTTGTGGACCGCCACGGGCGTGTAGCCGTCCCGGTCCATCTTGTGCAGCGCCCGCGAGAGGTTGGCGTTGGCCTGCGCGATGATGAGGTGCCGCCAGTCCGGCCGATACAGCGGGCTCTTCCGGTCGCGCTGCCACACGCTGTTGAAGCCGCTGATCGTCAGGCTGTAGGTCAGCTTGAGCGCGCCCAGGGCCAGCCGCCCCGCTGGCGTCGGGTCCGCGTCGAGCGCCGTGCGTGCCGTCCGTAGCCGCTCGTACCACGTCTCCATCGCCCGGCTATGTTCCGTCCAGACATACGCCTCGGTGATCGCCACGGCCTGGCCCCGCTCGATGGCCCACGCCACCGTCGGCGTGCAGACCCACCGCTCCTCCGCGCCGGCGATCTTCGCCAGCCAGTACCCCGGCAGCTTCTTGTCGAAGGGCAGTTTGCCGGCCGCGTCATACCGCTCCTCGATACCAGACAGGCCCAACTCAACGACGCCGGCGGCGCTCAACCACTGGGCGTTCTTGTCGTAGCTGTGCAGGTACGTCTTCTCCCGCTCCGCCGGCGCGAGCGTGCGCATCCAGCTCGTTTCCTGCACCGTGTCGGCCTGCCCTACCGGCGCCGGCAGCCGCTCAGGGAACACCCTCTTGCTCTCGGCCCCGCGTTTGCCCAACTCCTGCAGCAGGTCCGTCCCCGTCCGCCCTAGCGAACGATAGTACGGCGTCCCGACGGCCTGGGCGTACGCTTGGAGCCCCGCCAGCAGTGTCACGCCATCGGTGTCCACGCCCCACACGGCGTGCTCGTCGTACAGGGGGAACACGATGGAGACGCCTGAGCCGGCCTTGCCCTTCTTGCACAGGTCGAGCCAGGGCGTGAGCGCCGTGGGAAAGGCGTGCAGCTCGGCCAAGCCGTCGTTCACGAAGGGATGGCGCAACTCGCGGAACTGGCCCGCCACGGCGAGCGTGTCGGGCAACCCCGCCGCGCGCACCCACGCGTCGGTCAGCCAAAGTTGAGTTAGCCGGTGCCGTCGCGCGCCGTTATACAGATCGCCGACGTGCTGGATCGCCCCTGTCACAGGGGCGAGGGACCCGTCGGGCAGGCGCAGGCCAGCCGTGTCGAGCACGCCGATCGCCGGCGACGCCTGTGTCTGTGCGCTCATGGTGTCCCCTCCCTCCTCTTACCCGGTCGCGCGCTCCCGTGCCCGCCGCTCGTCCCCGAGCACAGGACGGCGGCCCGCTCATCGCACATATTTGCGGCCACGCCCCTGACCAACAGCGTGCAGCGACCCCCGTGCCACGAGTGCTTCGAGGTCGCGCAACGCCGTCATGTTGGAGACGCCGACGAGGGTGCGGTACACCTTGTTGGTGATCGCGCCGTGCGCGCGCACATGGCGCAAGGCTATCTCCTGGCGCTCGCTGGTCGTCGGCCCCCGTGTCCCCTCTCGTCCCGCGACGGTCACGGTCTTGGCTGTGACGGTCCCGCCTCTGCCCGCGCCGCGCGTCGGCGCCCCCACCACCTCGACGCCGTGGCGGAAGGTCACCAGGACCTCACCCTGCTCCCGGAACTCCGGCTCCGGTCGGCCCAGCGCGCGCATCTGGCCGATCATGAAGACGACGCCGCTCCCCACGCGCTCCATGTACCCGCCCGGAACATCGCGCAGTAGGCTCGCCAGGAGCGGGTTGCGCGGCCGCGAGGGCACCCGCCCCGCGCGCAGGTCGTCCAGGCGGATGCCCGGCGGCAACAGGCCTGGGCTGTGCACCTCGATGCGGTCGGGGTAGTAGAACAGGCGCGCCGCCTCGCCCGCCAGGCTGTAGTCGCGATGCACGACAGCGTTGACGACGGCCTCCCGCAGCGCCTCGAGCGGGTAGTCCGGCTCGTCCACCCGTCGGAACCCGTCGGTCCGCGCCCCGACGCGCATGTGGCGCACGAGGAACTCCTCGGCCTGGTCGATCTGCTCCGGCAGCGTGCCGTGCAGGATGCGCCGGTCCAGGTAGCGGCGCAGCCCAAGGTCATCGCCGAAGAGGACGCAGATGACCTCCGCGTGCATGATGGTGTCCTGCGGCACGCGGCCGAAGAGCAGCAGGCCCGCGTGCGTCGGCCGCACGACGGCCGGGTCGGCCGGATCGGCCACCGCGCACCCGATGCGCCGCAGCGTCGCCGGGTCGGCGGCGTCGGGCGCGGCCCCGCGCCTCCCTGGCCGGTGGGCGAGGTAGGCGCGCACCCGGTCGAGGTCCAGGTCGGCCAGGGTCGCGAGCGGCGCGGGGCGCGCCTCCCATGCGAGCGTCCCGCGTGCGTGGAAGTAGCGCTCGATCTCCGCCGCGTCGAGCGGGACAGTGTGGGTGCCCCGCCGGATGTAGAAGGCGCCCCCGGCCTGGTGCAGCGTGCCGTCGTTCGGCGGGATGTGGCCCACGACGAGGTCCCTGCCGTCGAGGCGCGCGACCGTTGGCTGGGGCGGGTCGAGGCGCACCGGTGGCTTACAGTGCCGGCAGGCCTGCAGCAGGAGGTCGACCGCGGCAGCGGAATCCCTGACTCCGACAAGCGCCCACGTCCGATCCGCCACGCCGAGGACGACATCGCCGCCCGCCCCGTTCGCGAAGCCGCAGATGCGCGTGGCCAAGTCGGCCGCACGCGGCGGCGCGACCTTGAACTCGACCCGTTCCGTCTCACCGCCCGCGATCAGGGCGCGCAACCATCCGGCATCCACGTCACCCACCGTGCTCGCCCTCGGCGTATCGCCCCATAATCGTGACATAATCGCCCCATGGGGTGATTGATGGGGCGATTATACCATGGAATCGCCCCACCGGCGCGCTGACGCGCCGGGTTATCCACGCCGGCCCGATCCGGCTCCCGGTGCGCATCCACCGCGTCGAGCCGCGTGTGGATGCCCGGGTCACCGCCAGGGTCATGGCCGCGTGATGCACGGAGTACCGACAGGCGCACGAGGCGAGCGCGCAGCGATAACGCGCCGCAGCTGCTCCGTCAGCCGACAACGGCAGGGCGCGGCGCGGCAGGAGGGGCACGCCACCACTGGGGGCGGTACAACGATAGATGCCACAGGCAGCTGCGGTCTGGACGCTGCGGCGGGGGTCTCGCGTGGGGATGCGGGCGGTCGCGGCACGATCGTGGGGTCCGGCGCCGTCACCTGATCCGCCGCCCTGTCGCCGACCGACGCACGTTCCGCCCGCATCGTCCGCTCCGCTAGCGTCACAACGTCGTATGCGAGGCGCATCCCGGCATGGCCCGTGTGCCCTAACGCCCGCTCCACACACCCGCGCAGCTTGTGCTCCAGCCACTGCTGGTGGAACGGCGTCGGCACCGTCACACGCAGCACGTCGCCGTCCAGCGCGCTGGCGCTGGTTGGAACGAACCAGGCGGCGTAGTTCTCCGCCGTCACGTCCCGCCGCACCTCGGCTAGCACCGCCCGCCACACGACCTCGGCCTCGGTGGTCGCGGGGGGCTCATCCCTGTCGGAGACAGGGGGGACCGCGAGCGGC
>JAABUP010009048.1_pt1 | contig 12424 bp, 9 predicted proteins | sample 5559201 | NCBI WGS metagenome assembly JAABUP01 (sample SAMN10711887, study PRJNA513373) | rock metagenome | isolation source: Antarctica rocks | place: Antarctica | reverse complement strand
ATTACCTTTCCTAAACCTTCGCACACCCGTTCTATTACCTATTTCTAGATATTCTAAATTTAACCCCCCGCTAAAACTAGCTCCTCTATTTCTAGTTTACCTTTCCTCCCCTCCCCGCTCCCTTCGAAAACGCTAGGGGGCCTCCTACTTTCTACCTAACCCTAATACTTTATATTCTTCTACCTTCTCCTAGCTTCTCTCTCTCTCTTTACCTTTTCCTTCGCTCCCCTTTTCTTACTTTCTCCCTAAAGAATACTATCCGTCTCCCCTTTCTATATATCCCTTATAGACGTTCCCTAGATCTACGCTACGGCCGCTAGCGGCTTCTTCCTAATCTTTATCCTCGTTAATCTCCTCTTACGGACGGTACGAGAAAGGATCGCTCTTTTTACGTCTAAGTACCTCTTTTATCCGTATATCCTCTATCGCTATCGATTTCTAGGTCCGTAGACTCGAAGCGATATCCTCGTCTAACTAATCTATATCGCCCTTAACGTATTTTATCTCGGCTTTAGAGTTTCTATATTATCGAACTCGCTATTTCCCCGTATATATATCTATATCTCCGCTAGGCTATTCTTCTCGACGTCGGTCGTCTAATGCGTTAGCGTCCTATAGCGGAATAGGACCTTCCGCTACGGTCGCGCCCGAGCCCTCGTAATTTACGCCGAAGGCTTAGTTAAGATTAAGATTATACTTTCCCGGCCTTTAAAGGTTAAAGCCGGATAGTATATTAACTTATAGATTCCCTCTATAAGCTTCTAGTCCTTCCTATAGAGCTATCCGTTCGTAGTAACCTCGTAGTTACTCGAGGAGTAAGATTAACTAGACCTCTTCGTAGAACCTCGCCGGGGATTAACTCGGGAACTCCTATACTACGCTTAAGCCCGCGAAAGGGGCGGGGCGTTCGGCTCTCGCTAGGTACTATTTAGTAGACCTTATAGAATTAGTGCCCTAGTAGGCGAATACGAGAGCGTTCTCTTAGTCGCTACCGGGTTTAGGATAGCCGCGCTCCTACCGTATCTCTAGTAATTAATCTATAGTTATTAGACTCGAAAGTTATATACGCGTCGGATCCGTATAATCTAGTAGGTATAGCGTATCGGTAAGTATAACTAGGGGATAAATACGCTTTAATAGAAGGCTTACGAATAGTAGAAATTACTCTCGTAATATAGCCGTTACTAAATAGCGCCTTAAAGGGCGATAATCTAGATAAAGTAGTATATAATCGGTGCTTTTATTAGCGTTATTAACCTATAATATAGATTCTCTCTATTTCGATCTTCTCGATCTATCTAAAAGAGTAGGAAGTCTCTTTTAGCCGCCGTAGTACCGTTTCCCGCGGCTTAGCGGACGCACCGGGGACTTTTCGAGCCGAGATAAGTAAAAGATATACCGAGGGCGCGAGCCGAGATATTAAAGCCGCGTAAGAGGCTAGGTATATACTAGAGACGACGGGAAAGATACTAGTAATAGGTAAAATCTTTAAGTATATTACCTTTCGTAACTAACCTTAAATAGTATTCGAGACTACTAAGTAGCGAGATAACCTACGAGATATTATACGGGATAATTTAGATAACGGAGTAGAACTACTAGAATTAGAATATTAGCCTAAAGAGGAATAAGTACGATAGTAGTAGATTAATAGATATTCACGGATATAGTATTAGATAGTAAAGCTAACTTAGAATTTCGAAGTATTTTCTAGTTTTTAGAAATAGACCCTAAGTAACTAATACTTTAGGTAGTCTAGGGTACTCGAGTATATATAAGGGGAATCTCGGAGTCGAGGGGAACCGTGACTCGTCTCGAGACTAATAATGTCTTAAGACTAATAGTTCTCCGAGTATAGCGCTAATAGGGGCTAGGTAAGCCCGGCTACTAATAACGCCTAATTATTAGTAGGAGACGAGTGTTTCTAGACGTATAATATCTTAAGACTAGTATCTTAGAACGACGAGTATCTTAAGATAGATAATGTCTAGAGATATCCGTCTAAAGATATATTAAGTCTAGAAATAATCGTCTAAAGATATTATTTATCTTAAGATACTCGTCTCTAGATATTATTCGTTATAAGACACTCGTGCGAAGATATTAATTATTTTAGGATACTTATCGTTCTAAGACTAGCGTCTTAGGATATTATACGTCTGGAAACACTCGTTTCAAGATAACACGCGTCCTGAGACTATATCAGCAGTACTGCCCACCTCTAAAAGGTGAGGGGTCTACTAAGAGCAGTACTCGTCGGGGTAGTACTCGTCGAGGCAGTACTACCCACCTCCAAAAGGTAAGGTGCGACGAGTACTACCCCAGTGGACCCCTCACCTTTTGGAGGTGGGTAGTACTACCTCGACGAGTACTACCCCGACGAGTACCACCCCTAGTACTCTCTACATCTAAAAGTTAAGGGTTCGCTAGGGGAAGTACTCGCGGAGGTTACTCCTGCTAAGCCCCTCGTCTTATACGTAATAGTAGTTTTTTAAGTTGGCACATAAAAAACTACTATTATATGACTTAGCTCCTCTAAAGCTCGACGAGTACTACTGCCCCGGTGGACCCCTTACCTTTTGGAAGTATATAGTACTCCCCTGGCGAGTACTGCCTCGACGAGTACTGCCCCGGTGGACCTATTACCACCTACGGACTAGCCGCCTTTTAGTAACTAGTATCTTCTTAGCGACTACGATCACGCGTTCGAAGTTCCTCTAGCCCCGAAAAAGTAATATATATAGTCCGTAGCTCGCTAGAGAATATCTTCCGCGCGTTATAATACCGCGAGACGCTAGCTTATAAAATGACTACTTTAGCTAGCTCGCTTTTTAGCGATAGCGAACCGATTATTAATAGAATGCTTATAGCCGTAGAGAGAGAGTAGCTAAATATCGTCGGACCGGGGCCCGATGGCCGGCCTTCTATACCTTACCCGCTCGTCTTCTTAGAGTAGGAGAAGACTCTTTAGAGTAAGTATAAAGCACTATAGATTAGAGGGGTCGAGCTTATAGAAGCTATTCTTAAGCATTTAGGAGTATATAGAGGTTGGGATAGTTGGGTTAACCACGCCAGCTATGAATTGATGAAAGCTAGGCTGGAGAGTTGTCTTAAACACTTCTTGAATCGTGAGACAAAGAACAACACATGGATACTCTCTCTCAAACCATGTCTCAAACCATGTTCTCTCCAAGTCTCATTCTTTATACGCACATGTTGATTTCTATCTACATCCGTCCCTTCATATTCAAATTGTTCTGTCTCATGTTCTACCCTATCTATGCCTTGACAGTCAACTTTCTACCAATCAACCTTTGCCGTTTGCCGTTTGCAATTTGCCCTCCGCAAAGGCCAATCTACTGTTTACCTCTCAGTCTGTCATGATGCCGCATCATCTCCAACTCAACACATTCTTATCGCGCTCCCTGCCCATGAGACTATTCGCTTCTCGCAATGCTTCAACCAGCGCTGCATCTTCTTCACTATCCTCATCCTTTACCAGTTCATACGATCGTCTCCATTCCGGCCTGACCGTCAAGTCGCCCCGGTTCACCCGCTGCACCCGTTGCATCGTGAGGTACCGCTTGAAAATGGTCCACGTCTTCCGCCACTCTCCCACTTTGGCGTCGTAATCCTCCACTGTATCTGACAAAACTCCCAACGTGCCCCCTCTTATCACGTCGTACGGATTCTTCATGTCATCTGCCACAGACACAACGCACCGACCAAGGGCTTCTTGACTAGTCCCGAACGACCGTAAGCTTGCACGCCTATACAGCCAAGCCCTTACTTTGAACGGTACCGATTCAGGTTCCTCCAATGCCGGTTTCACGACATTGCAATTGCATCTATCGGGCGGTGGGAGGTCGCAACGCTCGCACTCCCCATCAAAGGTCCTATACGTGATCTTCCACAATGTCCTCGCCCTGACATTAGCACACTGGCGCGCAGCCTGCCGGTTCATCAACCACAGCGCCCCCAGGTCCTCCAGGGACGTCATGTGCTCCAGCCCAATGTCAAAAACCTCCGGAGGGAGGGAGTCCATTCACGTGAATGCCTTTCAAGGTCGATCTCTACCTGACTACCTGACAGCGTATCATACAACTTATTGTATATGGTATTTACTGCCTTCTGCCTTGCCGGTGTGGTGGTGGGCGTAACAAGAAAAAAGGCTGTCCAAATGAATTTATTCGCCGAACGGGAAGGAGATTCCCTCTTTATGAGTTATGCCCTTGTACGGTCAGACCCGGATGTTACGGTTGGACCCTCTTTATGCAAAGAAAATCATTTCCTCTCCCGATTCGTCGATCACATTAGCTCCAACATTAAGGCCTTGGCATCTTTTCCTTTCATTCAAAGATGGGTCTGTCCGTACACTGCGTGCCGCCAAGACTGGAACGCGAAGATTCCTTCATGTTCCAAAGGGCCTATAGAAGTCCAAATCAGATGCACGTTGCCGGCAACAGGCTCTTAAAGTGTGCATCCAGGCTGCTTCCACCCAACTCCCCAAATGCTTTCGCCGTCTCCAAAGGGAACAATTGCCGAAGTCATCCTCGAGTCTCCTGATATCCCAAAAGTCTTTTTTGATGTCCGAAACGACTCCGATGCGCTCTACAGCCATTTTGATGTCAGCCTTGCCGGCGTCTAGGATATTCAGTTATTAGAGAACGCTGCCCGCCCCTTCAACCGGAGATGCGTCAATAGATTCGCGAAATGCATTAAGAAAGACGCCACGATGATCTATTCCCAGAGATCTAATTAGAAAACAGTTAATAAGTAGAGAAGGAAGCTATTTACCCCCGAGCTAGGCGGTTCCTACGAGGTTTTTAATACACGGCCTATAGTAGAAGAAATTAAGAAATATTGCGTCTAGGATGTCCTCTTTCTACCTAGGCTGTGGTCCATATATTCAGCGAAGGTCTCCGTATCTTAGGCGGAAAAAGTACGTCTAGTAACGCTAGCTAGAGTAACTTTATCGTAGATGGCCGACTATAACGGATAGGGGAGGCGTATAGCGTTAGGCCTATAGCCGTAAAACCCGCCGCCAATGCTAACGATAGCGAAGAATAAGGCTATAGAGCTAGGAAAGGATATAGGTCTTACGGCGGAGATAAAGGCTTTAAATCTTTAATAGACTATACGAGCTACTCCCTTGATGATTGCGGTTCTTATAGATACTATTATATTAGAAACACCATCTAAATGATCGTATTCTATGTAGTTAAATTAGGATATTTTAAGAGTTTAGAGCAATCACAAATTTGAAAGCTAAAGAACACATTTCCTAAGGAACGGAGTTAAAGCTTCACTAGTCACGAGGCGATCTATGAGATGAAGCGTCAGTAATCAACGTCGTTAGAAGGGTTCTCCGAAAGCTAAATCATCTGGAAGATTGCGAGAATCTCAAGTTGAGCGTATTAGTGCGCTCGGTCGGAAGGTTAGTGACCGCGAGCCGACCCGTTACTGATTGCCTAAATCAAGATCGCTGCTAGCTCGCATCGCTGATCCCTTTGCATGAGTGGCTTATGCTCCTTTCCAATAGCTTATGGACAACTCAGAATGAAGGCGTCGAAGTCCTGCAAGTGGACTTGTCAGGAGCCAGTAATTGTAGAAATCATCACAAGTGGTTCGATAGGAGGCAAGGGTCTGCTGGAATGACTGGTCTCAATTAACACCGGTCACCAGGTGGCAAATATTGATTGGCTGCAGTCTGGCACAGGAGCAATGGTGAGACCAGTCACGACGGAATGAACCGCGTAAGCTACTAGACCAGTGTGACCAGTCATAAGCTGTTCCTTCCAGATTCGTCATCTTTAGTGACCAGTCACCACTCGGTCACAGATCGCTTCGGTAAGGCTGACGTCTACCCGCATCAAATATCCTTCTATTTTCCTCTCCTCACTCGCTCCACACTATGGTAAGCGGGTAAGAGGTAAGGCCTGAGTGAGTGTAATCCTAGACTGGCTTACATTGCATTAGGCCCTACCAGCTTAAATTTCTCTATTAAAGATATTGTCGAGGTTGAAAAACGAAACATCCTTATAATTCATCCGCCGTAATCAAAGGGGCCGCAGAGATAACATCATATAAGCAAAGGGAGGAATCAGGCTGGATAAAAGTTATCAGGAATTAGAGGGTGTGCAGTTGTTGATTGAGTATGTACGTAGGACGTAATATATGCAGGCGCGAGGTCACGTCACCGCACTAGCCTGCGTTCTGGCAGAAATTGCTCGTTAAGAGGACGAATTTTCGCCGCCGTCTTCTCCAGGTCCTGGACTTAACCCTCAGCCTTAGATCGAAGCAATTACTTTCAGTTCTCTTACCGTGTCTCTAGATCGGCTGGTTGACGTTGTGCCAACTTCAACGATGGCATCCACTACCCTAGCCGAGATCTCTCGCCTAGATCTCCCAGACCTCAGTACTCCTCCTTTGGCGTCAATCACCGACGTCAAGCACCTGTCCTCCTACAACTGGATCGAGGCACCCACACCCACCATTGCTGTCCCGGGCAGTCCACCTCTCTGGTCCGCTCCATCAGCTCCTCGACGGCTGAAAAAGGACTCCGGCCTCATCTACATCGCCCAAAATGCAGCTCGCCATCCGGACAGTCCACTTGAACCCCTATTTCGCGCGTTGTACATCGCAAATCCTTCATTCGACATCCGCTCGATTGATGTCGTGACCGACCGAAACAATATCCGTAAACTCCTCTCCTTTATTAACCCCGGCTCGACTAGAAACGGACTCGAAACATTCACCATCAACATCGAGGTCACGAAAAACACTGCAATATTCTCTCGCGCGGAGACCGCGACCCACGAGTTCATCGGACTGCATGAATTTAGGGGCTTTGGTCACGAATTCGAAAAGGCATACACTACTAGTCAGATCAGCGGCAGCACTGGACATCACAGAATTATCTCATACCGCTTCAGTGATCTGAACTTCATCGTTCGCCATGAAACGGACGGATATGTAGACGCTGGTACCAGGATACCTTCTTCCAAGAGCAAAGAGCCGGAAAGCGACAGTCTCTCCAGCATGCTGGGATCCTTGTCTCTATCCCCGACCAACAGCCCTCCCAGTACCACTCCTGCTGGGTCCAAATTGACAATTAAAGAAGAAGGCCAGGTTATTCCGCTCGAATCAACCCTTGAAATCAAAACACGTGTCTCCCATAAGCCTCTTGAGATTCAAGAGGTCGCACCGCAGCTCTGGGTATCTCAAACTCTTAAGCTCGTGCGAGCTTACCACCGCAAGGGTATGTTTCAGGGACCAGAGGTTGAAGATGTAGCGGCTCTGATCAAGAGATGGGAAGAACGCAACCAGACGGATCTGAGGAAATTGGCTGCACTGATCAACAAAATCCTCAATGTGGTGAAGTGATGTGGTGGAAATGCTACCGTCAAATATGATGCTGAGGAAGATAAATTGGTTGTTCGGAAGGTTGACGGAAAAAAGATGCTGCCAAAGGACTTGTATTCTAAATGGGACGATAGGGACAATTCCGAAGCGGAGACCAATACGGGACATGACGCAGGAGCTGAGAGTGCTGTAAAGCCTGTCGACGGAGTGGAGACCAAAGCAGAAGGGAAGAGCATTGGATTTGGTCCAGGAGACACGAAGGGCAAGAAAGCCGCAGAGGCAGCGAAAGAAGGAGAGCAAACATTGCCTGACGACCTGTTCCCGAATCCAACGCCGGCGAAAGATACAGATTCGGGTTCGCAAGATAAGGGAGAACATCTGGCCGCTGTTTCGGGGGAGACCCTTCTCAATTCCCAAGCACTAGGTGATGATCGACTTGGCGCTCTAAGTAGCTCTGACGGGAGTGAGAGGTGGGATTATGGCCGGCACGATGACTTTAATGATGATAATGATGATGGTCTTTATGGTGGTAATGATGACTCGGAGTCACCAAGAGACTACGCGGCGTGCAGCCTCGATGATTGTGGTTATTGTGGACACTGCCCATACTAGGCCTTTGCTGTTCAAGTTATTTAAATTCTTGTTATCCTAGTCCGTTCCACTCTACTTCAAACGCTCTGAAATTTATCAATATTGAACTTTCCGTCTTGGTTTAAGAGGACGGTGCTATTAGCCCAATAAGTGTGCCATGGTGACGCGATCTATGGTGATGGCGCGTACGGTTGGCCAATGCGTAAGGATTGCTTCTGCGTAGGGGTTGATGGTGCGTAGGGAAGCAAAACGAGTGGGGAACTGCGGTGCGTTAAGCATTCATGCTGGGTAGGGTCAATAGGGGAGTCAGAGGCGGTGTTACAAGTGAATGCCAAAAGGAGGAGAATGAACACAAGTGGATACTTTGAGGGGGGTCAGCAGAAGTGGATGCTTAAGAAAAGGTTATTCTAAAAGGACCTATGCGTATTATCGTCAATCCTGACCCTCTGCCATAAATATATGGACGGAGAAATAATCCACCGAACGAGTTTACTCTATCTGTCGAGGATTTCTCCGATGCTAGCCACCGTACGCTGGGAATCACCCCTTGCGGACCTGGACTTGCGGACCTAATGGGTCCGCAAGTCCAGGATTCTAGAAGGAATTATCTGACAGCCCCACCTAAAACAACCGTAAGCCATCCGAGCGTCAGATGATGACTCGTTTCACATCCGTTTCAAACGGAAGCTGTCAATGCCCTTCCCATTGTGACTTAGCGGATGATTCAACACTAATTTTGCCGCATCTCGTGTCCTCCATTTTTGGGTAGTTTTTCCGCATGAAACACGTCCAGCAACCTCGCGACGTTCTGCCCGCCACGTTGCCTTGGATTGTTGGGGAGCTTTTCATGCTCGAGTTTGTCAAATGACCACCTCTTGTTCATTGACAAACCCGAAAAGCTCTCTTGCAAATGCCGCCGCTGTTGCTGCAGCATATGGCTGCCATTGTTTGTTCTTGTGAGAGTCTGCGTGGTCGCAAATACCCCTTATCACAAGGCACCGGAAGTTATCCATCAACCCAGCTGCCTCTATCTCAAAACATATGACACCTTCTTCCTTAGTAATAGCATCTCAGGTGATTCCATGTTTCATCACCTCGTTCCCAGAAGCAATGTTACCGTAGTGTACCTTAGGTGTAGCATCTATGCGAACCGGTCTTTGCTTGATAAAGTCTCGATTGCACGCTTCGCATGTCTCATCGCCTTCGTGATCATATGCCGCCTCGAACAATTCGTCGTTTTCTGCTCCCTGATGTCGAAAAGTTTCACCCATCCGCGGCTTGTTTTGAACCATCAAAGCGAGACATCTTTCGATGCCAACACCATTCATAAGATCAAACGTTTTGAATTCCTGCAACGCATGCAGCAGGACCGGTGGAGCTTGTCCAGTGAGCCCGTGCGCTGAGATTGCCCACCCTTTCCCGTCTTGCCAAAATCCCACTGCACCACGCCTCCATGTGTCCCGGTTGGCTGACTGACCACGATATCTCCAAGTCGAACATCGTTGTTCTTGCTCCAAACATCTCCCCCAATGCCGACCATGAGACCGAATTTGATCGGAAAGCTTCGTTGCATATTGCTCGCGACAATACCAGCAGGACCGATGCCCATGATACCTGCTGGAAGGCAAGCGACGACGACGTTGTGGACACCAATACGGCCGAGGGTATAATCGTTATTATCACTTTTATCCTTCTTCAACCTCGGATGTATCTCGTCCAGCAAAAGCGCAGATGATGCCGATTTGGTAGTCTTCGTGCATTCGAGGATTTTGCGCCATCGCAGCAACAGCGAGGCTGTCACTCGTAAGAATCTGCTGTGGGACGAGAAGTGCGGTACGTATGGAGGATATTCTTTCCAATTCCGTGCTGATCATAAGTCAGGCTATAAAATCGTTCGTCCAACGGATATGGAAGACGAACCGTACATTTGGCAAGCGTAAGTCTCCCTTATTATATGACTGCAGTAGCTTAAGTTGTTTAGGGGCCGAATGACTTCGGTAGCCCTAGTGTAAGCGTTCATCGCTGCCTCCGTTGTCACCTGCGGCTGACTTCCGTAGACTGTATCCACCCGCGTATACTTGTGCGACTGGCCCAATTCAGGACGGAGGTATGAGTGGATATAATAATCCTATTAAGCTTGCGCTTTGGGAGAGCCTACGCATCGATCCTTCGCTGTCTAGACCTGACCTCGTGGTATCCATTAGAGTAGGTACTAGTAGAAAAACTAAGTCGCCGAGAGCTGCTTCTTTCCGCCACGTGCTATTCGACGGCTTCATTCCTCGACTGTGGCGGGCCTATATATCCTCGTTCAACGGCGAAAGCAACTTCAAAGACGTTACGAATAGCTTAGACCGCAAAAACCGTAAAGACTATAAGCGACTTAACGTTGTTTTACTAAGGAACGAGCCGGCTATTAATAACACTAGCCGGATAGACGAGTTGCGGTAACTTATCTATCTAAATCTATAGATAATCCGAGAATGCGAGGAGATAATATATACCTTACTTATAGCATCTTTCTACTTTAAACCGAGCAGCATCCCGAGCCCGCTGCTAGGAAATCGAATCCGCTACCTCGGGATAATTCGATGCCGTCTTCCAGGTGAAGTTATAGTGGAATTGCTCGAGCGAATCTATCCTTCCCGCCTGTCCTTTATAACTAATAGTAAGGCCTTAGGGTTTTACCTCGGCAAACGCGATCTCTGCCCGTCGTGCCGACGATACCGAAAATCTATAGAGTTCACCGTGCGAGATCCTTTGGAATATAGGTTCAATGGATGGTCAATAGGAACATCATGAGGTTGACTGTTGATGGTCTATGGAAATAGGAGAAGCAACTATGTACTCCGCAATCACGCTAGTAGCCCTATAGGGCTGAGTGCAATCTCATCTATATCCATTAGACTAATAAGAAGCATCGTTAGGTTCTAACGCTCCCATTTGCTAATTAGCAGTCTAATATCTATTGACTAATTATATACCTCGTAGCTCTATCTTATAGAGTCCTAAGGCCGAGTCTCTTAACGTTTTCTTTATATTTATAAGGGCCTAGAGCCTTCGTCAGTCCATTAGCTAACATATCGTCTATTTTAACGTAGTCGACTCTTAATTAGCCTGTTTTAGCTACTATCTCCCTAACCACGTGGTAGTATAAGTCGATATACTTAGTACGTAGGTGATTAATAGGATTTGAAGCCATTTTAATAGCGGCCTAGTTATTAGCCTTAAGGGTGACGCAATCTATGTTATCGCCTTTATATCCTAGCTCCTTAAGGAGAGGAGTAAGGAACTTAGATTCTTAAGCAGCTAGTACTTTACCGACGTACTCAGCCTCAGCTATAGAGGAGGCGACGGTGGTTTATCGTTTAGAAGACCAGCTGATTAGTCTATTCCAGAGGAGAAAGACGTATGCGGAGGTGGAGCGCCTAGTATTATAATAATCTCGCCATAAGGAGTTAGTATAGCCTAATAGGCCTCTATCCTTATCGTCTCGATAGTAATAGAAGAGGCCTATAGTTCGTGTACTAGAGAGATAGCGTATAATACGCTTAGCTGCTACGTCATGAGTAGATATAGGGTTATTATAGTAGCGAGCGCATTTGCTGACTGCGTAGGAGATATCTAATCGAGTTATTATTAATAACTATTATAAGTAACTAATTAGCTTACGATATCCTTCCTAGTTATTAGGGTTAGCTACGTAACCGTCGTCTGCTTACTATAGATACGATCCCTATTCCATCGGAGTACTATAGGGTTTATAGTTTTCTATACCTAACTCGCTTAGCAATTTAGTAATATACGCTAATTAGTTAATGTATATCGATCGATTCTTTCGATTACGTACAATCTATATCCCTAGGTAGAAAGAGATTTCTCCTAGGTCTTTAATACGGAAGCGTTTAGCTAATTCCTTCTTTAACAGATCGATAAGTTCCTATGCCGGAGTAAGGATAAAGAGGTTATCTACGTAGATACCGATAATAGTACCGTTCTTATAGACGAAGACCGAGTGGTCCTTCTAGATACGAGTGAAACCTAGAGACTTAAAGAACTCTCGTAGGGTAAGATACTACTTACGAGGTGCTTGCTTAAGGCTATATAGGGCCTTTAGTAACTAATATACTAAATTAGGGTTCTTTACGAAGCCGTAAGGCTATTTAACATAGACTTCTTCTCGAAGTAATAACTCTAGGAACGCGGTAACGATATCTACGTGCTCTATAAAGAGGTTATATTTAGCTCCTAATGCGAGGAGGATTCGCTAGGTCATCGATTTAACGACTAAGGAGAAGGTTTTATCGTAATTAACTCCTTCTATCTAACGGAAGCCCTTAACGACCCACCTCGCCTTAAATCTAGCGATAAAGCCGTTTACGTTAAGTTTAATAACTATAACCTACCGACCTAGAAGTGCTTTCCTACTACGTAGTAGTTTAACTAGGTCCTAGGTTTTCTAGACTTCGTA
>JAABUP010009047.1_pt1 | contig 12424 bp, 12 predicted proteins | sample 5559201 | NCBI WGS metagenome assembly JAABUP01 (sample SAMN10711887, study PRJNA513373) | rock metagenome | isolation source: Antarctica rocks | place: Antarctica | reverse complement strand
CGGAGATGGTATCATTGCCGTCCCCGCGCTCGCCGCCTTGGCCGCCGTAGCTCAGCGTCTCCCAGCGCCTGCAGGACGCCGCGCGGGCGGCAGCCTGCAGCTTGTGCCACGCGGCCTCGCTGCAGCCCACCTGCCCCCGGGTCAGCCCAAATCAGCGCCACAGCCGCAACAAGCATCGCAAACCAACCAACCAACAACAGCACATGCACTGCATTCAGCGCATGCAAGCACTCCACAACCACACTCACCGGTGATAAACGCCGTTCAGCCTTTGACCAGCAGCAACACGCAATGCAATGCTTTACAATCCACAGCAACACACAGTGCCGGCACAGCCCTCAATACTGCTGTGCCAGGTAAGCAGCCTGACTTTCTTTTTTCCAGTGCTTCAACCACACACACAGCACCCGTATGCACCCACAGCCGCACCCCCGACGTGCCACTTGAAGCACCAATCCGACAACTCGGTAGCACACCTTCTCGGCCAGCTCGGCCGCGGTCGGCTTGCGGCCCAGGCGCTGCGCAAGCGCGCCCTCCGCCTTGCGCGCCATCCGCAGCCTGTTCATCGCGCGCTGCGGCACCACCACAGCGCTGCCCTGCGCCGCAGACAGACACCTCCGTGAACACAGGCCCCTCCATATGCCTTATACACAAATCCGATCCGTCCGACACCGCTAGTGCGACCTCAGGCACAAGCACATCCACGCTTGCCCTTCATCTCACACCATTTCAAGATACGATTGCCAAGCCATGCTTCAGCAAAGCATTTCTCACCATTTCAAGATATGATTGCCAAGCCATGCTTCAGCAAAGCAGGTACGTGTACACACACGTTTTCAGTGTGTCAGGTATACTCGGTCCCAGTTGCCACGCTCACGACCCTTGACAGCTGTGTCACACTCTCACATGTGCCCAGACGCCGCCACACAGCCAACCCAGTCACTCACTCACCTGCAAGCGCAGGGCGTCTGTGAGGTCGCGCATGATGTAGAACCAAGCGTACGTCAACAGCCGCGTGCCGCGCTCTGCGCTGAACGTGCCGGCCGCATGCACCAGCGCGTCGATCGCGACACAGACCAGGTCCTCATCCTCCACGCCCTGTACGAGGGCACAGAGCTGTGTGAGGGGCGAAGCAGGGCCAAGCACCAGCAAAGCACCAGCAGCAAAGCAGCCAAGCACCAGCAAAGCACCAGCAGCAAAGCACCACCACCAGCAAAGCTCAGCACACAGCAGCCACTTAAGTCACACGAGAGCTTCACCGACGACAACGTACCACCTGCAACAACATAGCAGTTGCACACAGCTCATAACGCCTCATTGTTGCACCTCAGGCAGGCTATCGGGCTGCTGCTCCGCCACCACCAGCAGCATACCTGGCGGGAGAACTGCATCGCAAGCTTCCGCAGGTAGCCCATGTGCGCAGTCACAAGTTCTGCCTTTGCGCGCTCCGCAGCCACAAGCGCGGCCTGCAGCGTCTCCACTGAGGCCTCGCCAGCAGCAGCTGCCCAGCGCTGAGCATCCTGCCTAGCAAGCTGCGCCGCCTTCACGCCCGGCCCGTCTAAGGCTGCCACGTCGCCGCTGAGCTGCTCCAGATCCGCACCACGCTGCGCAACGCACCACCTCCCTTACTGACGTCCACCTCACACCACCACAGCAAGAGCAACCACGCACATACGACACGCTGATCAGCAGTGCATCAGGGCACATGCTGAAGCAGGCTCGCTCAAACCCCGGGTGTGAATAAGCATGCGCCAGGCTGACGGTGACAGCAGAGCAGCTGGCCAGGCACAGAGCACGCGCTCGCCATGCACACCTTCACAGCTGCGCAGAGCTCCAGCTCCTCATCGCGCGTCAAAAACGCGCGTTTCCTGGTGAGGTCGCCGTCATCCACGACTTCCCCGGCCGCAGGCAGGGCGCGCGCAGCCCGCGTGCGCGGCACCCTGCGCCGCAAACGCCGCTGCTGCCGCTGGGGACGCCGCAGGGCTGCGCCGCGCACGGTCGCGCCACACGTCTGCTGCTGTGCCTCGCCCCCCACCACCACCGCATCCTCGCAGTCGTCCGCCACCAGTGCAGGCGGGGCAATGCCGCGCCGCTGCGCCTCTGTACGCAGCTCCTCTAGAAACTCGGCGTCAGTCAGCGGGCCTCCGGGCTGGCCGCTCACGAGCGACAGCAGCTGCTTCTCTGCCACCAAGGAGGCTGCCCTCTTCACACTGGAGCGTGCGGCGGGCCGCGGGGGCACGGGTGCGCGCACAGACCGGCTCGACGAGAAGGAGCAAGTGCAGGGCTGCGTCACACGGTAACTCATCAGCAGGCTAGGTGATGCACCAGGCAGCAACGGCAGGCAGATCTGACAGTGTAATGTGTCGTCGAAGCAGCGAGTTTTCCTTCCGTGTCACCTGGCCACGCTCGGGTTCCAGGTCTGTCCAACCCTGTTCTAATTTAGTTTATTTTAATCCTTGGCTGATGATGGCTGTGATTCAGCCTGTAATAAAAAATTTGTGCACACTGGCAAGCCCCTCTCTTCCATCACGTGCGCTGCATTGGTCCATGCTGGCCGCGGGCCTGCACGGGCGGGCAGGCGTACCAAGGCGTGCCGCGGGCCCTTGCTATAGTGCAGGTGCGCAGCAACTGCGTGCAATCCCTGCCTCGTGCTGCCCCACCTTTCCTGCTGCAGCGCTGTGTTCTGCTTGTTCCAAAGGGAAGGACAGGACCGGCTCAGGACCGCTCTCGTGCAGCAGCGCTTGCGTGCATGCAAGCACAAACTCTGTACCTTGTTGTTATGCTGTTTTCCTCCCTTCAGTGCACCCCTGTCACTGCTGCAGTTCTGTGTAGTGTGTCTCGCTTCTCTGCCAGTGCACAAATGGGACAAGAAGCGCCTATCCTGTCCTGGCTTGTGCACTTGCAGAGGCCTATGTATTGGAGGTAGGCGAGCGACACGTGTGCTCTGCAGTGTAAGTCGCCAAGGCAGTGTTGCTCTGTGCACTCCAGTGGCTGAGGCAAAGAGCAGGAGGCGGGCGCCAAAGGACGCTGTGTGCGTTGGTTGTTTGTTTGTGATGTGCAGCAGCTCCCTGGCTTCAGGAGGCACTACCACTTGCCTGGCTGCTGCACTGCAGGATATGAAAGTAAAGGTTGCACTTTTGCAGCACGCTGCGCTGGCGTGCCAGCGCAGCGGCGCAGCAAGGCGCAGGCTGCGCTCGAGCAGGAGTCCAGCAGTGAGCTGCGCGCCGCAGGGACGCAGCGCATGGCAGCGATAAGCGCGCCCGCGCGGCCGACCGCGCTGCCGCCCCTGGGCAGCATCAAGGGCGTGCTGTTCGACATCGACGGCACGCTGTGCGACAGCGACCCGCTGCACTACCGGGCGTTCCGCGAGATCCTGCTGGAGAAGGGGTACAAGGCGCGTGCGCGCCCGGCCACTGTGCGGCGCTCGTGGCGCCTGCGCTGGCGGCCCTGACTCGCGCGCGCGCAGGGCTTTCGGAATGGGGAGCCCATCACGCGCGAGTACTTCGACGAGCACATCAGCGGCGGCCACAACTCCGTGCTGGGGCGGCAGCTGTGGCCGACCTGGTCCCAGGTGCGGCCGCCCGCCATGTCGGCAAGCGGGCAGCTGCTCTGCTCAGCGCTGCGCGTGAGTGCGAGGCTCACAGGCGCTAGTGCACGGCCGCACTATGTGCAGCCTCGCGGCCGCTGCTCGCCTCCTCCTGCTAGACCGCGCAGAGCCACGCTGCGCGGTCTGCCGCGTGCTGGCGCTACGTCAGGGCTGCCCTGCTGCATGCGCTACCAGGACGCACCACACCTGGGGCGGGAAAACAGGGCGTGGGAAATAAGAGCGTGTGAGCATGGAGGAGAGGAGTGGTGAGAATGCAGAGCGTGTGAGCATGGCGGGGGCGGCGCAGGAGGAATGCGACGCCTTCTGCGACGAGAAGGAGGCCAACTTCCGCAGCATGGCCGGTGCGCGCCCGCCCGCGCCGTCTCCCTGCCTGGCGCGACGAGCTTGCTGGGCGTTTAAAGAGGCCCTGCTCTGCCCTGCTGCTGCGCTGCTGCCTGCAAACGCTCCCAGGCGCTGCAAGGCTGCCTGTTGCATGCCCTGCGTCCCAGCAAAGTGTGCGTTTTTGTAGAAGGTAAGTACCTCCGCCATGGGTCCGCGGCGAGGGCCGCTTTGCAGGTATGCACGCGCGTCTGGCCGATCGATGCAGGCCAGCTTGCCACAGAGGCGGCCGCCCTTCGACGCAGTGCCCGCCGTGCGCCAGACTCCGTGCTGGAGCCGTGGCTTGGGGCACGCTCTGTATGACCAAGCCTTGACAGGCTGGGCAGCGATGGCGCGACCGGGCAGCGTGTGTGCACTGATGTCGGACCGCGCGCGCGGCCAGAGTCGGTGCTGGAGCCGGTGGAGGGCCTGGGCGAGTTCCTGGCGTGGATCGACAGGCGGGGGCTGCGCAAGGCGGCCGTGACCAACGCGCCGCGCGCCAACTCGATCGCCATGCTCCGGGCACTCGGCCTGGCGTGCGCGCCCCAGGGGCGCCTGATTAGCTTTTCTTATTTCCGCATGGACGTATGGATGCTGGAAAGACGCGGGCGTTGCACACAAGAGCATCATGTCTTGTGTTGTGTGCGCACAGGCTGCTGCCCACCGAGCCTGGCCGTGCCGCGCAGCGATCCTTGTGATCCCGAGCCTGCCTGCGTGCGTGTCACGCCTGCCCGCGCCTGCACCGCTCTGCTCGAGGCAGCCCGGCCCTGAGGCCCCGGGCGGCGCGCCGCAGGGACGCGTTCGACGTAATCGTGCTGGGCGAGGACTGCCCGCGGCCCAAGCCCTACCCGGACCCCTACCAGAGGGCCCTGGACGCGCTGGGCCTGCAGCCGCACGAGGCCATCGTCGTCGAGGACTCCCCAGCAGGTGCGGGGCGTGGTTCAGTCGCCGCGCACGCCTGCGGCGGGCGGCGTGCTCGGCCCCTCAAATGCACGGACCCTAGATTGAGCAAGCGGGGCATTGCTGCCCAGTAACATTTGCATAACACTCATTTGAGAATGCGGGGCATTGCAGCCCAAGAGTGTCTGTGTGAGAGCCGTTGCTATCATGACCGACCTTGTTTGTTGGGTGCGATGCGGCGCTTCGTACGGTGTGGGGCCAGTTTGTCAGCGTGCTCTGTCCCTGACTACAATTCGCTCCTGTATCCGAGCGGTGACGGCGCCGCCGCGCGGGGCAGGCGCGGCGGCGGGCACGGCCGCGGGCGTGCCAGTGGTGGGCATGCTGACCAGCCAGACGGCCGAGCGCCTGACCAAGGCGGGCGCGGTGCGCTGCGTGAGGAACTACACAGAGCTGCTGGCGCTGGCTGGCGGCGCGCACGGCGCCGAGCCGGCAGCTGGGTGATGCCTCGAGGTCTGCAGGCAGGATGTTTATTTTTTTTAATGCGATGATGCGACTGTGCTGCACATGCGCCTCGCGCCCGCGCCGACCTTGAATGGCGTGATCGGGGAGGATGGGGCGTTTATAGGATGAATGAAAGCTGCCGGCGCTAGCACAGGATGCATTGCGCCGGAGGCAAGGTGGCTGTATGGGTTAGTGCATTTGGGTTGCAAACCTCTTATTTGCAGGCGTAGGCTGCATTAGAAACCGTTCGCGTATGCATGCGAGCATCCCGATTAAGGAACAGATGAGTCGCGCCTGGTGTGGATAGCACAGGTGCAGCGGTGCCTGTCATGAAATTATTTTGACCCCACTTGACCGGTCAGCCGCATGGCTGACAGGTCGAGGCGCGAGGTCAGAGCCGCCAGAATGCATGCAGCGTTAGCTAATAGCGCTTGTGACGGTAGTGCAATTGGAAGTGATGTGTACAACATGCTGCCTGCGGTTGCATGCCGTCTGCCCAAGTTATGCAGGCGTGGGGACCTCTGCCGGCCATGCACCTAAATTGTTGCATCAGCATTTAATCACAAGAACCAGAGGTGGAAAGGGCACGCTCACGCACGCAGTGTGACCAGTCTCATGCAGGCGCGTCAGCCGCCTCGCCGTTCACAGCCAGAAATTGAACACTGAATAGTATACACTAATTGACTATACAATTAACATGGATTTTGACACAGACAGTGTGGCAACCATAGCTAAATCTGGTGTCCAGCTAGTGCACAGTCGCTTGGCAGCCAAAGGGCATTTGCCATGTGCGCCAATAACTCGCAGGCGCAAGCAGCATGCCCGGCCGGTCGTTTCACGCAGACGCATGCGTCGCATCGATCGCGCCCCACGACAACTCATGCACCAGCAAACATGAGCGTCTGCGGCCCGCCCCTGCGGTCGTCCCAGGCCGCCGCCTTGACGGCCGCGAGCGCGCGCGCCGCGCCCCGGCTGCCGCGCTCGGCCGCCGCGGCCAGCAGCGCGAGCAGCTCGCGCTCGTGGCTGCAGCCGCCGTCGCACAAGCAATCGTGCTGCCCGCCAGAAGCTCCCCCGGACCCTACAATCGGCCCTGCGCTGCGGCGACCGCCGCCGCCTGTGCTCGCTGGCGCTGGCGGCGCCGCAGGCTGCGGACCCTGGGGCATGCAGCCGCGCCGCTCCGAGCGCTCTGCTGCAGCGCCCGGGGCGCTCAGGCCCGGCGGCGGCGCGGGCTGCCCCGCGCCCGCAGCTGCTGCCGTCGCCGCACCGTCACGCCTGGCGTCGCCCGAGCCTGTCACGCCCGACAGCCCCGCCCCCTCTCGGTCGCACCCAGCGCCGCGCGCACGGGCGGCCCCCGCTGCATCTCCTGCCGCTTCTCCGTTCGGCCCCGTGAGCCCTCCCCTACCAGCCTGCGTCCGCTGGACAGCCGCGCACGCCTCGCAGCGCAGGCCCAGCAGGCCGGCGGCGGCGCTGGCCGCGAGGCCCGGGCGGAAGGCCGCGGCGAGCACGCACATCGCGTACATGCGCGCCTGCGCGGCGGCGCAGAAAAATGTACAGTGAGGCATCTCTTCTCGGGCGGTGAGAGGCCTGCCGCGCGTGTCCACAGGTGTCAGGTGCAGGCTCAGCAGCACGCGCCGCATGTCTTGCCTACTTGGATACTCAGAACACGCAAGGCGCCCAGGGTAGCGTGGAGGGTCGGGAGGCTGGGCCGCGCCTGCCGCAGGCGCGGCGCCAGCAGCGCGCGCTGCGCGCGGTCGCCGGCCGCGTGCAGGCGCAGCACGGCCGGCCAGTCGCCCGCGCGCAGCGCGGCCCAGGCGCGCAGCGCGAACGCGACCGGCGGCGTGGCCGCCAGCGCGCGCGGCAGGCCGCGCAGCACGCTTGCCACGTCCAGGCTCTGCCGGCGCGCGCGCGCGCGTCGGGCTGGGGAGCCGGCCGGCCCGTGCACAGGCACGCCGGCGCTCCTGCCGTGCTCCGCGGCAGCGGCTCTGGAACCTGGGCAGCGACGCCGCGCACCAGGATATGTGCACAGGCTGCAGAACGGGGAGCCTATCCTGGCGTGAGGGCCGCCTGCCAGCGCGCCGCCCATAGATGCTTGGCCTGCCAGCACGCTGCCTGCAGACCCAGCGGGGGAGCGGACGCGCCAAGCGCGGCCCGCTGCAGCGGACGCCAGGCAGCATGCAGACTACAGGAAGCTCCAGCAGGAGCAGGAGCAGCTCGCTCAAGCGGGGGGTGCACCTGGCGCACAGGCGGCACGCAGGCAAAGTACAGTACCAGCGCGCCCGCGAAGCCCGGCCAGCGCGCGACCACGCCGCCAAAATGCATTGCTGCCCCATCGCCCTGCGCGCGGCCGCCCGCGCCACCGGATCACGCCGAGCACGCACGACGTCCTTCACAGTGCCGCGGCTGCGTATGAGCGCAGTGGTTTTGAGGCTGTAGGCACGCCGCTGGCATCCCCACTGAAGCGCCAGCGGGCGGTCAGTCAAAGCTGGCAAGGCACCCCGGCGAGCCGGTCACTGTCTGAGCCAAAGCCCAGGCGGACATGCTTGCAATGCACGGGGCGGCGCTGCCAGGTTGAAACGCCAAGGCAGTGGTCAGGCGGGTGAGGGGGCGGCTGGCACCAGCGCATTCTGTGGGGACCCGCAGCGGCTGGCTGCTGCGCAGCAGCCAGACCGGGGCAGCGGCGGCGGGAGGCAGGCTCGCCGGGTGGGGGAATGGGCAGCGCGGGCGCCGCGCGCCTCGGCGGCGGGCGCCAGGCGGGGGTAGATGCCGAGCAGCGCGGAGGCCGCCTTGAGCCACTCGCCGTGGTCGCCCGCGCGCAGCGCCGCGTCCGCTGACAGCTCGAACGCGCGCACAAAGCGGGCCGCCGCGCGGTGGGACGTCAGCGACTCCCGCAGCGCGCGCAGGCGCGGCACCAGCGCCGCCCACTCGCCCCCCGCTGCGCACCCGGCACGTGGGCGCTCCTGACACGCGTGCTCAGGCGGGCGGCAATGCCCTGACGCGCTGGCAGCACGTGGCAGGTGCAGAATGTTTCAGCACAGGGCTGCCGGGAGGCTGTTATTACTTATATCAGGCACGTTCAATATCTTTAAGCACGTTTAAGCACTAGTTGGTGTAACACGGATGTCCTTACATATTCAGTTCGCATGTTGACACGCGCAGCAAATTGCGTACAATCACCTGCATCCCGCGCTTCGAGGTCTGCGGCCTCTGCCTGCAGCCGCGCGTGCTCGGCGGCGCACGCCGCGAGGTCGCCGACGAGGAGCGTGGGCCGCGGCGGGGACGCGCGCCGCCGCCGCGACTGCGCTGCCATGGCGCTGCGACTTATTTGAAAAGCCACAGCGATCGCCCGCGCATCTCGGGTAAATTTTGCTTTACCCCGCAACTTGCTCGGCGCAAGTTGCTTCGCAAGTTGCACCCTACCTGTAACCGCATGCCAGGTTGACGTATGTCAGCGCACGGTTACAGGTAGGGTCGGCAACCTTGCCCAGCACCTGCAAGAGCCTGCATCTGCTCTCTGAACCATCTGTCTACGTGGACGGATAATCCGGAACAGGCCCTGATTTTCAAAGAGCGCCTCTGTGCTCTGCGCGCGGGTTGCCAGGTTGCGTGGCACTGCGGCGCGCGGCTGCATGGCCGACGCTTGCCTGACAGCTGTGGGACGCCTGCCGCCTTCCCTGCAGCACAGGATTGACGCCCTGCTCGGGGTCGTGTCAGACAGAAGCGAGGCGGAAGTGCCCGAGGCGCAATGCCCGCCCGATGCAGGCACGCCGCATGGGGTCGTGGCACACAGGCATACACTCTGAAGGCTCTGCAATCTGTACCTGCTCAGCAGACGGCCCAGAGCAGGCTGTGGGGCCTGCAGGTGCGCCTGCTGCGCTGCGCGGTGCACGCCGTGATGAACTGGCAGGCGACTCGAGTCGCTCAGCAGAGGGGCCGCTGCGGCTGGATGGGGGCGTCGCTGTCCTGGACGGCTTTCTGACGGCCGCCGCGGTACAGGTCTGCGGCCCACCGCCCGCAGCCTCCCCCCACCGCCTTGCCTGACTGCTGCCGAGTGTGGCGTCTCAGCTTGCTGTCTGACCCTGCTATTAGCCGCTCTCTCTCCTCTCCGCGCCTGTCTCTCCGCGCCTGACTGCACGAACGGCGCCTGCCGACGGCGCCGGCAACCGCGCCCGCGGTGTTGTGACACAAAGTATGACACACCATACCTGTTGACGCGCCAACTGGCCGCTGCTGGCCAACGCGCCAAGGCTAATAACACATGCGCCAGGCCGCGCGCGGCGAAGCTGAGGCCGCGCTCGCGGCCGGCGGCCGGCCGGCGCGCGTCGGCGGCGGCGCGCCCGTCGAGGCCGCCGCGCGGTCCGACCGCGTGTGCTTCCTGCGCCTCGCGGAGCAGGAGGCCGCCGGGCGGCCGGCGCTGGCGCACGCCATGCGGGCGCTGCTGCGGCTCCAGTGCCGTGCGGCCCCTGCCCGATAACCTGTGCCCTGCAGCCCTGGCGCGAGCTCTGCCGGTGCAGTGTCGGCGCTGCACGGTCATTATCTTGTTTCCCCGGTGGCTTCCGGCACGCTGGGCGTGGTGGCGTGACGAGCCAGTTGCATGCAGGCCTGCTGGAGGGCGGCCGCGACGTGGGCGGCCCCGTGTCATTCCAGCTGGCCTGCTACCCTGGCGGCGGCGCGCAATACGGTGCGCACATGCGATTCCAGCACCTCAGCATTCGAGTGCCGGCGCATGTGCGCAGGGGGTGAGGGGCGCCCTCCTGTGCACTTGCTGCTCAGGTCTGCATCACTACAGGGTGCAGCTCAGTTGAGGCGCGCCTTGTACACCGCCATCTTGGTGGCCGGCATGCGTCGCCCCCAAAAGCATGCCTGGAGGAATAGGGCCGAGCCGCGCGCATGTTATATCAGCCAGCCAAGGTCTGCGCAGTGCAGTGTGGCTCGCAGGACTGATCTGACGTCTGATATGAAAGCCGGGCCGGCAAGTGCCCGCACAGCTGCCACCCCTCGGAGACCACCACCACGTGGGTGCTCAATGCTGAACACTGCCCGAGCGCCGGCAGCCGGGCGCTGACCCGCCCTGCCCCGCGCAGAGCGGCACGCCGACGCGTCGAGTTCCGCGCCGCACCGCGCCGTCACCGCGGTGCTCTACCTGAACCCGGGGCGCTGGGATGCGGCGCGCGACGGCGGCGAGCTGCGCCTCTTCAACCACAACCTGGACGCGTGCGTGCCGCCCCAGGCGCATGAGGGTTTAGTTGGGGCTACCCATCTTACCCTACCCTACCAGCCGCAGACCTTTCTCGACCTGGTGTGCTCGCGGCCGCTGGCTGATTGGGTGCTCTTAGCACGCGCTGTGCGTGGCCCTGCCGAAGCTGCTCACATCGTCCGTTGCTGTGCAGACTCTCCATGGTGTGACGGGAAGAGGTGCCGACGGAGCCGTCGCAGTGCATGGCCGCTGAAGCACGCCAGCGCATGCGTTTGCATGACGGCTGCCAAACTCGGCGCTGCTCACGGGCAGGGCGCGCAGGGCCTGCTGCGGGGGCGGAGAGGCCGCGGCCGTGGATGCCCCCCGCGGCGGGGAGGCCGCGACCATGGTGCCGCCCGTCGGCGGCCGCCTCGTCGCCTTCGATAGCTGCGTCGAGCACGAGGTGCTGCCTGCACATACATGCAGGTGCTGCCCTACGCTACTCTACCAGAGGTACTGCCCCCGTAGCACCCTCGCCACACCCGCCTCGGCATGGTGCTGGCGTGCCCACAGCGCTGCGCGCCTGCCGCAAGCGTCGTGGGGCACGGGCGAGCGCCAGCCCGCGCCGCTCTGCTGCTGTACATCCGTGAGCCAGACGCGCTGGTCGCAGCGGGCCGCGCCGCGCTGCCTCCGCGACGCGCCCGTCAGCGCCTGGCGCCTGGCGCTCTAACCCTAAGTCGCGGCCTCGGCCCTGCTTGCAGGTTTGCGCTGACCGCGTGGTTCTACCGAGCGCGGCCGCCGCCGCAGGGCGCCCCCCATGCGGCACCGCGGCCCGGCGAGGCAGCGGCCCCGACGGCGCACGTGCGGCCGCCCGCGCCCGTCGCGGCCGCAGCGGCGGCGGGGTCGGCGCAAGCCCCGCCCTGGGCGCCTCACGAGGCAGCAACTACGGTGGAGGCCGGCATGGAGCAGCCGCCTGAGCCGGCGGCTGCGGCCGACCCGGGTCCATGCACGGCTGCGCCGCAAGCGCATTCGCCTGCGCAGGCGGCGCCGCCGCCTGCGCGCGGCCCGCGGGAGGCTGCCGCGCCCGCCGCGGAGCGCCGCCAGAGCCGTCCCGGGGCAGGGCCGAGCTCAGGCGCGGAGCACGCCGGTGCAGCAGTGAGCCCGTGCGGGGAAGAGCGGGACGGGAGCGCGGGCGGGGGTGTGCCCGTGAGCTACATTTCACGCGGAGGCCCCGGGGACTGGCGCGCGGGGCGGGACGCGCGCGTGACGCACCCGGACCGCGTGTTCGTGTCGGTGGCCGCCTACCGCGATGAGGAGGCGCAGTGGACGGTCGCGGACCTGCTGCGCCGCGCCGCGCGCCCCGAGCGCGTACGCATCGGCATCGTCTGGCAGGCGCGCGCGCGCGCCTGCCCCGAGCGCATGCGCGTCAGCATTGTCTGGCAGGCGCGCGCGCGCGACCATGCGGGCGGGCCGCGCGGTGCTGCGCGGGCCTTGCAGCCGGAGGCTGGGCATCCCTGGGCTCGGCGTGTGCTTTTCATTTAGGTGCCCTCCCAGAATACGCATTCTGCGTGTAGCCGGCGCGCGGGGAGGGCGGCACGAATGGGCCAATGCCTCCCAGCTCGGCAGGAGGCGGCGCCTGCTTTACAGGTGTCTGAGAGCCCTGTGTGCACCAGAGGGAGCGTGCGGCCGCGGACATGCCGAAGAGCGCCCCCGCGGGCGGCAGGTGGACGAGGAGGAGGACGCTGCCTTTGTGCGCGTCGCGGGCTCCGCCGCCGAGCGCGCGCGGTGGGCGCCGCAGGCGCGGCCCCCGCCCGCGGCCGCCCCGCTTGTCTGCGCTCGGCTCGGGCCTGCACGGAATGCGCATGCTCTGCTTGTGGCCGGCAGCG
>JAABUP010009045.1_pt1 | contig 12425 bp, 16 predicted proteins | sample 5559201 | NCBI WGS metagenome assembly JAABUP01 (sample SAMN10711887, study PRJNA513373) | rock metagenome | isolation source: Antarctica rocks | place: Antarctica | reverse complement strand
TGGACTGTCACCTGGGAGAGATCTTCACCTTGGCTCCGACCACGCCGCGCTGCGGCGTCGTGCTTGCCACCTTTGCAGCTCCTGTGTGGTACGTGCAAGAACTGAGGGGCAGATCACGCTCTCCTGGCGCGAGGTCACTTCTGTGCAAGGTTTCGATCTACTGTGCAGATTGCTGCAAACGGTACCTGTCCACGGATTCGCAGCTGCCTGATGCAATGCCACCACTCAGTGGCTCTCCTAAGTCCACCGCGATCCATGAGATGGCTCCTTGGCTGCAAAGTCGGGGCCTGCCCGCCCAGATGGACGTGACCTAACTGGACTGCATCTTGCATCTTCGAGCTGCAGAGCGCCGAAGTGATCCTGCAGATTAATGAGACGGCAAGGCAGCTCGGCGCAGCTGAAACGAGTGCGCTAACTTGACGCCGAGCTGGTGCACACAGATCGAGTTAGCGTATTTGCTGGGTCCAATGCTGCTGCTGCTGCTGCAGATGCGTGTGTGTGGGCGTTACACAGAATCTGCTTTTGTGCAGGTAACTGCATGCTGACATTGTGGCAGGTGGGAGCAGCGCTTCTCAGCAAGCATATATGCTGCAGAGCAGTCCGGTGTACTTGCTCACCCAACTTGCACTATATAGCCTCATGATGCTTGCATGACATTGTGTGTGATTGCATGCACTCATTTTGACATGTAGTACCCCTTGCCGTGGGAGCCGGTGCATGCATGCACTCGGCATGTTCTCACTATAGACACTGATGTCATGTATCCTGTTGTGCTAGTTTGGACATCAAACCGTGGCAGAGAATTGTCAAGTGCTGAAAAGCATATGGTGGTTTTGGATGTCATTTCACAAGGATGTTCCCTGGGGGGGGAGGGGAGAGTACGATGGGCCATTCAAGCTGTGTTGGGTGCCCAACACCAATTCATAGGAAATTGGAGGTGATAGAACCGATTCATCAAGCCTAGCCATGCCCATGGGCCATACCACAGTCTTGACTGCAAGGCTAGTAATGAGTGTGACTCAGAGACTCAAGCTCCTGAGCTCAGGCTGAGTCAGGTGAGGGGGCTGTGAGGGGTCTGAGCTGGGTCTGTGGGGGCTTGAGAAGGTGACTCACAGGCTGTCAAGTGTCCAGGACCATTGCTGAAGAGCTGTGCCTTGCCTCCAAGTGCTTTAAATTTGAGGGGTGTCGACATCAAGCTAGCATGACTCAGCCAAGCCAGAGAAGCTCAGTCATGCTTAGTCATTGGGACCTGCAGTGTCAGTCACAGTCAGCAAATTGGGTGCCCCTCAATATGATCATGGTACAAGACTTGGCATGAGGAGCTGGCAGAAAAGCTTGGCAAGCCATGCAGCCTAGTAGGAGAGAGCGCTCCGTACATGGCCATGACTGAGAGGGCTGTCATGGGAGGTGTACGTCATCATTTGCTCTGAACCTTTGAGCTGTGGACAGGTGATGCAGTGCCCTTGCATGTTTCACACAGCCAGATGAGAGGGCGGGTGAGCATGGGCAGCAATGCATGCATGGCCCAAGATGCATGTAGTGGCATATAGCATGTCGTAGAGGAGCTCGCCAAAAAAGTTGTGTGTTGGGTGGCTTCTGGTGGGTCCAGCTGCAGCAGCTGGGCCCTGGGTTCAGGGCCAATGCCTGAGGCATTTTGGATTGCCTGTGTGCAGCTAGTGCAATGCTTGGTCAAGTGGTGGCTGTGAGGTGGGCCAAATCTGCAAGTCTGCCTGTCAGCAGCAGATTGCCTGACTTGATGTATAACTCTGGCCAAGCAAAGCTGTCAACTGAAAAGAGGATGCAATTTAGAGCCTGCAGCACTTTGGATCATTGAAAACAAGCAAGTACAGCCCTTTCTATGCCTCACAGCAGGTCGAGATGCTCATCTTGTCAATGGTAAGTGGGGTGATAGGGCAGATTTTTGCTGAGAACTGGCTTGGCTGAGCATGCAGTGCTGTCACACCTCATCACAGCATATGCCACACTGTCACAACACCAAAAGCAAGATCCAGAGAGTCTCATGTGACTGAACTCACCTTATTGTACAGCCAGTCAAGCCCTCTCTCGATGTCCTCTCGAGCCCTACAGTGGTAAACACACCTTGGGACACTTGTAGAACACCATGTAAGGAGTTGATATGTTGTCATGGCTGACTTAGATGCCATTACATAATGCCATGACCATTTTCACACCTGCCTCCTATCAGATTGTCATGCATCAGAGGCTTGGTTGCTCCCAGTTACCAGGGGCCTTGCCTGCATCCTGACTGCAATCTGACTGGTTGTGAGGGCAACAGGCTGTACATCATCACCACGTCGCCCTTGCTCATGCGCATTCAGCTGCCTCACCACAAGAATGCATGCAAATGGGGTCAGGCTTCCATAGGGCGCTGCTTGACCACCACTTGCTGATCGGCCAGAGCTGTCCATATGTGTTCATGGATCTGCACGGTAGGGGCTTTGCTGGTGCAGTGCTCAGCTTGTATTGGCAGAAGTGGTTGGTCTTGCAAGGAGATGTCAGCATGAATCCAAGCATGTGTAGGCAAGTGTTTGTTGATGAGAGAGCATCCAACAGCGCTGCAGCTGGTCCATCAAATCAGGGAGCTGCTATGGTGATGGGTCACAGCGCTGGCGAGCAGCAATGGCGCAACTGGTATGACATGCAGTTCCACCCCAGGCTTGCTCAGAATGCAGTGAACAGCATGCAGCTTTGGAGGACGGCAATGATGCAGATCAGGTCAGATGCACTTGCTGCTGCAGCGGAGCTCAGCTTGAGCACAGCCCCACATTGCAGGCACGTCATCGTGTCAGATTCTGAGTCAGACTGTGAGGGGTACCATGCCAGGCTGACAGCATGAAGGACAGTGAAATGTATCTGGATCTGCATCTGATGAGGATCCTGAGCTGGGCCTGCAGTGACTTGGGTCTTGATCAATCAGACCGTTTTAGGCCATTTGGCTGTGCAGAATGTAGCACCATAATTTCACTTATTTCTGGACTTTATGCTGATTACCAGCGAGACCATTTGGACAGAACTTGTCAGCTCTTACCAACAGTTGTTGTACATGTTGTCGTGTATACCCGCAGGTGCCACAGATCTGAACTGGTCACAAATCTGAGATGTTAATTGCATGTCTATGTCGAACAACAAGACTAACATTGGTGTATACATTGCGACATGGCAAGCTTGCTTTGAATCATAAGGCGCTCAGTATACTGTGATGATACGTATCATCACGGAAATATGTGGATATCGACACTTCCCAGCTGCTTTCAAAGGGCCTTCTAACTTGCTGCTCATGACGCTATGGTCTATGGTCATAGCTCCGGGCTGCCGCCTTAGCAGGCTCCCGTTTAACCCGTTATGATCGCTGAAAAGCGTAAACTTTTCTTTTTCTTTCTTTCTGCTGCTCATGACTGTAACTGTGACCTCCAACAGAAAATGCATTGAAGTGCATCGCACAGCCTACTACGACCTTGCACGAGTGCATAGGTTCTGCAGATCAGTGCATCATTTGGAACGTGCTCCTGGGATCAAGGAATCTGTCTACCATTTGTTGCATTATATTGTGTGTGGAAGAAGAAGCGCTTTTGTCCTTTTCGTGACAAAGAGACTGGTCTGGCGGCACGTATGCTACAGTCCTACACGCTGTGACAAGGTTCTATTCAAAGTCTACTGTCAGGTTTGTGTTTTGAGTAGCTTTGCGAGGACATCATGAGAGCCGTGTGGCTGACCGAGCCCTTGCACAGCTGCGACTTCGTGCTCCTGCATGCAACTGAAGTGCCCGGCCAGGACAGTCCTGCATGTGCAGGCACCTTTACAAGCAACGATAGTCACATGTTTTACTCCCAATACAAAGGAGCTGGTCGTCACCGTTGTCGGATCGTAGGCGCGTGATGTGGTGAGCTGCCTTTCTACATGCCTGTACTCTCGGCACCTATCTCTTTTCCCTTCCTAGGCTAAAACTCTGTGCCTCTGAGGGCGTACACGGGTGCTACAGCAAATGCTGTGGTCTCCGTGTTGCATCAGCTTATTGTTGCAGTAACTGGAGGTTACAAGTACATTTTGTTGCTCGTAGGTGATTTCCATCTCAGGAGTCATCAAAATGTAACATCATGGTGTATGGCACATGAGAGGTAGTTCTTTCTTGCTTCGCTGAGTTTGTGTACCTTCCGACACTCATGCGCGCAATTGTATGCTGTTCTAGGTGTCGTTGCTGAGGGCAACCCTGTAACTGCCCTGCAAGACAGCCATGCTCGCAAAATGTCACAAACAGGTCAGCTACACGGCAACGCATTTGCATGTGACTTCTAGCGTGGTCTTATCGCATGGGGCTGTGCATGCAAAAGGATGTCTTGGTTACAGACCCACATGGATAGTTGCAGCAAAGTCAGGGCCCTTTGTTCGGTGTTGGTTCTGATTGAAGGGTTTTGAAGACTTTGCTAAATCAAGCTCTAATCTCCTACGGTGCAGTGCAGCTCAATCTGTTCAAGCACAACTATATGATAGAGAACATCTTTGCTTCACGTCATATTGTGACAGGCACATCCACACATCCCTTGCGAGCCAGCTTTGAGTACATGGTTTAAACCATGGCGTTCACTGTCATGTGCAATGATGCTGCATGATTTGCATCATGCGCCTGCACTGCATGGGCCATTCTACCTGTAAGTTTTGCTGCAACCTAACCATTTGCTCCCCTGTGACTTCAGCTGACATTTGCACACTCTGTTCAGGCTTCGTAATTTCACAATCATACATCTCAAAGCAATGTCTCAAGTCAGCATTTGCTTGTGCCTGACTCATGTTTTTATTGATCTCCATAAGACATGTCAGACCATCTCTGGTTCAGGTACAACAATGTTTGGACCCTGTCACCTGATGCTCATGGCCGGCAGAACTATTAGCTGGCAAGCATCAGCAATTTCAGCCAGCAGCACAGCCAGCAGTAGCTTCAGCTTTCCGTAACTTGACTTTTGCACAGTACACATTGCACTACACACTCATGCGTGATTGATGAGCTCCTGAATACACGCTCCATGTGACTACTGCGCTCAGTTGCACATGATCCCTTGCAATTAAGCAACTGCGCTTCAGAGCCTGAACCCTAATTCTAGCCTTGTTTCAAGCAGGCAACAGTGAGACATGGGGAGTCAAGCAGCAGATCATCCGGCCTGCGGCAGAGCTACAGTAGTCTCGAGTCTGCTTGATAGATGCCCATGGCGATGTGTGATACGCCAATATTTGCTGTAACTGTGTATGTGCTCAGTACATGGCTGAAGCAACAAACTTTTGAAACAGCATTATGATACTGTCTCTGCTAGTTCATGTTGGTTGTACCAAATTTGTTCTCATAAAGTTTGAACCTCTGCATGCTCGCATCTTCGGTGCCTGGTGTGCAATGCGTGATCATTTTGTGGCTGATCAAGAGTTGTAAAGACCTTCGTCAATTGTTCTCTTGGTGAGATGTAAATGCAGGCAAGATTGCTGCAAAATCATTTAGCAGACTGTCTGTCAAAAAAACAATACAGGACTTGGCACTTGCTACAGCTTGTGACAATGGAATACACCATCACTTGGCATCATTGAAAAACTAGCAGACTTGGCGTCACTCAAAAAATGGATGTCTTGGTTGTGTGGGAAAGAACGGGCTGTCAGCCTTGCAAATTATCACGCTTTGCATACTGCAGCTGCTGCCGAAGCCTGTCTGCCTCGGCAGCATGCTTGGCTGTCTCAGCTTGTGCTTCTAGAACAGCCTGCGTACATCAAGCAATCCCATGAACTCAGCAAGAATATGAATTCAGCAAGAACATGAATTGCAGCAATCTTGCACAAGGTTTCCTCACGCACCTCCTCGCTTCAGCAAACATTTGGCAATGTCAGCGTGCAGCATGATTGGGTCAAGGCATGACTACAAAGTTGTGTGAAAGAGCTGTACCTCATAAGCTCTGTCTTCGACTGCCTCGACCATCATGGCTGCTTGAGCACGCGACTCTGCTGCTCTCAGCGCTGCAGCCTGCTGAGCAGCTGCCACTGCCATATCCACACTGCTACCATCCAGACTCTGCTCTGCACAGTAAACCACACACCTGTTGTTCAGTGTACTGACATGGCATAACAGCACTGTCGCAAGGGTGCAATCAGACTCGGAACTTTCTCGAGCACTGTCACTCACTCACTCGCTTGTTCACTCAATCATCAATCTCTCAACCAATTTTCCTGTGTTTTGAGACTCACTTGGCAGATCAATGCAGCGACTGAGAAGTCAGAACACCAAGGCGTTTGACAATGAAGCACAAATGATATTGCAGTAGTGTTGATGTGGTGAAGGATAATGGTAGTACCACGCTGCCATACTCTCAACTCTAATCTAGCTGCACAGAGCCCAGGAGCCAGAGTCTAAGGGGACAGGCTAAGTTGAACTGTCTTGGGGTCAAACTAGTCTTGAGGTCATTGCCTAACATATGCGGGTGCTCACTGGCAACAAGCACTAGTAAATATTGATGCTAGTATGCTTGCTGGTGTATACAGCTGCAGGTGGGACGACAGTTCACCTGAAACTTTGGCAAGACTGCTGTTTTGGCTTGGGGACTCTTGATGTCCTGAAGGCAAATCAGGCTTTGCAGGCGGCTGCTGTTGCTGGCCTGCAGAGCGCTGCTCAGCACGAGCCTGCAAGGCAGCTTTGCTCCTCTCAAACAGCTCATATGGGTCTTCACACAGCAGCTGCTCAGCAGCTGCGGCATCTTCATCGCTGATGTCTTGAGCAGGTGGGAAAAGGCTGTCCATGGTGCTCACAAAAGCAGACTGCACTTCATCTTCCTTTCCAGATGCTGTTGCACTAGAACTGCTTGTCAAATCAGTGCCAGGCTGCCCTGCTTTTTGGTCAAGATCGGATGCGACCTCATTCATAGGCCTGTTCTCAGGTGGAGTTGCTGTGGTTCCAGGATTCTGGTTTGGGTCAGACAGTAATGAAGAAGGAGAAGAAGGGGGCTCGAGGTCATCATCATCATCTTCTTCAAGGGTGGTAAGGTGGTCTTCCAGGTCAATGAGTGAGCTCTGGGTGGCTTCCAGCTGGGCTTGGGTGGCCTCCAGGTCCTCCAGGTTCTGCGCCATTGCCGCCTCCAGCCGCTGGATACTTGCTGCTTGCTCTGCAATCTCAGCCTGCATTGTCGCGTCCAGCCAACACTCGTTACAACCATTTGACAGCACTGCTGCAGCTGTGAATAAGGAGCAACTTGTGAGTGCCCACTCAGTGTGAAAGGGCACAACACTGTGCAAGCTGAGGACACCATGATTGGTAATGTTGCATTTGTTGCAGATAGGCAGGCGTTTTTTGAGGAGCAGCAGCTGAGCAGACAGCTGATACTGCAAAGCATGTGATTGAAATAGAGCGCATGACAGATGTGCTGCAATGCTCTTTGCATGCATGCAGCAAAAGTATGTGGTTTGGGTTGCCTTTTGTTGAGGCACACAACTCCACACTGCTGACCTGATACACCGCTTTATCAGCTTGAGCCGTTGCTTCAGCTTCTGCTTCATATCGCTGGCGCTGAGTTTCAGCATCCTGCAGAGAAACTTTGATGCTCTCCCGCAACTCTTGCAGAGCATCTTCCAGGTGTCCTATCTGCAAGCACAGTGCAACCCATCAGCCGTGAGCTGGCTACTGTGTTGCAGTGCTGTCACCTACTAAGTCAAGGTTTGTCACCGCTTGCCGTGCCACACGCAACCCTCAATAGGCTGAGTATTCCATGCATGCACACATCTTGTGACAGCCCTTTTTGCAAGATTGGCAGCACTGTGGGTACTTGCCAAAACATGTGCTTGAGAACATGCACCAATCAACATGAGCAAATCATGACTCAGCAGATGCAATCAGTGAACCAGACGCAGCAAGCAAAGATGCTTCACATCTTGGGTGCGTGCATGTGCTCAGCTCTGCGAGTAGTGACAAGCACTTTGAAATGCACAAGGAGACTTAGGACTCACCCTGTCTTCTGCAAGGTCCAGATCTTCATTGGCAACCTGCAGTTGTTGGCGGTCACCCTCCAGCTCTTGAATCTGTTCAGCCATCTCAGCAGCCTCCTGCTCCTGATTCTGCACAATCTGCACACCCAAACCCACAGGCTAAAACCAGCACAAATCCTGCTGGCTCCTGTGCAGTGAGGCACAGGAAGCCTATATGTGTTTGCAAGCAACACTGTGCAAATAGTATAATTGGCACACACAAGCATTGCGCAGTAAGGACTGAGTCACATCTGAGAGGTTCCAGAGGTTGCCTGCCTCTGTGAGTTGATTTTTGATCTTCTCTGAGCTCTGCAGCTTGGCTTTAGTGGCTGAGAGCTGGTCTGACAGCTGGGCTGTGTGGCGCTGGCTGCCCATCAAGTCCGCCTGAGACTGCTGCAGCTGTGCTGACACTTCCAAAACCCTCTGCAGCCAGCAAAGTGGATATGGACATGCAAAGGAACCAGCTGTTTGCAAGACTGCCCATGTCTCGTGCATCCGGTCAGATGGTCTGGATTTGCAAGGGTCAGACGGCGGAGTGAGGCAAAATGAGTGTGAGTCTTGATGTCATAGGCCACTGCATGAGACAGATATGACAAGACAATTGCCATGTGCAGCAGCTCATGCTTGCTGAAGCATGCTGCAGAGTAGGATCTTGTCTGCACTGGCGGCATGACTCAATGGGCAGGAAGTGCTTGCTGGCAAGATGGAGGGCAGAGGGGGCATGCGGGAGGGGGGTGTGGAGGGAGGGGGCTTTGGTACCTGATCTTGGGCTTCTAGCTGGGCCATGATGTCTTGCTCGCGGTGCAGGGCCTCCTTGGACTCCTGCAGGCTGGCTGCCAGGTCCTGCTGCACCAGCCTGCTCCTCCCCCTCTCTGCAGCCAGCTGCTTCTCTAGCTCCCCTGACTCCTCCTGTATACACACCACACGATTACCACATCTTGCAAAGGGAGTGGGTGACTTTCATAATCTATGCTCAAGTACACTGGCCTACGAATGAGCTTCAAGTACAGTATGAAGGCGCTTGAGCAATTTGCTTGATGACACTGCAGGCTCGTGGCAGCATTAGGGTGTTATCTGTGATGTAAACGCTGCTTGACATGTAAGCCGTGTGCAAGTTAGTGCTGCACCACATGTCATGCTGTGTGCTTTGTGCTTGAATGTGGAAATGCATGTGTCCAGCAAGCATGTATGTGGGAAATGCATGTGTTCAGCAAGCATGCATGTGAGTGCATGCCCCTGGCGCAAGACAGCATGGCAGACCTGAGACTGGCTGAGCTCGTCCAGCAAGTGCTGCTGCTGCTGGCTTTGAAGCAGCACCTCCTCCTCCAGCCTTGCATTGCTCTGCTGTGCTGTTGACACTTGCTGTGTGGCGGCCGCCATGGCTGCCTCCAAGGCTGTCACCCTTTCCTGCTGCTCCTCTGCTGCAAACTTGGCATCCCTCAGCTCTGCCAGCACCTTCTTGGTGTCCTGAACACACACAGCCTGCTTTTACAAAAAGCCTGTTGACTGTCATGCAACCTGTGATGTGCATTTACAGCTGCTGTCCACTGCTGGTCTCGATAGCAGGTAGGGGACAAGCAAACTGGGCAATGACAGCTGTGCATGACAGAAAGGTGTTGGCTACCTTGAGCGCAACAAAGCCATTCAGCCTGCATGCAAGCATGTAATTTCATGAATGCTGAAATGCAGCAGGCATGGCTTGTCCTGCTTTGGTCTCAAGTCTGAACCTCTGAGTTGTGCGTGAAATGCCAGTCTTGGTGTGCATGGCAGGCATGCAAGCTTGACTGCACTGGCTTTACCTCAACAGCAGCCTGCCTAGCCTTTGCCAGCAGGGCTGTACTATCCCTCTCCATCTGCAGCAGCCCCTTGGCGGCATCCCCATCAGCAACAGCCTCCTCTAAGGCAGTCTGTAGGTGCAACAACTTGTATGACTTGTGCCTTTGCAAAGGGCAAACTGCAGCACCGATATGTACATGTGTATGCATGGTGTGTGTGCTCTTGTCATGACGTCATATAGAATGTAAGGCACCCATAGACTGTCCCAGGGTCCACTTCACCAAATGCTTCACTGCAATCTCGCTGTCAGCTCTCAACTGTGTATTTTGCATCAGCAAAGCCAGCTGCATCTGCGTCAACAAAGTACAGCTGCGCATGCCAGCAGCCAAGACAAAACGTGTTATGCAGGAAAAACACACATGGGGTGTGCTGCAGCAAACCCAGCCCATGAGTAGCGTGCATGCAGATGACGTGGCAATGGCATGTCAGGGGCAGCAGGGGTGCACCTTGGTGTCTGCTGAGGTGGACTGTGCAATGGCCAGCTGCTCCATCAGCATGCTGGCCTGCTGCTCTGTCTGCTGCCGCTCAGCTGCCACCCGTGTCCCAGCACTCTGCAGCTCCCCTCGCATGGCATCCACCTGCTGCTGCCTGGACCTGAGGTCCAGAGACAGAGATGCTACCTGCACAGCACGCCAAGCATGCTAGTCAAAATGCCAGCCAGTGTCCTTGTCTGAGGATGTCATGCAAATACAGTGAATAGGCAGCTGAGTCGCTTTGCTGGCGGAGGATGCAAGCGCTATCCAGCCAGTGATTGCGCTACCAGCACACAGTGTGCAGCGTACTGCCTAAGACGCGTGCTGTCAAAGCAATCCATGCATCAACTCAGCATAGTATATGCCAGGACACAACTGCTGCATGCTCTGGCCAGAAAAGGTCCCTTTGGGCAGCTCATTGCAGTGATAAATGCCAGCTGCAATGAGCTGGCATCCTTCCTTCAAGCCTGCACTGGACATAGCACTGTGTACCTGTAAGGATGACTGCACTTTGCTCTTCCTCAGCTCTGTCTCAATATCATCCAGTCTAGACCGCAGGTTGGCAATGCCGGTCCTAGCATCCACTAGCTGCTTTTCTGACTCAGCTTTGTCTTGATCTGTCAGTTGCAGCTGAGCTTTGAGCCTTGCCATGCTCTGCTGAGCTTCTGCAAGCTGCTGCTTACTTTCTGACAGCTGTGACTGAACAGAAACCAGCTGTGTGTTCAGCCTGTCAGCTTCGGACTCTAATGCTGATCTTGCCTGTTCTAGGTCTGTACACTGCTGCTGGCTGGACTGCACACTTTGCTGTAATTTCTCTACATCAGACTGAGTAGCTGACAGCTCAGAGGAGGTACGTCGCTGATCAGTTTGTGCTGAGTCTATTCTTTGCTCCAAGGAGGCTGTGAGTTCTTGTTCTTGAGTCAGACTAGCCTGTGTCTTTCGCAGTTCCCGGTCCTGTCACAGGCAGAGCAAGCATCACAATCAGCAGCAATGACACTGGTTGGTATGTTGCTCCGGTGCACCAGACTTCAATGCAAATTCGCAAGCAGCTCACACCTTGATCCAGAAAGTTGTTGCGCCCACCACAGCTGGACCTACTGTGTATTGCAGCACTTGAGAGCCTGGTGATATTGGCACAGTCTCGAGGGTTCCAGGCAGTGACGTTGGCTGCGAGGGTGGGATTGTGGCAGCTGCAGTGTCACTGGCGCGGTTCTCAAGTATGGAAGCTTGTTCTTCCTGCAGGACAAAGGACGGGTTGAGGACAAGGGGATTTATACTGTGACGATTTTTACATCATTCCCAATTGCGCTTGCTGAATGCCCACCTGCTGTCGATCCGAGTCTGCGAGCGCTGTCAAGGAGGGTTGCATGAGCAGGGCAGCCAGAGCGGCCAGCGTTGACCGCCTTGTCGCACGGCACGCGGGCGAGCATGTTGCGATCTCAGAGCTGCATCGGATTTTGCAGATTGATCTAGTCGTGTGAGCCCTCTGCGACGGAGGCCGCATGGGCCTTATCCAGTGTCGTGCAGGTAGCATGTGCGAGCTGATCGTTGTTGCAAGAGGGAGGCAGTGTTCACGCATTACTCTCGGTTCGTGCATGGCGGATGGCCCGGGAGTAATTTCACAGCATGGCAAAAGTATTGACAGGCATCGCGCACCGCGGATTGTAATGCCTTCCGTCTCGGCTAAGTCGTGAAGAAGAGGGATGCAGATGGTGCCGGTCAAGACATTTTGCAACTGCTGCTGGTTCAAAGTGTCCCATTTTGAACAGCCATACCGTTTAAAATAAACTCTGAAGCGTGATCGCGAGGGATCGTGATCAAAATTGCTACAGGTCGCGTCTGGCTGAGCTGTAGCTGAAAGCTGGAAAATTTTGCTGAACAGCCGTACCGTTTGCTGTCAGCAAGAGACTTCACATACAAAAAGCGTGGTTAGACGACATCTCAAACTTTTGGCCAAGCTACATGTATGTCACAGCACTCTCTTTGGCAATGCTCAGCAGGGCCAGCAGCTACCTTTTGCGCCGCTCGCCAACCCCGGGGCCTGCGGACAGCGGCTCCGGAGGCACCATGCCTTTCCAGGGCACGCGTGGGGCTAAACGATCTGCAGTATCC